>Ga0209284_10002452_pt1 | contig 25326 bp, 19 predicted proteins | sample FRY03_FD_187211 | JGI IMG/M metagenome (GOLD analysis project Ga0209284, IMG submission 187211) | Freshwater microbial communities from Lake Fryxell liftoff mats and glacier meltwater in Antarctica - FRY-03 (SPAdes) (version 2) | ecosystem: Environmental > Aquatic > Freshwater > Ice > Glacier...
CGGACAGACAATCCTCGCGGCCAATATACCGAAACTGGTCTATACACCAGCGGCCGATGCCAGCGGAAACGCACGCTCCAGATTCACCTTCAGGGTGAATGATGCCGGTCTCGGGACCGTTGCCGCTACGATGGCAATCAACGTCACGGCCGTGAATGACCTTCCGGTAGCGACGGCCAGCAGTGTGACTACCAATGAGGATACGCCCAAAACCTTCGCCGCAGCAAACTTCCAGTTTACTGACGTCGAAGCGAATCCCCTGGTGTCAATCACCATCAGCAGTCTGACGCTCGCCGCGGGTGACGCACTCAGACTGAACGGCGTGGCAGTCACCGTCGGACAGACAATTCTCGCGGCCAATATACCGAAACTGGTCTATACACCAGCGGCCAATGCCAGCGGAAACGCACGCTCCAGATTCACCTTCAGGGTGAATGATGCCGGTCTTGGGACCGTTGCCGCTACGATGGCAATCAACGTCACAGCCGTTAACGACCTTCCAGTCGCGACCGCCAGCAGTGTGACTACGAACGAGGATAAGGCCAGGGCCTTCTCCGTAGCGAACTTCCGGTTCACCGACGTCGAAGCGAATCCCCTGGTGTCAATCACCATCAGCAGTCTGACGCTCGCCGCGGGTGACGCACTCAGACTGAACGGCGTGGCAGTCACCGTCGGACAGACAATCCTCGCGGCCAATATACCGAAACTGGTCTATACACCAGCGGCCGATGCCAGCGGAAACGCACGCTCCAGATTCACCTTCAGGGTGAACGATGCCGGTCTCGGGACCGTCGCGGCCACAATGTCAATCAATGTCCTGAATCTGCTGGATGGAACTTCGGGGATCGACCAATTCGATGTTGCCGTTGGCTTAACCAGCGTGAGTATCACGCGCATTTCGAATGGGGCAGCGCCAGTCGCAGAAGGCACCTTCACCCTAACTCCGCAATTGCTTCAGCAGGGCCTGACAATCTCCGGTCTGGGCGCAAGTGATACCGTCAAGTTGCGTGGTCTGACAGGGAATGACAGTTTCAGTATGACGGGAGCGGCAATTGTCCTGAACGGACTTAAGGTGACAGCAGGTTTGGCTGCAAAAGTGACGTTGGACGGTGGAGCGGGGGATGATGTCTATCGGTTGAATGCAGATCTGACATTGAACGACGTCACGATCACGGATTCTGCCGGAATGGACACCGTCGATTTTTCTGCAACAACGGTCACCGTCTCCGCGAACCTCGGAGTCTCCGCGCTTCAGACGGTGTCCCCCGGATTAAAGTTGTCTGTCGCGCCGAACTCGATCGAAAACCTCATCGGGGGTCCAGGGAATGACAGGCTGATCGGCAATACACTGAACAACCGGATCACGGGCAATGCGGGCAACGACACGATCTATGGCCTGCAGGGCAGCGATACGCTGCTGGGCGGACTCGGCGATGATATCTACGTCTTTGCTGCGGCGACTGTTGCCGAAGCCGACATTGTCACGGAGTCCGCGAATCAGGGAACCGATACGCTGAACTTCGCTGCACTGACGACAAATGTCTCTGTCCGTCTGAATTCAATAGCGGTCCAGGCCGTGCATTCGAAACGCACCCTGAAATTGAATTCGACCGCGACATTTGAAAATGTAATTGGTGGCTCAGGAAATGATACTCTGATCGGCAATACGCTTAAGAATCTGATCATTGGAAATGCTGGCAACGACACGATCTATGGCATGCAGGCAGACGATACGCTGCTGGGCGGACTGGGCGATGATTCATACGTCTTCGGTGCGGCGACTGTTGCCGAAGCCGACATTGTCACGGAGTCCGCAAATCAGGGAACCGATACGCTGAACTTCGCAGCATTGAAGACGCCAGTGATGTTGAGTCTCGCGAAATCCAGTATCCAGAACGTCCACACGAAACGAACGCTGAAACTTAACTCCGGCGGCACGTTTGAAAATGCAGCGGGTGGATCCGCGGGAGATTCGTTGACCGGAAACTCCCTCGCAAATGTGTTGATCGGAAACGCGGGAGATGACGTGCTCCTCGGAGGTGCTGGTCGTGATATCCTCATCGGAGGCCTGGGCAAAGACACGCTGAATGGCGGTACGGACGACGACATTCTGATCGCCGGTCGTACCACAATCGATTCACTATTTGCCAACTTAAATGTTCTGAGTACAGCCTGGCTTTCGTCTAATCTGTATGCCAGACGAGTTTCGAATCTTCGAGCGGGCGTCGGAACACTAACAGTTTCGCTGAAAGCCAGGACGAATGTGCTGAAAGACACGAACCCTGCGGATTCTCTGACTGGCGCCGGCGGGACGGATTGGTTCTTCAAAGCAGTTGACGATGTGATCACGGATCTGCTGGCAGGTGAGCAGCTGGACCTGCTGTGATTTTGAAATCGCGGGGGGCCTTAAGCAACGCGAAACGCACCCGCATCGATTGCCCGGAAAAAGTGGGTCCCAAGCCACGACTTTCAAGTAACGGCAACAGCGGGGCCATCCACAGAGGTACTTGATGAGCGGATTCCGGACCTCGTCATGCACTCTCACCGGCTGCACGTTTTCGTTCTGCGGGTGTCAGGATTTTCCATTCTCCGGCCGGAAGATCGCCGAGCGTCAGCTGGCCGATGCGGGTGCGGAGGAGTCGTAGTGTCGGGTGGCCGATGGCGGCGGTCATGCGGCGGACCTGGCGGTTCTTGCCTTCGGTGAGTTGCAGAAAGATCCAGCAGTCGAGGACGTTCTTGCGGAAACGGATCGGCGGTTCACGAGGCAGCACGACAGGCTGCGGCTCGGGCAGTTGCGCATGGCACGGCAATGTCATACGGCCCTGAATGAGCAGGCCGGATTCCAGCTGCTTCAGACTTTCTGAAGTCGGAATGCGTTCGACCTGCACCCAGTATTCACGCTCGTGCGCATGACGGGGTTCGAGAAGTCGCGCGTTCCATTCTCGCTCGTCGCTCAGCAGCAACAGGCCCTCGGAGTCCGCATCCAGGCGACCGATCGGATAGACGTTCTTCGGAAATCCAAACTCGGCCAGCGGTCGATTGGGTGAACCGTCGGGCGTAAATTGCGACAAAACGCCGTAGGGTTTGTGAAATGCAATGAGCATGGAGCCAGTCCGAAACTCGATTTAACAAAGTAGACCTCACTCTCCGAGTGAGGCAGGTTGCGAAACGCGGCCATTGGCCTTCGTCACTCAGAGCGTGACGGCTACTTTAATCACAACGCGAGTGCCATTGGGCTGACGCCGCCGGCAGTGGACGTGCCGGGCTTCCAGCCCTAACGAAATGAGAATACTCATAAAGCGTCCGCATGTGGAGGGCTGAAGGTCTGAATAGACGACCGTAGAATACTCGAACCGTCCTGCGTTCGATTGCGAGTCGCCGGAATTCCCAATACAAAGCGACATCCGGGGCCAGCGTTTCGAAAGTGCAAAGCGGTGTGGCTGCGTTCGCGTTGCTCACTTGTGACACCCTGCGACAATGCATTCCTCAAGGAACATCCCACTCAAATTCCCGCCAGTGATTTTTCATGAATATTCGCATCCACTCCCAGACGTTCGGTCAGTCGTTTGCCACGGACGGAGTGGGCGGTGAACGCATAAACTACGTGATTCCCGGGGGGTTACTATTTCACGGCGGCTGACGCAGAACGACTGGTGAAAGGTCTGAATCCCGGCAGTCCAAAGCATTGTGACCTGGAAACCGCACGGCATGTGCATCCACGTTTGTTGAATGCATTGCTGCAAAGCACCGATGGTCGAGTTCGTGCGGCGGCTGTGCGAGTGCTGAGCCATTGGAAGTAGCAGGTCCCTAATTCGCGTGATCTGCTGACGAAAGCCGTTCAGGATGGGCATCCGCGAGTTCGCCTGGAAGCGATTCGAGCCCTGTCGTTCTCACCGCTGGAGGATTCCGAGCGACAGATCGCTGACGGCTCGGCGTTTGATGAAAGCAATCCGGAGACTGTCAAAACGCTGGCCCAGTACGATGACCCAAAGCTCGTCGAGACAGCCCTGCTGCCACTTAAACAGCCGGTTGATACGTTCATTGATTACGCGATGTGGCTGACGACAAAAGAGCTGGCCTCAAAATGGCGACCGGCTTTCGAAAAGGGCGAAATGAACTTCAATAACGATGCAGGTCAGATTGCGTACGGCTTTTCTGCCCTGGGCAGCGGAGCTGCTGTCGAAATTCTGATGAAGGACCTGTATGCCACCAATGTGACAGCAGAAAAGCGAGCTGGTCTTGTACCGCTGATTTGTTACAGCGCCGATGCCGGTCAGATGGGCCGCCTGGCTTCCGGAGCCGCTCAAAATAAGGACGCCGCAACGTTGCAGACTCTGCTGACGATTTCGCGCACTCGCAAAATCGCGCCGCCTGTCAACGCCGTTGAATTCGCTCCGCTCACGGAATCGGATGATCCGGTTCTTCGTCACGCGGCATTGCAGGCCATCGGCGAATGGAACATTGCAGGCTTGAAGCCGCGCCTTGAAGCACTTGCGGCCAACAAGTCGGCTGATATCGCTGATCTCACGGCCGCGTTTGCAGGTATCGCGATGAGCAATGATGAGCAGCTTATTGGATTGCTGGAAGCCACAGGCAAAAGTTCAGACCTGACTGTCGAAGTTTGCAGTCTGGCTCTGGAAAGACTGGCGACGGCTCGCCCGCAAAAGGCTGCACCATTGATCGCGGACCTGGCAACCGCATTGCCGGAAGGCGGTTCCGCAATGAATGTTGCCCGAGCTCTGCTGAGCAAAAGGTGGGAGGGCGAGGCTCCTGCCGAGCCGTGTGTTTTCGCAAATCATCGGCTCGGCAGGAGCCTCGCCCTCTCAAGAATCAACTTTCAATTCGCTACCACCAAAATCCGAGACTGCACCCGTGACTGCGGGCAGATTGGAAAGCCGGTTGACGATGAGTTGCCAGCAGGCGATGCTTATGGCTCTGGACAGTTGTTTTTTCCTTTGCGACGTCTTCATGAAAAGGTGCGTTCCCATGACATGTTCGATCCGCTGTTTGTTGGTTTCTGGTGCGGCTTTATTGGTTTCTTCCGGCCTGTTTCTTCCGGCCAATGCTGCTACAGACTCGGATAGCGACGCAAAAGTTGCACAGCGTGAGGCCGAGTTTTCGAAGTCGATGGAGAACTGTGTTCTGGTCGGCACGTTCACCGTCGACGGGAAGGAAGACGGAGAACCTCTCAAGGCCGAGCGATATGAAATCGAGAGTGTTGTGAAGGCCAGCGACAATCTCTGGATCTTCACAACCCGTGTGAAGTACGGAAAACTCGACACAAAACTGCCAATCACTGTTCCGATGGAATGGGCCGGGGATACGCCGATGGTCACATTGACCAATGCCAGCCTGCCTGGTTTGGGCGAAGGTTTTTCGGCGCGTGTTTTGTTTTACGAAGATCGTTACGCCGGAACATGGCAACACGGTGCCGTAGGGGGACATATGTTTGGCAAAATCGAACGTAAAAAATAGCGGTGAAAGATCGCACTGAAATCCGGTTGGCTCAAGAGTCAAAGTCCAGGCTGCACAGGTTGCAAAAAATTTAAACATGCAGAAAACCCATCCCCGAAAGCGAAAATGGCTCGCGACAAGTTTAGTTCCGAAGACACTGACCGCATCGTTCAAATGGCGTGGGAAGACCGAACGACCTTCGATGCGATCCGGGTCCAATTTGATCTCACTCCGGCGGAAGTGATTGATCTGATGCGTGCAGAACTCAGCCCGTCTTCTTTTAAGCTGTGGAGAACCAGAACAGCCGGACGAAAAACGAAGCATCTTGCGAGGCGAGGTTTTGCGGTCGGACGGTTCCGCTGCCCTGATCAAAAGGGCTCATGAGTGGCGGGGTGTTACGGCAATGCGGTGGATTGCTGGCAGGTGCAGGGATCAGAGCAAAAATGTTCAGTTGGCGGACGGCACATGGAATGTGCCTGCGACTTTTGAACAGTATTTGCGTCAGTCAACGAGCCCATCGGCGTTGACGTCGTGCCATTTCATGGCGTTCCGCATCGGTTCAATTCGCAGCACGATGATGCCGTCCTGGAAGACTCGCACTGTTCCGGTGGATTCGGAAACAGCGATGGCAATCGCTCCGGTCGCTTTGGAGATCTCAGCAGCTGCCCAGTGGCGAGATCCCAGACCTTTTGAAAGCGTAATACCTTCCGCCGACGCTCGCAGATGTCGCCCGGCAGCAATGGCGAGCCCGTCTGAGGAAATCACAAAAGCGCCGTCGATCTGTGCCAGCTCTTTGATACTCTCACGAACTCGCGGATTGCGAATGGAGCGCTCGGTCTTGGGATATCCCCGGAACGGATCGTGAATCTGTTCCTGAGACATCTCCATGACTTTACGATGGTTGCCAACAACAAACAGAGTTCCAACGGGCTTGCCTTCTCGCCCTTCCCGGCCAATGTCGCAAGCCAGGTCGACGACAATACGCAGCGTTTCTAAAGGAACTTTGGTTTCCAGTCGCTGAAGATCCCGAGAAGTCAGTTTTGCCAATTGCTCCGCCAGCCGCACCACGCTGATGGTGTCGCAGCCAACTTTTTCGTAGGCCGAGTAGATCACGACAACTACGTCGCCAGTCTGCAGGAGCTCGTCCGCAATAGCTTCGAGCAACACCTGAGAAACCTGGAAATGGCGTGTCTGAGGTTCCTGCTGAATTTCCACAACGTCGACGTCATCCAGTCGAGCGGCTTCCTGGATCTCTTTTTTGTCCGAGGCCACAATGAGCCGAAAATTGGCCGCATTTCGCTTGAGCATCGCGAAATCCACGGGCTGTTCGGCCAGTAAAATCACGGCCGATGCCTGCACGTCTTCCGCAAGCCGTGCTCCGGCTTTGAGGATTTTTTCGAACTCCGGGCTAATTTCGTGTCTCGCCATGGTGGGAGTGTACGTTTTAACGTAAGCCGGTCAACGGACCAATTTTGCGCTTTTCGCGATGGAGAATGAAAGCAAACCGGATACCGGCCGGCCGTCTGTAACATTTCCGTGAGAATGTTGGCCCGAGTTTTCCCGGCGACTTAGGCTCTGCTTTGCGCCGTGTGGCAAGGCTTCTACAATCCGCTCACCGTTGGAATCGCCCGTATTGGAATCCTTCTGAAGGAAGCGCTCGTCCCATGACCCGTTCGATGGACAAAATCGTTGCTCTGTGCAAACGCCGAGGATTCATTTTTCAGAACTCCGAAATCTACGGCGGTCAGAACGGCTTCTGGGACTACGGTCCGCTCGGTACAGAACTCAAACGCAACGTGCGCGACGTGTGGTATCACGACATGGTGTCGGCCCATAACGAACTGCTCCAGCCCGCCGGGGCTCCTGCCACGTTTCAGATGGTGGGACTTGAGTCCGCTCTGATCATGCATCCGCAGGTCTGGAAATGTTCCGGGCACTACGACCTGTTCCACGACATGATGGTCGACTGCACGGAGACTCGCAAACGTTTCCGTGTGGACCACGTGAAGGGCCACTGGGTGAAGTGCAACGGCAAGGCCGTCAAACTGAAGGCAGGTGCAGACGGTACTGTTGAAGAAGTTGATCGCGTCTTCATCACGACGACTGAGTCGAACCCGATCGAACATGTCAAAGAGCGAGCTCTGAAGATTTTCGATCTGCGAGCCAAGGATGCCGAACGCCTGCAGATCGAAGAGTCGACTCTGGCATTGGCCTCCATCGACGCGGCCGATCGAATGAGGATCTTTGCCCCGGAGGCTTCTTGCCCGGGTACACTGACGGATCCTCGCGAATTCAATCTGATGATGAAAACCATTATCGGAGCTCTCGGCGGCGAAGAGGACTCAGCGTTTCTGCGACCGGAGACGGCACAGGGAATTTTCGTCAACTTCAAGAACGTCTGCGACAGCACTCGCGTGAAGTTGCCGTTCGGTATTTGTCAGGTCGGCAAGAGCTTCCGTAACGAAATCACGCCGCGCAACTTTACGTTTCGCTCGCGTGAGTTCGAACAGATGGAAATCGAATTCTTCTGTCACCCGTCACAGTCACGCGAATGGTACATGTACTGGCGCGATCGTCGGTACAACTGGTATCTGAATTTGGGGATTTCAAAGGATAACATCATCCTCAGAGATCATCATCACGATGAACTGGCTCATTATTCCGTCGGCACTGCTGATATTGAGTACGCTTTTCCGTTCCTCGATCCGGGCGAATATGGTGAACTGGAAGGGATTGCTCACCGCGGCGACTTCGATCTTCGTTCGCACATGGAAGGCAAACTGACGAAGAACGCGGCTGGCGAGCTGGAAGTCGAAAAACTTCCAGACGGAAAACCAAAGTATCGCGGCAGCGGCAAGGACCTGACCTACTTTGACGATCAGACTCGCGAACGATTCATTCCGCACGTTATCGAACCGTCGGCCGGTGCAGACCGCGGCACATTGGCGTTCATTTGCGAAGCGTACCACGAAGACCACCAGCCGGATGAAAATGGCGTCATGCAGGAACGTACCGTCATGCGATTTCATCCTCGCCTGGCTCCGGTGAAGGCTGCTGTTTTCCCGTTGATCAAAAAAGAAGGCATGCCCGAAAAGGCGGCCGAGATCTTCGGCGAACTCAAGGCCGCTGGTTTGAGTGTTCAATATGATCAGCAGGCCGCGATCGGAAAACGCTATCGCCGCATGGACGAAATCGGAACTCCGTTCTGCATTACAGTCGATGGCGATACCATGTCCGGTGGCACCGTGACGATCCGTGACCGGGATACACTGCAGCAGGAACGCATTCCTGTCGATCGAATTGTGGACGAAGTGATCAGCCGATTGAAGGCGTAATTCTGCGTCAGGGGAAGAACAAGAGAACTCAATGACCCTCACTGTTCTGCATGGAGCTCGCGTTTACGATCCTGCCAATGGGATCGATGGTGAACTGCGCGATGTGTGGATCCAGGACGGAAGGATGATCGCGGCTCCGAAAGATTCTGGTGAACGAGCCAGCATCCGGGTCAACTGCGAAGGCATGATCCTCATGCCTGGCGGCGTGGATATGCATTGTCACATCGCCGGGCCCAAGGTCAACACGGCTCGCAAGATGCTGCCGGAACAGCGTCGACTGACGGTCCCGATGGCTCGCACATCGCTGACTCGGTCCGGCACTCTGGGAACCGTGCCCAGCACATTCGCTACCGGTTATTTATACGCCGGGCTTGGATACACGACTGCGTTCGACGCGGCTGTGCCACCCATCGGCGCACGACATGCGCACGACGAACTTCAGGACACACCGATTCTGGACAAGGGATTCTATGTGATGATGGGAAACAACCATCTGATCATGGAACAGATCGCCAAAGGGCAGCCGCAGTTGCTGGACGCCGCTGTTGCGTGGCTTCTGAACGCGACGGGCGGGTATGCCGTGAAGCTCGTCAATCCAGGCGGCGTGGAGATGTGGAAGGGCGGCGGGGATGGCTACTGCGGACTCGATGAAAAAGTCCCTCCATTTGGCATCAGTCCGCGTCAGATTCTCGCTGAACTTTCTCGTTCGGTGGACCGACTGGGCCTGCCGCATTCCTCGCATATTCACTGCAATCACCTGGGAATTCCCGGCAACTGGACCACGACGCTGGAAACAATGAAGTCGCTGGATGGTTCGCGAGCCCATCTGACTCACATTCAGTTTCACAGCTACGGCGGAAGTCTGGATGATCAGTCCACGTTCTGCTCGCAGGTTCCGGAACTCGCCGATTACGTCAATTCGCATCCACTCCTCACAGTCGACGTGGGGCAAGTGGTGTTCGGCGAAACAACATCCATGACCGGCGATGGTCCGCTGGGACATTATTTGCACAAAGTCACCGGGCGAAAATGGTTCAGTGGCGATGTGGAGCTGGAAGGCGGCTGCGGCATTGTCCCGATCACTTACCGCGACAAGAGCTTCGTTCATTCATTGCAATGGGCAATCGGACTCGAATGGTACCTGCTTGTCACGGATCCGTGGCGAATTGCCATGAGTACCGATCATCCCAACGGCGGATCGTTCCTCGCATATCCTGAAATCATTGCTCTGCTGATGGAACGGTCGCGTCGCGAAGAATTCATGAAGCGGCTTCCCGAACGGATCCGTGAACGATGCACGCTGGCTGAGCTGACTCGCGAATATACGCTCAACGAAATTGCCATCATCACTCGTGCCGCGCCCGCGCGCATGTTGGGTCTGAAGAATAAGGGTCATCTGGGCCCAGGAGCAGACGCGGACATCACCGTTTACAGTCGCCAGAATGATCTGGAAGAAATGTTCCGTATGCCGCGTTACGTTTTCAGTCGCGGCACACTGATCATTGATGACGGAGAAATTCGCGCCGTGACCGAAGGCGAAACGTTCATGGTCCGCCCTGAGTTTGATGCGGATACGACTCCGGTGATTCGTGAATGGTTCGAACGAAATTCGACGCTGCAGTTTGCCAACTTCGCTGTTGATGAACACGATGTGGGCGACCGTGTCGCTGTGGTCGATACGCCATTTGTTCCGAGCCCAAAAGAACCGCTGGCTGATGAAGAAACGGATTGTGAACTCCGCTCGTAGGTCGCGCTTCAGCCGGGATTCGCAAAGCGTCTCAGCAGGCTCAGTTACGAGCAGGCCCGGTCCCCAGCGAGACGTTGATTTAGTCACAACCTGAGCCGCGAGGCGCTAGCCGTCTGTGGATTTAATCATAACCCGCTTCGTCAGCGAGGGATGTTGGAAAAAAAACGCGGGAAATTTTATCCCTCACTGACGTGTCGGGTTGTGAAAACCCAATAAATCAACATCCCGCTATCGCTTTGCGGCTCATTAAATCAGCACGCTGCCAGCGGGGCGATTTAATTTCCTGCCGAGTTGATGCCAGTCGCAGGCCAGGGTCGCGACTGATTGCAATCTCCGGGACTTTGACCAGAATAGAGGCCACCCAGTTTCATTAACCAATCTCTTGCAATGGTCACGCAATGTCGTCTCAGGAAGATCGTTCACTTCATTTTGAAACTCAGTGCATTCATCGGGGAGTCCACAAGGATCAACAGTACAACAGTGTGACCACACCGATCTATCCTTCGTCCACCTTTTACTGGGACAATCTGGAGAAGAGCGCGGGGTACGACTATACCCGATCGGCGAATCCAACCCGCACGGCTCTTGAAGAAAACATCGCAACGCTGGAAGGCGGCGTCGCCTGTGCTGCCACTTCGTCCGGAATGTCAGCGATCCATTGTGCGATGTCGTTGTTTTCGCCTGGCGATCACATTATCGCTCCCGTGGATGTTTATGGAGGCACGTTTCGCCTGTTTGAAAAATTCCTGAGCGTCAAGGGACTCAGCTTTACGTTTGTCGACATGACGTCGCTTGAAAGTCTCGCCGCGGCATTCACGTCTGCCACAAAGTGTGTCTGGATTGAAACGCCCAGCAACCCGCTGCTAAAGGTGGTGGACCTCGCCGCAGTCACACAACTGGCCCGGCAGCATCATGTTGTCACAATCTGCGACAATACTTTCATGTCTCCCTATCTTCAGCGGCCGCTGGATTTTGGCGTCGACATTGTGGTGCATTCGACGACCAAATACATCAACGGTCATTCTGATGTGATCGGCGGCTGTGTGGTTTCGAAGTCCGAAGAACACGGAAAGAAGATCGCATGGATCTGCAATGCACTCGGTCTGGCGTGTTCGCCGTTTGATGCATGGCTGGTACTGCGCGGAGTCAAAACGCTGGGTTGTCGAATGGAAGCGCAGCAGAGCAATGCCATGCAGGTGGCTAGATTCCTTGAATCACATCCACTGATTGAACGAGTCTACTACCCTGGTCTGGAGTCACATCCGCAACATGCTCTCGCAATGATCCAGCAGCGTGGTTTTGGAGCTATGCTGGCGTTCGACACAAAGGACGGCCGTTCGATTGCCGAGCGTGTCTGCCTGAAGACGAAACTCTTTGATGTGGCGATTTCCATTGGAGGGATCGAATCGCTGATCTCGTTCCCGGTGACGATGAGCCATGCGTCGATGACTCCCGAAGCTCGCGCCGCCGCAGGCATTACGGAGAAAACCGTGCGGGTTTCCGTCGGCCTGGAACACCCGGATGACCTGCTAGCCGACCTCAAGCAGGCTCTGGATGGCTGATGTGAGAGTGAATTCACACAAGCTCGAAGCGAAAGTAAGTGATTCTTCCTCGCACAGAACCCACTCGCTGGCGGTTCAAGGTTGTCAGACGGCATTGGCAAGTAAGAAAGCTCACTGACGGTGCAATCATACCCTATTCAGTGTTTCCGCCTGCTGAAGTTGCGACTTAGTCGTGAAGAAAAATGGCCGCCTTGCCGGCCAAGCCTGCCTCCGCGGCAAATGCGAGCATGTGAATCACGCATATTCTTCGGGGGAAGGCTTTTCTGGTCTCTGTCATTCTGCGTAAAACACACCGGCGGAGGCGAGCAAACACACGAGGATTTACGCTGCTTGCGCGAGTAGTGGGCTGGCAACTCCGACTTTCGGAATTAAACCGATCCGTTTTGGCCGCTTGCATTTCAAAACGAAAGGCTCTATAAACGACCCAGTTGCGGGCAATGCGTTTTAAACGCGTTGAGTGTCGCAAGAGCATTATTCGGATGACTAATTAAAGAGGAACTCGCCCATTGCGGGGGCCTCGTTAAATAAGTAAGCCGGCGTGAATGAGATCCTTTGGGGTTTCGGTCACGCCGGTTTTTTTTTGCACTTCGTGATGGCGGCCGTGACCAATGTTGGCATAGCCAGGTTCCACCCGTTGTTTAATCGGAGTTTGCTGAAGCTGATGACAAAGCTACCTGGAATACTGTTGGTCTTGCTGATCTGTGTTGGCGGCATAGGCTTTTATCGTGGCTGGTTTTCTGTTTCGACGCACAATGGCGAAGAGGATGGCCAAAAGCCCGAAGTCAGCCTTACCGTGGACTCGGACAAAGCCAAAGAGGATGTTGAGACGTTCAAGGACAAGGCTGTGGAACTGACAGAAGACGCTCAGGCGGGAGTCCACCGGCTGGGTGATCAAGCCAAAGAAACCTTGAAGAAAGATTAGCGCTCTTCCAGAAACGACTTTCTCTACGAAGCGATGACGCTGCCAATTTTACTCTCTGTCCATTTAAGGGGAATTGAAATGTTAGGAACTATTCTGATCGTGCTCTTGATTCTGATGCTGCTGGGCACAGTGCCTACATGGCCACACAGCCGGAACTGGGGTTATGGACCAAGCGGTGGTCTTGGATTGGTCGTCCTGATCCTGGTGATTCTGCTGCTCATGGTACGCCTGCCCTTCTGACCAGGCAATCGTTAACGGATGACATGCAACCGCTGATCACGGAGAGACGAAATGAAAATTGGAATTGCCGCCGACCATGGTGGATTCATCCTGAAACAGCGAGTGGCAGAATCGCTGCGGGGTTGGGAATTCGGAGTCGTGGATTTTGGGGCTCATGAACTGAATGCTGGAGACGACTATCCAGATTTTGTCATTCCCCTGGCCAAAGCCGTCGCCGCTGTTGAGGTGGAACGAGGAATCGCGATCTGTGGCAGCGGCGTGGGAGCATCCATCGTCGCGAACAAAATTCCAGGTGTGCGAGCGGCATTGATCCACGATGGTTTCTCTGCCCGCCAGGGTGTTGAAGATGACGACATGAATGTCATTTGTCTTGGCGGAAAAGTGATCGATTCTGAACTGGCTTTGGAGCTCATCAAGACATTTCTGGAGGCTCGTTTCAGCGGTGCCGAACGACATCGGCGTCGTCTGGAAAAAGTGGCGGCACTTGAAAGCCATCATGTCGGCCAATGAATCTCTCGATCGAACATTTTTGAAAGGCGAAACCATGAAAGTGACTCAACAACTTCACAATCTGGGCCAAAGCATCTGGCTCGACAATATCACACGCAAGCTTCTGGCAAGCGGCACTCTGCAACGTTACATAAGCGAATTTTCGGTCACGGGACTGACATCCAACCCCACGATCTTCGACCATGCGATCAGGAATAGCAGTGACTATGACGATGCAATTCGCCAAAAGGTTCAGGAAGGGAAATCGCAAGAAACTGTCTTCTTCGAGCTGGCATTGGAAGACTTGAAACAGGCCGCTGATTTGTTTCGACCAATTCACGACCAAAGCAACGGCGTGGACGGCTGGGTTTCTCTGGAAGTCTCGCCGGAGTTGGCTTACAACGCCGCCGGCACCATCAATGTCGCCAAAAAGCTTCATGACCAAGCCGATCGGCCGAACCTGTTCATCAAGATTCCGGGAACTAAAGAAGGCCTTGTCGCGATCGAAGAATCGATCTTCGCAGGCGTGCCCGTCAACGTAACACTGTTGTTCTCCTGCGATCAGTATGTTGCGGCGGCCGAGGCCTATCTGCGAGGCATCGAGCGGCGGATTGCAGCCGGACTAAATCCCGAAGTCGGCTCAGTAGCGTCGATCTTCATCAGCCGCTGGGATGTGGCCGTCGCTGACAAGGTACCGGACGAACTGAAAAACCAGCTCGGAATCGCCGTGGCGGGACAGACCTACAAGGCCTACCACAGTCTGGTCGATTCGCCACGGTGGAAGGCCATCTTCAACGCCGGAGCTCGCAGTCAACGACTGCTCTGGGCCAGCACCGGAACCAAGGATCCTGATGCCTCAGATACACTTTATGTATCCGCGCTAGCTTCACCGGCCACTATCAATACGATTCCCGAAGCCACATTGCTCGCATTTGTAGATCACGGAGAGCTCGGTGAATCGCTTCCCGAACGATCGGGCGGCTTCAAGCAGATGCTAAGTGAATTCACCAAAGCCGGAATTGACATCGACACCCTGGCGACACAACTTCAGGAGGAAGGGGCAGAGTCGTTCGGCGAATCCTGGTCTGCTCTGATGGATTGTATTTCATCCCGGTCTCTGGCGCTTGCGAGTTGTTGATTGCCTGTGTTTTCAAAACCCGAAGCCTAAGTTTTGAAGTTGCGATTATCGAAGTTGCGTGGGACGAATATGCCGAAAAGTCAGGAAAATATCATAACCCGACGCGTCAGCGACGGATTTGTTCGCAGGTCGCACAAACGCAAGAACTCAGTCCCTCACTGACGTGTCGGGTTGTGATGAGTTCTTCATCGCCCGGGATTTTGAATCGTAACACTCCTGATGATGGACTCGCGAAGGAACACTACTATGGAACCGATTAGCAGCCTGCGCATTCTGACGATCAACGGCGGTTCATCGAGCATCCGGTTCGCGATGTACGATACGGGCGAATCACTGCAGCGGATATTCTCTGGAAAGATCGATCGCATCGGTCTGAGCGGCACAAGTCTGACGTATAATAATTCGATCACCGAACAGCAAAACAGCCTCACTCTGACCGCCGCCAATCACAAAGCCGCAGCGAAATTTCTGATCGATTGGCTGGAAGAGCAAGTTGTGTTCGACTCGGTTCGAGCCGTGGGACACCGCGTGGTGCATGGCATGCAACACACGACGCCTGAATTGGTCACTGAAGAATTATTGGCTGAACTGCGTGCAATCACGCCTTGCGCTCCGCAACATCTGCCGGGCGAAATTCAGCTGATGGAATCGTTCCGTCATCGCTATCCAAAGCTGGTTCAGGTCGCCTGCTTTGACACAGCATTTCATCGCACGATGCCTCGCGTCGCCAAACTTCTTCCGATTCCTCGACGATTCGACGAGAAGGGCATTCAGCGATACGGCTTCCATGGTTTGTCGTATGCGTATCTGATGGAAGAACTCGTCCGCGTCGGCGATCCGGCAGCCACCAGCGGCCGCGTGATTCTCGCCCATCTGGGCAACGGCGCAAGTCTGGCCGCCGTGCGCAATGGCAAGAGCATCGACACCAGTATGAGCTTCACGCCAACAGCGGGATTGCCCATGAGCACTCGCAGCGGCGACCTGGACCCCGGACTGTTCGACTACCTGTCACGCACGGAAAACATGAACGCTGCTCAATTCAACGCGATGGTCACCTCGCATTCCGGACTGCTGGGAATTTCCGAAACCAGTTCCGATGTGCGGGATCTGCTGGATGTTGAATCTGAGGATGTTCGCGCAGCCGAAGCGCTCGCACTGTTTTGTTATCAGGTCAAAAAATGGATCGGCTCATTTGCCGCAGCGTTGGGCGGCCTAAATACGCTGGTGTTCGCTGGAGGCATCGGCGAAAACGCCTCCTTCATTCGCTCTCGGATCTGCGAAGACATGACGTTTCTCGGCATCGAACTGGATTCTTCACGCAATACGAAGGGGGCTGATGTGATCTCCACAAAAGAAAGTCGCGTCACAGTTCGCGTCATTCAGACGGACGAAGAACTCGTGATCGCACGTTCCACCTGTCGCGTTCTTGGCATTACCGTTAACGAGCAACAATCCGTTGATTCGAAGGAATTGAAGTGCTTATCAAGCTGACCACTCTGCTGGCAATGTTCGATTCACCCAAACTGAAAGATGTCGCCCAGGACGTGGAAGAGACGTTGGTCCAAATCATGAAGGACGAAGCGACCGAGTAACCGCGCGATAGCTGCCAGTGAGGTTAGAAGAAGATGGCTATAGATCCCATTTGCGGAATGAAGGTTGACGAAGCTTCTGAACTGCGCGCCGAGCGCGACGGACAGACGTACTTTTTTTGTAGTTCGAGTTGTCGGGAAACGTTTCTGGCTCACGGTCCTGCTGTGAAGGGGGAAGATGATTGTTGCGGCAAATCATCAGACGATGATGCCCAGAACGTTGCCGCTGCGTCGCAGTCTGATGCTGCCAAATACGTTTGCCCAATGTGCTCTGGTGTTCAGTCCAGCAAACCCGGCGCATGCCCGAAATGCGGCATGGCCCTGGAACGCAATCCGGCATGGGTACAACCAAAGGCCGACAAAACCATCTACACTTGTCCGATGCACCCCGAAGTGCAGCTGGACCATCCCGGCGATTGCCCCAAGTGCGGTATGGCGATGGAATTGCAAACAGTGAGTGCGGGAGCGGACGAGGAGGACAACGTCGAACTCCGCGACATGACACTTCGATTCTGGATCGGTGCGGCGTTAACGTTGCCGGTCTTTGTACTTGCGATGGCGCACATGGTCCCCGGATTGGGCCAGCAGGCGTGGGTCACCAGTGATCTATCCCGCTGGATTCAGTTTGTGCTGACGACGCCCGTTGTCCTCTGGGCCGGCTGGCCGTTCTTCGTACGCGGCTGGCGGTCGGTTTTGTCGCGGCATCTGAACATGTTCACATTGATCGCCATCGGCGTGGGCGCAGCCTTTGTCTTTAGCGCCGTCGCGATGCTTTTGCCCGGCCTGTTTCCGGACACGATGCAACACGAGGGCAAGGTTGGCATCTACTTTGAGGCCGCTGCGATGGTCACGGTGCTGGTCCTGCTTGGCCAGGTGCTTGAGCTTCGAGCCCGCAGTCGCACAGGCAGTGCAATCAAGGCGCTGCTGAATCTCGCTCCACCGACGGCAAAACAAATCACATCGGACGGCGATCATGAAGTCCCGCTCGACCAGGTAAAAGTCGGTGATCGGCTGCGCGTGGTGCCCGGCGACAAGGTGCCCGTGGATGGCGCTGTCGTTGAAGGTCATTCGAGCGTGGAAGAGTCGATGATTACCGGCGAACCGCTGCCGGTTGAAAAATCCGTCGGTGACAAGGTAACCGGCGGCACAATCAACGGGGCTGGCAGTTTCATTATGCAGGCCGAGCGTGTCGGCAGTGACACGTTGCTCGGACAGATCGTCAACATGGTGGCCGAAGCTCAGCGCAGCCGTGCCCCCATTCAAGGTCTCGCGGACAAGGTTGCCGGAATCTTCGTCCCGGTCGTGTTGGCGGTTTCGGTGCTGACTTTTGTCGTTTGGATGTGGATCGGGCCGGAGCCCAGACTTGCCCACGCCATTATCAACGCGGTCGCCGTCCTGATCATCGCCTGTCCGTGTGCTCTTGGGTTGGCGACGCCCATGTCAATTATGGTCGGTGTCGGCCGCGGCGCGCAGGAAGGCGTATTAGTCAAGAATGCCGAGTCGCTCGAACGGCTGGAGAAAGTTGACACACTCGTCGTCGACAAGACCGGCACGCTGACGGAGGGCAAACCGCGGCTCATCGACATCCTGCCAGTCGAAGGCTTCGATGCGGAGGAATTTCTGCGTCTCGCCGCCTCACTGGAGCAGAACAGCGAACATCCGCTGGCCGCTGCGATTGTGCAGGGTGCCAGGAAACAAGAAATCTCATTGGACGACGTGAAAAACTTTCGCTCCGTAACTGCGGGCGGTGTTGTTGGTGACGTGGCTGGTCATGCAGTGCTGGTCGGTAAACCGGACTTCCTGCGGAAGGAAAAGATCATCGGACTGGAGCCACTGGAATCAACCGCGGTGAAACTTCAGGAAGACGGCAAAACAGTGATGTTCGTTGCGATCGACGGCAAGCCGGCTGGTTTGCTCGCAGTTGCCGACCCGATCAAAGACACCACGGCCCAGGCCATCAAGCAACTTCATGAACTCGGCCTGGAACTCGTCATGTTGACGGGTGACAACCGCCGAACCGCCGCTGCGGTCGCTAAGGAACTGGGAATTCATACGGTCGAAGCCGAGGTTGAACCCGCCGGGAAAGTTGCCCATGTCAAGAAGTTGCGAGCGGCAGAAAAACATGTCGCGATGGCTGGTGACGGCATCAACGACGCGCCCGCGCTCAGTGAAGCGGACGTCGGCATTGCGATGGGCACGGGCACCGACGTGGCCATGCAAAGTGCTGGAATCACACTCGTCAGCGGCGACCTGCTTGGCATTGCCAAGGCGATCCGTCTCAGTCGCGCGACGATGTGGAATATCCGCGAGAACCTACTGTTTGCCTTTCTCTACAACGCACTCGGCATTCCGGTCGCGGCCGGGGTCCTGTATCCGTTTTTCGGTCTGCTGCTCAGCCCCATCATTGCGGGCGCTGCGATGAGTCTGAGTTCTGTCTCGGTGGTCAGCAATGCGTTGCGACTACGAAACGTTAAGTTGGGATTATAGACATGATTGCTAAAATACCGATCCCAGAACAAACCCTGATGACCGCAGCCTCGGAACCTCCATGTAGCGGCAGTGCAGAGACGGGGACGTCGCATAAGCCAAGTTTCAATCCGCCCGCCAACTGGTGGGGCCGCAAGTCGCTGGTTATCGCGATGCTTGCAATATCAGCAATTGTTGGGCACCTGGTGCTGCGATTTGGCGTCCAGACCACCGTTGTGGTTAGCAATGTTCCACTGTTGGAGACTTTGGTGATCGGTGGTCTGCCAATGCTCCACGACTTACTACGAAAGCTGATGAAGCGGGAATTTGGTTCGGGCTTCTGGGGGAAGTGCGAACACTACAGCGGTATTGTCTTCAGTTTTAGCGGTACTTAAGCACCCGTGCATAAGCTACTTCGTTTAACGGCAAGCCGAAGGCGTCGGTTTTCTATTAATTTGCCTACGCCTCCGGCTCGCCGTTAAACGAATTATGCCCAATAACTTGTGCGTGGGTGCTTATCAAACGGATGCCGTCGGTGGCTCATAGAAAACGTGGCTCCGAAGTCGTGGATGCCGATCTACATGACCGTCGCAATGGTGATTGGACAAAACGAGTGATGTGACCGCTGAAGCCGCTGGCGTGGTGATCTTCGACAACTCGCTCACAAAGGTCGACAAGTTCATGCACATCAGTCGCCGCATGCAAACGATTGTATTGCAAAGTGCCGTGGTGGATATGGCATTGAGCATGATCGGTATGGGATTCGCGACGACTGGATATCTGTCTCCGATGGAGGCCCAGTCCTCCATGAAGTGATAGACGTCGCCGCAGTGTTGAACGCTCTGCGGGCGGCATTTCCACTTATGGAAATTTACGATCTGTAGCGTCGTTCAGGATTTTGAACTTTAAACACAGAGAATAGGGAGAATACAGAAGAGCCAGGACGCATGTCCTCCGTTACCTCCGCTCGCTCCTGCCCAAATGTCCGTTTAACCTGGCCGTCAGTAGTTTGGTAGTCCTCTCCATAAGTTCCTAAAAAAAACTACATCCCGTTAACAAATTGGACTGAAGATGTCATCCACGCTCGTGTCGGACCCAAATCACACGACAAAACTGCTTCATAAAGTCGACGCCTATTGGAGAGCGGCCAATTATCTGTCAGTTGGCCAGATCTATCTGTTTGACAATCCGTTGTTGAACCGGCCGTTGAAACTGACGGACGTTAAACACATGCTGCTGGGGCACTGGGGTACGACGCCGGGGCAGAACTTTATCTATGCCCATTTGAACCGGGTCATCAAGCAATATGAACTGAACATGTTTTACGTCTCCGGCCCTGGCCATGGGGGGCCGGCAGTCGTCGCGAACACCTATCTGGAAGGTAGGTACACCGAAATCTATCCCGACATCAGTCAGGATGAAGCAGGACTCCAGAGGCTGTTCAAACAGTTCTCGTTTCCCGGTGGTATTCCCAGCCACGCGTCGCCCGAATGTCCTGGTTCGATTCATGAAGGGGGTGAACTCGGATATTCGCTTAGCCATTCGTTTGGAGCGGTGTTTGACAATCCGGATCTTGTTGTGGCTTGTGTTGTCGGTGATGGCGAAGCGGAAACAGGGCCGCTTGCAACGGCATGGCATTCCAACAAGTTTCTCAACCCGGTCACCGACGGTGTCGTCCTGCCGATTCTGCATCTCAACGGTTACAAGATTGCCAACCCAACCGTTCTCGCTCGCATTGAGCATGAAGAGCTGGAACAGTTGCTGCGAGGCTACGGATGGACGCCGTATTTCGTTGAAGGTGACGATCCAGACCTGATGCATGAAGCGATGGCTGCGACGCTTGATACGGTGATGGAAAACATCAAACACATTCATCACGAGGCTCGGGTCAACGGTAACATGACTCGACCGCGCTGGCCGATGATTGTTCTGAAGTCACCCAAGGGCTGGACTGGCCCCAAAGTTGTTGACGGTCAGCAGATTGAAGGCACGTTTCGTGCTCATCAGGTGCCTCTGTCCGATCCCGCCACTCATCCCGAGCATCTGCAGCTGCTGGAAGACTGGTTGCTGAGTTATCGTCCCGAAGAACTGTTCGACGCGACAGGCCGACTGATTCCGGAACTGGCGGAATTAGCACCTCAGGGCAATCGTCGCATGGGTGCGAATCATCATGCCAATGGCGGCATCCTTTTGCGAAATCTGCAGATGCCGGATTTTCGCGACTATGCCGCAGAAGTGCCGGTGCCCGGTTCGTCAGGCATCGGCGACACGCGAGTGCTTGGCCCATTTCTGCGAGACGTCGCCAAACTGAATTTTCCGCAGCGGAACTTTCGCATCTTTGGCCCGGATGAAACGCTCTCCAACGGCCTGGGAGCCGTCTTTGAAACGACAAATCGACAATGGGACGCGGCCACGCATGAGAACGATCAATGGCTTGCACGGAGCGGTCAGGTGCTCGATTCGATGCTCAGCGAACACCAGTGCGAAGGCTGGCTGGAAGGTTATCTGCTGACGGGACGGCACGGACTTTTCAATTGCTACGAAGCCTTCATTCACATCATTGATTCGATGTTCAATCAGCACGCCAAGTGGTTGAAAGTCTGCGGTGGCCTGCCGTGGCGGCGAGACATTGCGTCTCTGAATTATCTGCTTGCGTCCCATGTCTGGCGTCAGGATCACAACGCTTTTACACACCAGGACCCTGGCTTTATCGATCAGGTCGTGAACAAAAAAGCGTCCGTGGTGCGGGCCTACTTTCCGCCGGATGCCAACTGCCTGCTGTCAGTGATGGACCATTGCCTTCGCAGCCGCAACTATGTCAACGTGGTGGTGGCCGGCAAGCACCCGTCACCGCAGTGGCTGACGATGGACGCGGCCGTGGAACATTGCACGACGGGCATCGGCGTCTGGAATTGGGCGAGCAACGACAACGGCGGCGAGCCTGATGTTGTGATGGCATGTTGCGGTGATGTGCCGACGCTGGAAACAATGGCTGCGGTATCGATTCTACGCGAACCTTTGCCGCAGCTGAAAGTCCGCGTGGTGAATGTGGTCGATCTCATGCGGTTGCAGCCACCGAGCGAGCATCCGCATGGTTTAAGTGGTGTCGACTTCGACGAGATGTTCACCGCAGACAAACCGGTTATCTTCGCTTTCCATGCGTACCCATGGTTGATCCACCGCCTGACCTATCGCCGCACGAACCACGACAACATTCACGTCCGTGGTTACAAGGAAGAGGGCACCATCACGACGCCGTTCGACATGACGGTACTCAACGATCTCGACCGCTTTCATCTGGTCATAGACACCATCGACCGCCTGCCGCAGACCGGCGAGGCCGGTGTTGGCCTGAAGAAGCAGCTGACCGCGAAGCTCATCGAGCATCGTCAATACATCAACCAAAACGGCCAGGACATGCCGGAAATTCGCAACTGGAAATGGAGCAGTCGATGAATCAGAACCAACAAATGAACCGTCGTATCGTGTTAAATTCGCGTCCACGGGATGCCCCAACGCCGGACAACTTTCGGTTGGAGAATGCTGAGACTCCGAAGACGAAGGAAAGCGAAGTCTTATTGCGAACGGTCTATCTATCTCTGGACCCGTACATGCGTGGTCGGATGAACGATGGGCCGTCCTATGCGCCTCCAGTTGCCATCGGTGACGTAATGGTGGGTGGCACTGTGTGTCGCGTGTTGGAATCGCAGCGTCCCGACTATGAAGAGGGCGAATGGGTGCTCGCCAACGGCGGCTGGCAGGATTACCACGTGTCCAATGGAGCCGACTTGATGCGGCTGGGCAAACATCTTGAACATCCTTCGTTAGCACTGGGAGTGCTCGGTATGCCGGGCTTCACCGCCTACATGGGGCTGCTGGATATCGGTCAGCCAAAAGCGGGTGAGACCGTTGTCATGGCGGCGGCAACTGGCGCGGTGGGTTCGGTCGTGGGGCAAGTCGCACAGTTGATGGGTTGCCGTGTGGTTGGCATCGCTGGCGGTCCGAAAAAATGTCGAACAGGGATTGAGACGTTTGGCTTCGAGGCATGTATCGACCATCACGCCGCCGACTTTGCCGAACAACTTTCCAGGGCCTGCCCAAAGGGGATCGACGTTTACTTCGAAAGCGTCGGCGGCAAAGTATTTGACGCGGTACTGCCGCTGTTGAACGTAAAGGCTCGCGTGCCCGTTTGCGGATTGATTGCTCATTACAACGACATGCAATTGCCAGGCGGCCCCAATCGGTTGCCGTTATTGATGCAAACACTCTTGACTAAGCGAATCAAGGCACAGGGCTTCATTATTTTCGATGACTATGGCTCGCGTTATGACGAATTCGCCATTGCCATGGGCTCGTGGGTGAAGGAGGGCAAAGTCAAGTCGCTGGAAGACACCGTTGAGGGACTCGAAAACGCCCCCAGGGCTTTCATCGGTCTGCTCACAGGAAAGAATTTCGGCAAGCTCGTCGTTCGTGTGGGAAAGGCTGATTGGGAATGAAGCTGCCAACCACAACGACCGTAGGAACCACGACGCCCGTATCCATTCGGCATTTAAAAATCTTTCGCGAAGGTAGCAACCGTTGCTCCAACACATATTCCTTTCCGTTTGAAACATGAGGCATAAAATGACACAGATCAATTTGCTCACTACTCAATCTTTGGCCGAGTTGGCATCAGTCCAACAGTCGCCGTGTCTGTCACTTTACCAGCCGACTCATCGCAGCCAGCCCGACAACCAGCAGGATGGGATTCGATACCGCAATCTTGTGAAGGAGTTGGAAACATCGTTGCGGCAGACGTATTCGGCCGCCGAAACCGAGCTCTTCTTAAAACCGTTTACCGACCTCTCTCATGATGATTCGTTTTGGCATCAGACGTGGGACGGGTTAGCCGTGCTGAGTGGACCGGGGCTGTTTCGAGTGTTTCGGCTGCAGCGTCCGGTCGACGAATTGACTGTCGTTGCCGATAGCTTTCACCTCAAGCCGCTGAGACGCTTTCTGCAATCGGTCGCAAATTACCAGGTCCTTGGATTGAGCCGTCAGAAGATTCAGCTGTTCGAAGGAAACCGCGAATCGCTCAACGAAATCGAACTGGCTTCAGACGTCCCGCAGACGATCAGCGAGGCGCTGGGCAGTGAGTTGACCGAACCTTTTTCGTCCGTCACTTCCCAAGGGCGTGCCAGTGGCGCGATGACTTCCATGCACTACGGCCATGGAGGGAAAAAGGATGAAGTGGACGGGGATGCGGAAAAGTTCTTTCGTGCCGTTGATCGCGCGGTGCTTGAACATCATTCCCGACCATCGGGACTGCCGCTGATTCTGGCGGCGTTGCCTGAACATCACGATCTCTTCCACCAAATCAGCCATAATCCATTCCTGATGGCGAAGGGGCTGATGATCAATCCCGACGTCCTGCCGATCCATGAACTTCGCGAACTCGCCTGGAAAGTCGTCGAGCCGCAGTATCAGGCGCGGCTGACTACGCTGACCGAAGAGTTCCAGGAAGCCCGGTCGAAGGAACATGGCAGTGACGACCTGTCGCTGGTTGCTCAGGCGGCTGTCGAAGGGCGAGTCGCCACGTTGCTTATTGAGGCCGACCGTCAAATTGCTGGCCAGCTTAACTGCGAGACCGGTCAGGTCGAAGTTGCTGATCTCAGCAATCCGCAGGTCGATGAGCTGCTCGACGATCTGGGCGAACTGGTCGAAAAGATGGGCGGCAAGGTTCTGGTCATGCCGGCCGATCAGATGCCGAGTCAGACGGGACTGGCAGCAACCTATCGATATTGAATCACCCACACTCAAACTGAACCAACTACATTCACAACGGAGAACAACATGCAGATCCAATTGAATACCGACCGCAACATCGAAGGCCACGAGGCGCTGACCACACGGGTCAGCGAAGAAGTGGAGAGTGCCTTAAAACGTTTCAGCGATCGAATTACGCGAGTGGAGGTCCATCTGAGCGATGAGAACAGCGACAAGAAAGGTGGCAATGACGACATGCGTTGCGTGATGGAAGCCAGACTCGAAGGCCGCCAGCCTGTCGCAGTCACGCATCACGCAGCGACCTTAGACCAGGCCATCGATGGCGCTGCAGACAAGTTGGCCAGTTTGATTGAGAGCACTCTCGGGCGACTGCGCGATCAGAAACGTGTCAGGACCGACCCGACTCCGCCTGAGCTGGATGACGATTCGACAACACTGCGGAGGTCTTAGAAATGAATCACCAAAACCTTAGCGAAACTGCCCAGGCTGTAGTCGTCGATGACAAAGGCTTGTTGGCGATGGATGAAAGCAATCCGACATGCAACAAGCGATTCGCCACGCTGGGGATTCCGCAAACAGTCGAGGCTGGTCGAAGCGACCGTGATTTGCTCGTCACAA
>Ga0209284_10002455_pt1 | contig 25305 bp, 29 predicted proteins | sample FRY03_FD_187211 | JGI IMG/M metagenome (GOLD analysis project Ga0209284, IMG submission 187211) | Freshwater microbial communities from Lake Fryxell liftoff mats and glacier meltwater in Antarctica - FRY-03 (SPAdes) (version 2) | ecosystem: Environmental > Aquatic > Freshwater > Ice > Glacier...
CCACGGATCGCCCCTCATCGGTCCGCTCGACGATCACCTCGATCGGCAGTTGCGGTGGGGCAGCTCGCTGGAAGAATCTGCGCAGTGATAACCAGATGCTCATTGCATCCACTACTTTAGCGAACCGTGAAGCTCCGTGAGTTGCCTGCGAATGATCTGTTGATGGTTGCGCTGTCGTTCGCATGGGTCTCATGCGTCTCATGCGTCGCATGCGTCTCATTTGTCATGGTCTGCGGCGGTTGCGGTCACGAACCATCTTCGCCCACTGCGGCAGGCAATCGCGCAACAAATATTCGCATCGTTTCGCTCTCCCCTGGTGTGACATCGAGCATCACGGCGCTTGGCGCTGGCGATCGACTCGTCGGCCGTACACCGTGGTGCCAGAGTGCATCGGCCGTACCAATCGTTGGCACACTGCTCGACCTTGACGCGGAGGCGCTCGTCGCAGTGCATCCAACACTGGTCATCCTTCAGCCGCCCGCGCAAGGAGAGCCAGCCGCACTGGGCAGACTCGTCGCGCAACATGGCTGGCGCGTCGAGCGTTTTCGTATCGATTCTCTGGCGGATGTCCTGGCAGTCATCGATCGTTTGCCAGCGGTGATCTGCGATCCACTCACACCTGGCGATTGTGATGGCATCACTGCTCGAGCCGTTGAAATTCGCCAGAGCATGCTGAGTGCGCTCGATCCAATTGTCGGTGCATCGGGCGCCGGTCGAACGCTCGTTGCGCTCGTCGGTTCCGAAGGCGCAGATGTCATGGGATTTGGTGAGGGTTCTTATATTGGCGATGCACTCGCACGAATGGGAATTGCCAATGCGCTCACTCGATCGGGTTACCCGGCTCTCGGTGCTGAAGATTTGGTGAAACTTGCGCCGGATACTGTCATCATTATTGCATCACGACCATCTGGCGCGAGCGAGCAGATGCGATCGATCCTTGGCAAGTCGACAATTGTGCGCATCGAGGCGCCAGAACTTCTTCAACCCGGCGCAGGAATGATCTCTGGCCTCATTCAATTGCGCGCGGCATTGATTGATGCGTGCGCGCACCAGACGATTGGCCCATGACCAGCATGACCAACATGACCACCATGACCACCATGACCACCATGACCACCATGACCACCATGACCAGCATGTCCAAGCGATCAATCATTGGCATCGCTCTTCTGGTGGCGTTGGTGCTCGCTGCCGTGATCGCCCGATTGCTGATTGGGCGAGATCCCATCGCGGGCGGCATAAACTTTGGTTGGCCCGTCGCTGAAATTCTCGTGCTTCGATTTGGCGCGGTGCAATCGGCGCTTGTTGCAGGCGCGTCTCTTGGGCTCAGCGGTCTCCTATTGCAGGCACTGCTGCGAAATCCGCTGGCATCACCGTTCATATTGGGTTTGTCTGCTGGCGCAGGACTTGGCGCCACCGCTGCGCTATGGATTCTCACAGCAAGTGGCGCCGCAGCTGCACCGTGGATGTTGATCGCAGTGCGTGGCGCGGACGGTGTGATCCCCGGCACGATTGGATCGCTCGGCGTGCTCATCCTTGTCTATGCACTCGGTCGCAGAGGCGGACGACTCGATCCATTGACATTGGTTCTTGCGGGAACTGTTGTGGCAACGCTCTGCGGAGCTTGCATACTCTTGGTGCAATCATTGATGCCGCCAGCAAGCCGAGGCGATTCATGGATGTGGTTCATGGGACAAGTTCCAGAAATGCCTTCGCGCGGCACACTGTTTACGGCGATCATGGTGTTGTCCATCGCGTTCGCCGCAAGCGTGCGCAGCGCGGCCGCACTTGATGTTGCGAGCACGAGCGATGATGAGGCCGAGAGTTTGGGAGTCTCGCTTCGCACACTGCGCGTCATGCTGTTTGTCTGCGCGGGCACGCTGGCATCGGCAAGTGTCGCGTTGTGCGGGCCCATCGCATTTGTCGGATTTGTTGCGCCGCACATCGCTCGTGTTGTGCTTGGAGCGCGCCATACGGCCCTCGTGCCGGCGAGTTTGCTCGCTGGTGCGGCGGTGTTGGTTTGGGCCGACGCAATTCGTCAGTCGATCGACATCGGCGCTGGTCGTCTGCCGATTGGAGTGCTGACCGCGTTGATCGGCGGTCCAATTTTCTTGATCGTTCTTCGCTCGGGGCGATCTCGAAGTGGGGAGTGGCGATGTTGACACTCGACTCTGTCTCATTTCAGTATGGCCACCGACACGCACTGCGCGCAATCACCGCATCGAGCGACGCGCAGAAAGTGGTCGCACTCGTCGGTCGCAATGGAAGTGGCAAGAGCACGCTACTTCGCCTGATTGCAGGACTCGCCGTGCCAACCAGCGGATCGCTGCGGTGGCGCGGTTCGGTGCTGTCAGCCCTCGCGCCTGCACGGCGTGCGCTCGAAGTTGCGTATGTCGCGCAGCGTCCATCGCTCTCAATCGATTTGATGGCGCGTGAAATGATTTCGCTCGGGCGATTCGCATCGAGGTCGCGATTGGATGGCGCAGTCCGCATCGACCGTGCCATCGAGCAGATGGGGCTCGAAGGGCTGCGGGATCGTGCGTTTCATGAACTCTCCGCCGGTGAGCAGCAGCGCTGCGTCGTTGCGCGCGCGCTGGCGCAACATGAAACCAACGGACTTTTGGCGCTCGACGAGCCGTTTTCCAATCTCGATCCCGGTGAATTGGTGCGTGTCTTTACCGTCATTCGCCAACGCGCCAAAGAGGGTGCGCTGGTGGTCATCGCGCTGCATGATCTGAGCTTCGTTGATCAAGTCGCAGACACGGTGTGGTGGCTCGAACACGGTTCCGCGCTGGCGATGGGAGCGCCGAGTGATGTCTTGACGACCGCGAGATTGAAGGAGATATTCAAGTGTGACTTTGTTCGGGGTCCGCAGGGACTCACGATCGAAATTCGGTTATGATGCGTTGACTTCGATGACGCAGAGCATCATCATCTTCGTAATCATCCTGCTTGTGCAGGTTATAGCCGCTGCCACCGCGAAGAAGAAGGCAAACGAGAAAAAGGCTTTTTTGGAAAGTCAGCGACTTGGTCAGTCGCCGCCGATCAGTCCGATCAGTCGGAGCATGCAACGGCCTGCGCAAGTTGCGCCGAGGAGAGATCGATTCGTCGCCGCTCAGGTCAAGGCGGAGCGGACTTCTGCGGCTCGAGCGTTGCCGTCCGCTCGCAAGGCGATGCCGAGGTCTCAGCAAACATTTACTTCGCAGGTTGGTTCGGTGCGAGTCGTTCCAAAGATTGCAGATCTCGGTGCAGCGCAGAAGCGCGCGAGGCGTGAGGCGACGGATCGTCGACCTGAGTTTCGTCCCCAGGAGTTTCGTCCCCGCGAGCCGGATGCAACCCGTCAATCATTTCTGCGGAGCACCGAAGAGGGTGAGGCGACATCCGCTCAATTGGCAAAGACTGTGGATGCGATTCGTCGCGGCATCTTGCCCAAGAGCAAAATTGCAGTTGATCCGAAGTTTGACCCGTCGATCGCTCGGCCGAAGACGGCGGCGGACGGCTTCCGCGCGATATTGCACTCGCGCCAACACCTGCGCACTAGCATCGTTCTGGCAGAGATTCTCGGTCCACCCGTCGCGCTGCGATAGAGTTGGTCCATATTGAGGCGCTCATGAGGCGCTCACATTGCAAAATGAATGATGCGAAGTCGTTGCGATCGCCGCCGATCATGTTGTGATCCGTACCGATTCACAGATTTTTGCTAGGATCGCGTCACAATGATGGATATTCGAAAACTGAAGGAGCTGGTCAAGCTGATGGTCGAAAATGACCTGACGGAACTTGACCTTCGTGACAAAGACGAGCAGGCGACGGTCCGCCGACAGACCGCTTTCGCACCGCCGCAGGTTGTCCATCATGGGACTCCAGCCGCAGTGGCGAGTGGATCGCAGGCCCAAAAAACCGTGGCAAAGCCAGCACAGGATGACGCGGATCTGGTCGCAATTGAAAGCCCAATGGTTGGGACTTTTTATACCTCGTCGGGTCCCGACAAGCCGCCGCTTGCCGCCGTTGGCGCAATTGTGGATGCCGAGACGGTGGTGTGCCTGCTGGAGGCGATGAAAATATTCAACGAGATCAAGGCCGAGCGATCGGGAACGATTGTGAAGATTCTGGTGAAGAATGGTCAAGCCGTCGAGTTTGGTCAGAAGTTGTTCTTGGTTCGGCCGTCCTAATTACGGAACACTCAAATGTTTAAACGAGTCCTCATCGCAAATCGCGGAGAGATTGCCCTGCGCATCATTCGCGCGTGCCGCGAACTTGGCATTGAAACCATCTGCGTCTATTCAAGCGCTGATGCTGGCGGGCCGTGGTTGGAACAAGCGACACAAACCATTTGCATCGGTCCCGGACCAAGCAAAGATTCCTATCTGCGAATCGATCGCATCATCGCGGCGGCGGAGATTTCACATGCCGATGCGATTCATCCGGGATATGGATTCCTTTCTGAGAACGCGCACTTCGCCGAAGTCTGTCGCGATAGCAAATTCGAATTCATCGGACCAAGTCCCGAGGCGATGTTTGCACTCGGTGACAAAGTGAATTGCAAACGGCTTGCCAAGAAAGCGGGCACGCCGATTTTTCCAGGGACCGAAGGCGGCATCGAAGACATCGATGAAGCAGCGAAGACGGCCGCGGAGATTGGCTATCCCGTGATCGTGAAGGCCTCGGGTGGCGGCGGTGGACGCGGGATGCGCATCGCGCACGATGAGAAGGGGCTTCGGATCGGCATCGAACAGGCACGCCAAGAAGCGCAGGCCGCGTTTGGAAATCCGATGGTTTTCGTCGAGAAATACCTTGAATTCGCTCGTCACTTCGAAGTGCAAGTGATCGGCGACAAACATGGGAACGCCGTGCATCTTTATGAACGCGATTGTTCAAGCCAACGACGGCATCAGAAGTTGATCGAGGAAGCGCCAGCGCCCGGAGTCGACCCAGCGCGCCGCGAAAAGGTGTGCGCATCAGCGGCCGAGTTGATCCGCCAGGCGAAATATGCGGGCGCAGCAACATGCGAATTCTTGATGGACCCCAAGCAGAATTTTTACATGCTCGAGGTGAACACGCGCGTGCAAGTCGAACATCCCATTTCAGAGGCGATCACTGGAGTGGATATTGTGCAGACCGGCATTCGTGTGGCAGCGGGGGAGGCATTGCCGTTCAAGCAGAGCGACATTCGCGTCAATGGGCATGCGATGGAATTTCGAATCAACGCGGAAGATCCCGCGCGCAATTTCATGCCGCAAGCCGGACTCATTGAGACATGGGCGCCACCCGGTGGTCTTGGAATCCGCCTTGATAGTCATGTGCGGGCTGGATATCGCGTGCCCACCAATTACGATTCGATGATCGGAAAGTTGATCGTGCACGCACCGACGCGCGAGGCATGTATTGCGCGGTCGCTCGGTGCGCTCGGTGAATTCAAGGTCGGTCCGATTCAGACGACGATTCCGCTTTATGTTCGACTCTTGAAAGAGCCGATGTTTGTAGAAGCGCGTCACGACATCAAGTATGTCGAGAGATTGCTTGCTCCGCAGTCGTAGTTCCGCCGCTATGATTCGGCACGCTGCGGGCGTAGCTCAGTGGTAGAGCGTCGGCCTTCCATGCCGAATGTCGAGGGTTCGAATCCCTTCGCCCGCTTTTCGCTCACGACCGGGATGCCGAGCATCCCGTCGCTCGCTCAGCAGCGGGCTCTCTGCCTTCGCAGGAAGCGAAGTCAGCGCATCAGTCGCTGACGCGACTGCTGCGGGGATTGGGACCTCACTGCGTTCGGTTCGAATCCCTTCGCCCGCTTTTCGCTCACGACCGGGATGCCGAGCATCCCGTCGCTCGCTCAGCAGCGGGCTCTCTGCCTTCGCAGGAAGCGAAGTCAGCGCATCAGTCGCTGACGCGACTGCTGCGGGGATTGGGACCTCACTGCGTTCGGTTCGAATCCCTTCGCCCGCTTTGTTTGTAATGCTCTGTAATGCTCGGGGAGCCTCCCACTTATGCTCCAAACCCGCGCGCGTGCGCGGCGCTGCGTCAGAAAAAAAGTTGTACCACGCTACAACTTTTGAAAGGACTCATGCGCCGATTGCCTGGTCCCTACCCTGATTCCAGGTTCGAATGAAGTGAGAGTTATTTGGGACAAGGCCTGGACAAGACCATAGAATCCAAAAACCTCATAAGGGGTGGTCCTGATGTGGGGTACCGGTCAGAGCCGCCCAGCATGGACTTCCGCAAGATTACATCGAGAAAATCAGACTGCTGGTGCAAGGAGTGAGAAACGAATGACCGTGAACTACGATGCGGCTCAAATCGCTTTGCTCGAGAAATGGATGCGGGGAAAAGAAGGTGAGCACCTTGAGTTCAAGGAGTGGAAGACCAAGGATGATTTCGAGTTGCTCTGCAAATACTGTTCTGCCCTGGCCAATGAAGGTGGCGGTCGCTTCATCATGGGTGTCACCGACACTCGACCTCGAAAGGTTGTTGGGTCGGTTGGATTCGAGCATCCGGAGCGGACCCGCAAGGGTCTCTGCGACAGGATTCCTTTGGCAATCGACTTCGAGGAAATCCATCACCCGGATTGCAGTCCCAGCAGTCGAGTGCTGGTGTTCCATGTGCCGCCTCGTCCGGTCGGCATCCCGATCAAGTACAACGGTCGGTATTGGATGCGGAAGGAAGACAGCCTCGTCGAGATGTCCGAAGAACGACTGCGGGAAACTTTTGCTGAGAGCGGACACGACTTCTCGGCGAACGAGTCTTCTGGTTTGATTGTCACCGATCTTGATCCAGTGGCCTTGGAAGATTTTCGTCGCCGCTGGATTACGAAATCTCGCAAAGCCGATGACCTGTTGCTGGCCGAACGGCTCGCCACCTTGAGCCACGAGCAACTGCTGACGGATGCCGAAGCTCTGGTCGGGGGTAAGCTGAACTACGCTGCTCTGATTTTGTTTGGCACGGCTCAAGCAGTGAGCCGTCATTTGGCTCAGGCCGAAGTCGTCTTCGAATACCGTTCCTCCGATGCGTCGGGAGCGGCTCAAGAACGGATGGAATATCGGCAAGGGTTCTTTGGCTTCTATGACGACCTGTGGCAGCGAATCAACAAGCGGAACGATAAACAGGAATTTCAGGAAGGACTGTTCGTCACGCCGATGCCACCTTCAACGAACGGCCCGTGCGTGAAGCCATTCTGAATGCCATCAGCCATCGCAACTATCAACTCGGCGGCAGCATCTTCGTACGGCAGTTTCCTCGGCGACTGGAGATCGACAGCCCCGGTGGACTACCGCTCGGCATCACATTGGAAAACATTCTTGACCGGCAGAACCCACGCAATCGCCGAATCGCGGAGATTCTGACGAAGTGCGGATTGGTGGAACGCTCTGGCCAAGGTATGAACCTGATCTACGAGGAACTCATCAAGCAAAGCAAACCAACGCCCGACTTCACTCGAACGGACCAATATCAAGTTGGCCTCACGCTGCACGGGACCGTTCAAGATCTGGCGTTCGTCCGCTTCGTCGAGAAGATCAGCCAAGAAACCACCATCAGCTTTGGGACTCACGACTGGACGATCTTCGCTCATGTTGCCCGTGGCGAGAAAATTCCCAAGGGCCAAGAGGATCGTGTGAAGCGATTGCTCGACCTGGGATTGATTGAACGAGCCAAAGGCCAGACATACATCCTCGCTCGACGCTACTACGAATTCGTGGGGCAGAAGGGAGCGTACACTCGCAAGAAGGGGCTGGATCGAAAACAGAACTTGGCACTGTTGGTTCAGCACCTCCGAGAGAATCAGACCGTCGGGTGTAAACTGGAGGAGTTTTGCCAAGTGCTTCCCGCCCTGCCTCCGACGCAAGTGCGGTCTCTTTTACGAACATTGCAGCGAAATGGGGAAGCACATTGCGTCGGAAAGACCAACCAAGGGCGTTGGTTTCTCGGTGCGGCGGCTCAAAGTTCGACGGAATGAAACGAGAGACTTTGACCTAACTTTGGCCTAATTTGACCCAATTTGACCCAATCGAACCGTGATCCGAAATCTTACGAACTGTCCGCAGAGACAGAGATTGCATTCGCAAAACGAGATTGCGTTTTTGGAAAATGGCGCAATAAATGGCACATTAAACGACGCTATCCTTGGAGTGAAACATGAGTTCGACCATGTTGAGTAAGACGCCTTTGCCGCTCCAGCTTCAAGACGAACTCGAAGCGATGGTCTTGAAGGAACTGCTCGGTCTAGGCAGTGAGGATGAAGAGATCATCGAGTCGCTCGGCAGTCGATATTTCGTTGGCGTGCTGGCTCCACGCAAACGAGCCAAACCAAATTCGGATCACGCTGCTGTCGTACCACCACCGCCCGCCGATGACGAAGAAGAATCAGGCGGCGAGATTTTGGACGGCGATGAGTTGGCTCTTGGTGGCAAGGACACCACGCAGGACGGCACGACCGATCAAGCTCCCTCGCAAGACAAGGCGTTGATGCCGTCGTCGTTCGGCATGTCGTTCTCCGTCAATTTGGGCGCCACCGAACTGCAACTGGCGGCGCATTGGGGGCAGTACGCCAAAGAGATCAGCGAATTTATCTCGACCGTGCGAACGACATTCACCACTGGTGAACTCGCGCAGCGTTGCTCTCACTCGGCGCGTGAGCACAATGCGCCTCGATCGCTACAGGGATTGGGACTTCAATATTTTTGATACGAATCCCTTCACTCGCGCAATCCCCATCCCCTAGTAAATCGGAATCCTCGGATCAATATCCGTCGACCACAGATGAATCCCGCCGGCCATACTGCGGACATCCTCGAAGCCTGCCTGCCGCAGTGCTTCGGTCACCTTGAGACTTCGCACACCGTGATGGCAATGCACGACAATCGTGGCTGTTTCATGTTCTCGCAGCGCGTCGATATGAGTTGACAGCGATTGCATCGGCACATGGATTGAGTTCTCGATGCGCGCGATCTCGCGCTCGCTCACCGTTCGACAATCGATCAGCACGATGACATCGCCGCTGGTGCGTCGACGATGCAATTCGCGCGGCGTGATCTCCCACTGCGGATTAAACGGATATCCGTTGGGAAGTCCGTCGTGATTGGGTTGTTCTGGCAGGTTGCTTGAGGTCATTGCAGATTCGATGTTAGTCTCGCATGCTCTTGGAGTCTTCATCTGCATCACACGGCGGCGAAATCGTGCGCGACGGCCTCCGCCACAGCACTCGACTGAGCACGCAATTCTTGAACTGTCGTTGTTCCCCAGACATCGCGCCGTGGAAGTGCTCCGACGAGGAACAGATTTGGATGCACACGCCCGTCAGTCGCGATACTTCACATGGCATTCCTTGCAACTTGCACCAAGTTGTTTCATAAGCTTGGTCATCTCAGCGCGCTGAGCCGCGAGAGTTTCCTCGCTGATGTTGCCCGCACGCCGCTTGGCATCCGCACTGACGATCTGCTGTTCAAGGGCGGTTGCTGTGGCGACATCTCTGGCCATCCACATACGCATCTCCTCAAGGGCATCGTGCGTGAGCGTTGAGTTCGCCGGCGCTGCAATCAAGCGAAAATAATCCGCAATCTTGCCAGCGTCTGCCGCTGGAGCGAGGTCGGGATGATCGGCAGGCACGGTCCATCCATTCTTCTGCACCAACTTCAAATGATCCAGTGCAATATCAATCTCGACCATCGCTGCCACGAATGAATCCGGTTTGGTGATCTCAGGGAAATCACCGCTTGCAGCGTCAATCGCCGCCGCGATCATCGGCGCGGCTGTGGCAGCACACGACCAGAGTCCGGTGTAACTCGCAGCCGTGCCCGACACTTTCATCCGCGCGGCGGCTTGCTCATTGGTCAGCCATTTCAACGAGATTCCGATCGTCGCGGCTGCGCCTGCACTGCGGTGCTTGCCATGATGACAGTGCAAATAGATCGGCTTGGGCAGATCACGCACCGCACGAACAAGTTCCCTCTGGCGCTTTTCATCAATGCCGTCGTAACCAATTGGCAGATGCACATAGCGGATACCGCAGCGATTTGCACGCACAACATCAGGAATTCCGCCATCAACAGAGATGATGGTCTTGATGCCAAGCGATGCGAGACTGGTGAATCCAGCATCACCTTTGGGAACACCGCCGGAATAAAAACCATCATGAAATGCGACGATATTTTCAAGCCCAGGAAGATCGTACGGCGTTTCGCTTGTCGCAAGCGGAGGCTGCAGAGCCGTCTCGTTGCTGGGCTGAGAACGAGCGCTGGTAATGACAGCCAGCAGCAGCGCACACATTCCCAGCGCACATACACGCGGGATGTTTTTGCCAATCAACATGACGGGCATCATATGGATTTGGTTTGAAGCTCCAACGCCTCACGCGCCGATCATTCACGGCAGTCGTTGCACTTCAACCCATTTCCAAAGATTCGCCGTACTGTCGCCGTGTGCTGCTGCAACAGGCACCAACTGAAACTTCGACTTGGGATGGCGCTGCGTTTGCCACGGCCATTCTCCCCACACCATGCGCACCGGAGCGGCGACGAAAAGAGCCGCGGGCCACACGGGCTGAACGATTCCTTCCACGACGATCGAGTCGCAATTCGATCCACCGTCCAGCGCCGTCGCGCTCGTTGGAAATGTTCCTGCATCACGAGCCGTGCCCTTGGCGATGTGCAAATTTTCCGAGTAACTCGGCTGCACTTCAACCTGTCCGCGCGGCACGGCAACCGTCACGACCGACCAGTTGCGGCGGTCAAGACCCTCCAGCGATGGCTGTTCATTAGCACCGATCGACGATTGATTTTGGCTGACAAGCGCCGGCAGTGCCGCGGCATCGGTGCCCAAGATTCTGTTGGATTGGTTCAGGTGCCCAGTGCAACCCATGACCAGAGTGAGCAGAGCAAGCGATGCAATCGTAATGAGCGTCTTGTCATTCATCGAAAGAAAAACCTTCCTGTCGAAGTGCATCCTCGATGATCGCTCCGTCAATTCCTCGCCGCAGAAGAGCGTTGGCGATGGCCATGGGATTTTTTCGCCCGCGCTCGTGGATCGCCTTGCGCGCCACGACGAGCGCTTGTCGCTGCGATTGCGCGCTGCCTCCAATGCGTTGCCCTTCGCGCTGGGCGCGATTTTCGTCGACACCTTCCCAGTGCAAAGCCTTGGCGATGAACTTCGCGCTTGCGCCAGGGCGCGTGCGACCGATGCTCTCTGCGCGAACGGCTGCATGCGCATCGTCATCGATCCATCGGTCCGCGACCAACTGTGCGACCGTCGCGACGATCACCGCTGGCTCAAATCCTCGGCGCTCAAGCCGTCGTGCGATTGTTGTTGCATTCTGACTCGCACGCGCCAACAGTCCCATGGAATATTCGCGTGCCTCGCGACTGGTTACGAACTGACGCACGCGCTTGGCGACGGTGGTCGTCCATTTCATGTCATCTCGAATGCGCAGTTCTGTGAGCGATTCTCGCGGCAGTCTCGCGACCGAGCGTGCGCTGCCCTTGAGAAAAATCTTCGCCCATCGCGGATCCTTCGCATCGCTCTCAATTCGTTCGACCACTCGAGCCGCGGGCGATCTCGCAATCGATTTCAAGGCTGTGGCAGCAGGTCGACTCATGAGAGTTCAGCGAGGAATGACTGAATCTCACTGATGGCGTGAGTATCGCCAGCGGAGCGCGCGCGCGTGATTCCAACGCGCAGAGTCGCCACAGCATCCTCGATGCGTCCAGCTTGTTCCAAAGCGCGACCCTTGTGGTAATACGCATAGCAATAGTCGATGTCCGATTCGATCGTCTTGTCGAACCACAACACCGCCGCGTCGAAATCACCCGCCTTGAGATATTCCTGTGCCATGCCATACCGACAGAATGCATCCGTCGGATCCTGTTCAAGCATTTTTTGCAGCAGTTCGATTCGTCCTTGGCTCATGCTTTGTAGAGTAGCACTCTGCGCTACTCTTTTGAATATGACTCGATCAATTCTCCGACTCACAGCCGCTCCGCTTCTGGGCGTGATTGCGTTACTGGGCGGCTGCCTCACGACCTATACGCCGACCGTGCAAGCTGATCAACGCCCCAAGGAGGTTGTGATCACACACTCTGTGGGCGGCACGCATTGGCGCACCCTGGTCGATCGCGGCACAATATTTCAGGCATTTGGACCGACTCTTCTGGTCTTGGATCCCAAGAGCGGTGTGACGATTGGCAAGCTGATCTGTGCACCAATTGGCACATCGGGAGCGTTAGTCGATTTGGTTGTGTACGACGGAGATTTGATCGGAGTGCTCGACCGCACTTCAGTCATCCGAATCGATCGGACAAATCCCGCGGTATTGATGCCAGTGGAGAGCATTTCACAGAAGACGCTCGGTATCCGTCCAGAGAGTGTTTCAGTCGTCGATGGCGAGCTCTATGTCAGTGGACTCGGCGGTGTCGTGCGTCTGGACACTGGTGAGCGATTCTTGGTCGGTGGTGATGTCTGCGGTCGCGTCGTGGGCACTGCCATGGGCCGAGTATGCACACGCAACAATGAAATCGTGCGGCTATCCGATGGCACCGTGCTTGGTCGTGCAACCGACTTGCAGATGCTGAGTGCCGGTGTGAGCGGCGCTGCGCCAGAGATCGCATTCGTCTCGCAGTCGAAGGATGCCGCGCGTGTTGGCATTCTTGATTCGAATTTGCAGGAAGTCGCCGCGGTGGTTGTTCAAGGTGAAGTGAGTCGTCTGCGGCAATTCGACGGGAGATTGTGGGCCGTCACACCGAAGGGCATTCCAAACTGGGCGATCACTGGCAATACGCTGAGTGACGAGATGACGATTCGAGTTCGCGGTGCGACCGATATCGACCAAATTGATTCAAACACCTTTGTGATCGCGGGCACATTCGGTCGCGGCTATTACAGATTGAATGCGGATGATCGTGGTGTGGCCGATCAATTTTTCGCATCAACGCGTGAGGCGGGACGACTCGAGCGAGTTCTTTCAGATGGTCGCAGAATTGTCGCGGGCAGTCCGGAAGGAAACTGGCTCTATCTCACGGGAGGAACTTGCGAACTCAGCAAGAATCCAATTCAGACGGTGAACCCGCCCTCGTCGGTGATTTCAGGCGATTTTGGAAAGGTCTCCATCGAGGGTGCCGACGACAATGTGTACACCGTCGAGCATGCCCCGCGGGTCATTGTCGAAGGGCAGGGGACGAAGCAGATTATCGTCATGCCGCAAGGATCGCATGCGCAAACGATCAGCAAGGTTGGCACAGATCTTTGGATTGGCCACGACGATGGAATTGATGTGTGGCGATACAACGGCGCGAAAATGGTTCGAGTCGGTCGCATGCGCGTGCAAGGACCCGTGACGAATATTTTTCCTCGCCGAACTGAAGACGGAGCGAGTTGGGTCAGTCTCTACGGTGGCATGGGAGTGGCGATGTGGCGTCCAATTGAAACATCGACCCTTGAGGCGGCAGCACCAAGCGATCTGACATCAGTCAAGTAGCGGCTTCGATCGCGTGCGCGTGCGAGTGCGAGTGGTCGCGTTGTGCGTGGCCGCGGTGCGCGTGGTCGCCTTGTGCGTGGTCGCCTTACGCACGGTCGCCTTACGCACGGTCGCCTTACGCACGGTCGCCTTGCGCGTGGTCGCCTTGTGCGTGGTCGCCTTGTGCGTGGTCGCCTTGTGCGTGGTCGCCTTATGCGTGGTCGCCTTACCCGCAACCTTGCTGCGCGCTTGGGGCTTGCCCGCCGAGCAAAATTCGCGGCAGATCGCATCGGCGCTGCATGTATTGCCGCGCGCCTTGCAGACTGCGCGACCATGCGCGATGAGCAGATGCGAGAGTCGGCACCAATCTGTTCGTGCTGTTCGTGCTGTTCGTGCTGCTCGTGGGAAGAGCGCCATGAGATCCTGTTCAATCTTGACTGGATCGGTTTGCTTGGAAAGCGCCATGCGCTGCGCCAATCGTCCGACATGCGTGTCGACGACGACGCCCTCGTTGATATCGAATGCATTGCCCAGCACGACATTGGCCGTCTTGCGTGCGACGCCGCGCAGTGCAAGAAGTTGCGGCATCGTCGCGGGCACATTGCCGCCGTGTTGCAGTTGGATTGTCTTCATCGACTCGCTGATGGCTCGCGCTTTATTGCGCCAGAAGTTCACTGTTTTTACAAACGGCTCGATGTCGCTGACGGATGCAGCGGCGAAGGCGGCGACAGTCGCAAACGCGCGAAAGAGTGCCGGCGTTGCCTTGTTGACTCCGACATCAGTGGACTGCGCCGAGAGAATTGTGGCGATGAGCAACTCATGAGGCTTGGTCCAATTGAGCGCGCAGTGTGCATCAGGGTATCGCTCGACAAGAGCACGGAAGAGTCTCTGCGCGCGGTCCCGCTGCCGAGCCGTTTTTTTTACCGATGATTTCTTGGATGGTTTGGCGGAGCCAGTCATGCGTCAGACGATAACCTCACGCCGTGCTCCAACAAATCGCCAGTCAATTGCCGCCACTCGCTGCGACCGTCGCGCCGCTTGCGGGCGAGGTGCTCGAAGCCTTGAGTGCGATATCGCAGATGGGCTATCGCGCCGTGCAATTGTCGGCCACGCAAGTTGGAACTCGTCCGCGTGACCTTGACACGAGTGGTCGCAAAGATCTGCTGGTGCAATTACGCAAGTTCGGATTGTCGTGCGCAGGGCTTGACTTGTGGATTCCATCCAGTCATTTCACAGATCCCGCCTTTGTCGATCGTGCCGTCAACGCTGCTTCGCAGACTGTTCGCCTCGCCGCCGCGCTGGGTCGCTGCTCGGTCAGTCTGGCACTGAACGAGCAAGATGATCACAATGCCAGTGCGCTGGTCGACATTCGCGCAGCGCTCGCCGAACTCGCGCTGCATGAAGGCGTGCGAATTGCCGATCATGGTCTCGACGCCGCGACTGGAAAATGGTCTGCTGAATCTTCAAGCTTTCTTGGTGTTGGAATAGATCCAGCGATGCTGATTGCCGCCGGTCATGATGTTTGCGCGGCAGTTTCGCGCTGTGGGTCTTCGCTCTTCTGCGCACGCTATGTCGATCTGCTTCGTTCTGGCATGCGCGGTCCGCCAAACGAGCCGCGTGAATCGCGTCTTGATTTCGAGGCGTATGCATTGGCACTTGCGAGCACTCCATTGACGACATCGCCCATCGCCGATGCACGGCAATGGACCGAACCGCACACTGGACTTCGACTGACACTCGAGCGATGGACCGGAGTCGCAGCAAGATGAATGCGATCGCACACGGCATTGACTTGGTCGACATCGCTCGCATCGAACGCATGCTCGCCGATCACGGCGATCGATTTCTGCAGCGTGTCTTTACGACAGCAGAGCAGGAATATTCCAAAGCAGGTGGACTGCGCTGCGCAGAGCGACTCGCCGCGCGTTTCGCCGCAAAGGAAGCCGTGCTGAAAGCGCTTGGAACTGGCCTGCGATCTGGCATGAGTTGGACCGAGATCGAAGTGCGAGTCCTTCCATCGGGTGCGCCGTCGCTCGTCACGACCGGATGCGTGGGCGATGTCGCTCGCGAGCGAACAATTGCGGCGTGGTTGATTTCACTTTCCCATTCGGGCGGATTCGCAGTAGCAAGTGTCATCGGTGTTTCGTCGGCGAGCGTGTAGTGGTACTCTGCATTCAATGCGCAAGATTCCGATGACTCTGTACGAAGCTCGCCGAGCGAAGGAAGGATCCGCTTCGTCATCGCTGGTCTCGACGCCGCGTGCGCTTCGAATGCCAATCGGATTCGCGATCGTTGTGCTTGCCGTGATTCTCGGTGCGGCCATTGGTGTGTATTGGCTTGGCTATCGCGCTGGCGTTGCGGCGGCGGAGAGCGGCGCACTTGAAGCGCGCGCTGGTCTGGCGCAGACGGTCGATCCGCTCGTGGTCGATACTTCTGGTGAGGGTCGCAGTGCAGGATCGCAATCACCGCCGATCGCACCTGTCCCACGCGTTGCAATCAGCAGCACGGCAGCCCTGGGACCACCTCCTACAACTGACCCTCGGCAGGTTGGACTCAACTATTTCATCATCGCTGATGGAATTGCCCCCGACCGGGCCGCTGAAATGGTCGCATTTTGCAGGGGCGCAGGGCTTGATGTAATGTCCATTCCAAGTCATAATGCTCGGTCCCTTGTCTTCGTGCTGTCTGGTTACGGTCGGGACGAAAGAGCTGGGGAGTCAGTGAAGGCACTGGAAGGCAGTATTCGAGCGGTCGGCGCAAAGTGGAAGGCGCTCGGTCGTGGCAACGGTGACTTCCGCGATTTTTATCCCAAACTCTTTAAAGGTTCGACATGAGCATTCATCCAAGTCTGAAACAAAAGTCCGGCGCCCTCAATCAACACCGCAATGTCTTGTCGAGAGCAGAACGAATTGCCAAGCTGACCGAGCTTGATTTGTTCAACCCAAGCAAGAACACCGCGCTTTCACTTCCCAAGGTTCGCTCGATCAAAGCGACCGTTGCGAAGAAGCCCAAGAAAGAAGGCGCTGTCGCTGGTGCTGCGGATGCTGCCGCGCCTGCTGCGGGTGCTGGTGCGAAATCTGGTGCTGGTGCGAAACCTGGTGCTGGTGCGAAACCTGGTGCTGGTGCGAAACCTGCTGCCGCTGCTGCCAAGAAGAAGTGATATGACATCCTCCCAGCAAGCGAGGGAGCTTGATTTGGAGCGGCTGTTCTCGCAACGAGCGAGATCGATTGATGCTTCGGGCATTCGACGCGCATTTGAATTGGGCGCATCGATCAAAGATCCGATTAACCTGTCGATTGGTCAGCCTGACTTTCAGGTTGATGATCGCATCAAGCAGGCCGCGATCCGCGCGATCGAGGGGGATCGCAATGGCTATTCGCTGACACAAGGTGTGCATGAACTGCGGACCGCGATTTGGTCGCATCTCGAGCGCGATGTTGGCTGGAAAGCTACTCCCGAGAACGATCTCATGGTGACGGTGGGAACGACCGGAGCGCTCGTGCTGGCCGTGATGGCGCTGATTGAGTCTGGCGACGAGGTCATCTTGCCCGATCCTTATTTCGTCGCCTATCCGCAGTTTGTGAAAATGGCTGGCGGAACGAGTGTGCTTTGCGATACATATCCAGATTTTCGGATGACCGCTCGGCGGATTGCTCCGCTCATTACGCCTCGGACCAAGATGGTGATCATCGATAGCCCCAGCAATCCTTGCGGCGTCGTGCTGACTTCGTCCGAACTGAGTGAGATCGTGGAACTCTGCCGCGATCGCGGAGTTCTGCTGGTGTCGGATGAGATTTATGACGCGTTTACTTTTCCTGAGGCTCTCGAGGATGGGCGCTGCCCAAGTCCTGCGCGTTTTACTTCGTCGCTCTTGCTCGTGCGCGGATTCGGCAAGAGTTATGGATGCACTGGTTGGAGGTTGGGTTACGCAGTTGGTCCCAAGGCATTGATTCAGCAGATGGCCAAGTTGCAGCAGTACATGTTTGTCTGCGCGCCGACGCCGCTGCAAGCCGCGGCGGTTGAGTGTTTTCATGTCGATCTCGCGCCCATCATCAAGCGCTATGTGGTGCGGAGAAATATGGTGATCGAAGCTCTGTCGGATGTCACCACGGTTGTGATGCCGCAGGGTGCGTTCTATGCCTTCATCGAAATTCCAAAGAGGCTCGGGATGACTGGCGCACAATTCGCCGAGCGCGCAGTAGCGGAACGATTGATCGTCGTTCCCGGCGGTGTCTTCAGTTCACACGACACGCACTTTCGAATCAGTTTCGCAGCACCAGAAGAAAAACTCGCCGAAGGACTTGAAGTCATTCGGCGAATCATGTGTTCATGAAGTTAGTATGCACGCCGCGTGGTGGACGGCATCCATAGTTTTTCTTGGCGGAAACTTTCATGCGAAACTTCCAGACAGAAGCTTCCAGACAGAAACTTCCAGACAGAAACTTCCAGACAGAAGCGAGCGAGTCGCTTATTTCGTCTTTGGCTTGGTAACGCCGGGGGGCGGATCATTCGACGCAGTGATGCCAAAGGAACTCGGTGGACTATCCGCAATCGGTGTTGCGATTGGAGGCTTCGCAGTTTGTGCTGCTTGATTCGTAGTCCCATTGTTGTCAGGGCCGCATGCGACGAGCGAAAGAACCGCTACAGACAAGATGATTGTTGAGAGTGTCTTCATACGCAAACTTTAGGTGGTGTTGGGTCCAGAGTCAAGGAAGCCAAGATGACCTTGTAATCCACCCCGCGCTGCGAAATGAAAACCCCGCCGACAAATTTCGTGGTCGGCGGGGCGGAGGGGAGAAAGATGTTTGTTGCCGAAGTTGCCGCCAACGGTCGAGCAGAGATGTTTTCGGATCATTCGGCGGTGACTCCACAGAAATTCCACAGAAAGTTGATGGCGAGTAAGCGAGCGGTGTTCGTTAGAGTTTCAGCGGGTGTTGATTGCGCAGGCGCGCCGCGTGTGTGCGGGATTTTTTAACTCTCGCCCTTCGATGATTTGGGTGCGGCGAAATTGCCTGGTGTGGCCAACGGGTCTGCCAGGTAATGGTCTGCAAACTATTGCAGTGCAGCGACTTGCGACGGCGGAATGCGAAGCGGTCGGCGAGTTGCCAGATTGATGAACACCCAGCGACTCAACGCCCTGCAGGCGAGTGACATGGTGTCGCGATGCCAGATGATCGTTTGACGGTCGATGGTCGTGCGTCCAGTGCGGGAAATCCAAGTTGCGCACCCGAGTCGATCTTGAGCGAATGTCTCGGCGAGATAATCGACTTCGTGTCGCGATACAAACCACATCTGCTCTTGAGCAAGAAGTTGAGCACGCGACGAACCGTGATGCGCGCCGTGCATGTCGGCGATGCGATCGAGCCAGCGAACATATTGCACATTGCACACATGGGCGATCGTCGCGCCCAAACTCGAGCGACCGACGGTGAGCGATAGTGTGAAAGCGTGCGGCGATGCGAGATTGCATTCAGCGGGAATTGCCAGTGGCTCGACAACGAAGAGATCATCTTCAAGGTGAGGTGGCGCAGGAGCCGCATCACGCGCCGCGCTCATTGAGCCACATCCTTGTTGCTGGCAGGAGCGGACGGCGTCGGTGTTGGATCGATCTCTCGCAAATATTTCCATGAAAACAAGCCAGTATCGTGGCCGTCGCTGAAGCGGATGCGAACGGCGTAAGTTCCGCAAAGTTCTGCGCTGACCGCTTCCAGTGGCAGTGTGCTTGGGGAACGGCTCAAGACAGTCAATGGATTTTTCGCCAAGGCCTCGCGAATCATGCGGGCATCGGCCGACGGCGACATGCGCCTCAGAAATGCGACTGGGAAAAACGAAACTTTCCCGCCTTGCCAGCGCACTTCAAGCCCTTCGCTTCGGCGCAAATGAAGATGTTCAGGAGCCTGATCGTTCTGCACAGTTCAAAGTGTAGGTCAGGTGAGCGTGCATCAACCGGTCCCAGCGGCGATGCCTTTACGCGACGATTCAATGATCATCTTGTATTGCTTCTCGAAGAACGCACTGAACTGTCGCCGTAAGAGTGTGCGCGGATCTTCGCGCTCAGCCCAGAGACCGCTTTCAACGAATCCGCCTTTGAGCCAACCATTGCGCACGGCGGTGAGCGATTGAGGATCATTGAGATTGAAGAGCGTGCCGTTGGGTCCCGCAACAGTTGGCAGGGCATCGAAGGCCTCGATCCAAGACTTGAGAATTGGATCGGCGACATCCCCTGCGCTGACGATGTCGGTGCGCTTGGGATAGCTCGGATGGGTGATGATCGCATGCCACGCTTCGCGCAGAAACTCCGTGTTGCCGATGGCCATGGGCACGAATATTGTCGAGACAAAATCTCGAAAGTTTGGATCCGCTGGCGCTGACTGCGGCTCGCTGAACGGATCGACTTGATCGACAAAGCATGTTTGACAACACGCGTATGCCGCTCTTCGTGCGGGCATGCGCCGCAGTGAATATTGCTGCGGCCGCGGATAGCCGCAGAGTTCGCCTTCGCCGTGGGGAAGTTGCCAAAGCAATTGACCTTCCATAGAGAGACAGAAGAGCACAAAGTGTTTGGCGAGTTCCAAGTTTGGCGCGCCGCGCAAGATTGCCACGGGATCAGGATCAATCACACTTTGACCAACTGGAGTGAAGAATTGCAGGCGATCGAGCGATGGGTTATGTGTTTTCACTGCTGCGTCGGCCAAAGCTTGCGCTTGGTATCGACCATAGAAATCAATTGCGATTCCCGCGAGTGATTCGCCGTCGCCGACCGTCGTGGGAATCACCGAACTCGAAGCAATGATCTGGTTGGAATTTCCCGCGGCTCGTCGCATGACTTGCCATCCACGCACCCATCCCAATCTCTGCAAGATTGTTTCGAAGGCCGTCGCGACGGATCCGCTTTGTGAAGGATTGACGAGCGCTACGGATTTGAAGAGGCGCGGGTCGGCGAGGTCTTGCCAGAGTTTCGGCGGCTCGATATGCAGTAGCGCACATTGCTGGGTGTTGCAGACGATGCCAAAGGTGCTGAGAGCAACTCCAAACCAGTACAAATTTTTGTCATAGAGCGGATTGCCGGCGATTTCGTTCGCGCCGTAGAGTTCATTCAGGTGATCGGCCGTCAGCCACGCGCACGGTTCAAGAATGGTTGTCTGGCGTTGGTGCTCGCCCGAGCCGACTGTAATGGGTCGCGCCAAAGTTTGGAACTCATACGAGCCACCACCGAAGATCACATCCGCATCGCCGCCAACGGGCAGATCGTGTTTGAGCGCGGACTCATACTGCGCCGTCAACATCCGGCGAATTTCTGTCGTGCCGCCTGGCGTACTCCACGCGATATCGACTCGCTCGCCATAGTGTTTCTCGTGCCAATCGGCGAAGGCCTGCGAAAACTCAAAGCGAATCTGCTCGTTATGCGGACTGACGATGATGAGCTTTCGATCATTCGAAGCGACGGGATCTCCTTCGTACAGCAACACAGGAGTGACCGTAAGCACCGCGACTGCTGCGATTGAAATGGAAAGCAGAACTCGGCTCATGGTGAACTGTGGATCGTTGGCGACGAGAGTGGTATCGCAACGCGGATCTCATCGGCGAAAGATTGCGCGGCACGCTGAATCGACGAGAGCCAATCGCCTTGCTCGCTGTGTGCGGGATAAATGACGCTTCGGCTCGCGGTCACCAGCGCACCGCGGCCATCCTGATGAAAACAGGGTTTCACATCCTCAACCGTTCCACCTTGCGCGCCAAATCCTGGCACCAAGAAAATCTGCTGCGGCATGTGTGCGCGCAGAGAAGCGGCTTCGCGTGCTTTGGTCGCGCCGACCACCGCACCAAGCGCGCTGTATCCGCGAGTGCCGACGCTTGTCTTGCCAGCTGCGGCGACAAGAGTGGCAACTGTTTCGGCGATGGTCAATCCACTTTCCATCCGCAGCGACTGCAGCGCATCAGATCCTGGGTTTGAAGTGCGCACGAGTGCGAATGCTCCGCCTCGAATCAAGAATGGTTCGATTCCATCCATGCCGAGGTATCCATTCACCGTGCACCAGTCCGCGTGATAGCACTCGTATGCAGCCCATGAGTAGTGTTCGGCCGAAATGCCGATATCGCCTCGCTTGGCATCAAGGATGGCGATGATTCCGCTCTCGCGCGCGGCCTGCATGGTCTCCAAGAGCACGCGCATTCCTTCGGGACCGAAGCGTTCATAGCACGCGGATTGGATCTTGACGACTGGCACGATGCCTTTGAGTCGTTCGACAATGCTGATGCTGAACTGCGACAGCGCAGTCAGCGGTGGAAGTGTTGTCAGCGCCGCAGGCATCTTGTTTGAAACGGGATCGAGTCCAACGCAGACGGGCGAACCGACAGCGTCCACTGCATCAAGTAAGCGGTCGGCACAATGTTGTCGTTGCTGATTCACGCAAGAGATAGTAACGGTTGCGCACGCTACGCTCATGCGATGCAAGTCTCTGCTGCGGTCCTCTCGATTGGTGATGAGTTGACGCTGGGCCAGATCACCGAGTGCAATGCCGGTTGGATCGCCCAGGAGTTTCTGCGCCGTGGCGTGGTGACGACTGAACATCGAACGATGAGCGACGACCGCGCTGCGATTGCCCGTGCGATTAGGCAATTGGCGGCCTCGGCAGAGATTGTTGTGATCACTGGCGGACTTGGTCCAACCGCAGACGACCTCACACGCGAGGGTCTTGCCGATGCGCTTGGCGGCGCTGCACTTGTTGAGGATGCTGACGCACGCGCCGCACTTTGGCAGCGCTTTGAAGCGCGTGGTCGTCCGATGCCGCCGATGAATGCGAAGCAGGCGCTGTGTCCAGTCGGCGCGCGTTGCATTGCAAATCCACACGGCACAGCGCCAGGGCTCAGTGCGCGCATTGGACAGACGCTGATTTTCTGCTTGCCCGGTCCGCCCAATGAAATGCAATCGATGTTTCACGCGGCGATTCTGCCGACGGTTGATGCGCTGATCGCGGCGGCGGGGGGACTCGCCGCGTCAACATGCGCGGTGCATAGTTGTGGGCTGCCCGAGAGTGTCGCGGCCGGACTAATTGCAGAGATGATGGATCGCAACGCAAATCCGGTCGCGGGCACAACGGCCAGCGGCGCGGTGGTGAGTGCGAGAATCCGTGCAGTTGGTATGGCCGCGCGCGATGGTTCGCTCGAACGCTGCGCACAGATCGTCGAGCAGGCTTGGTTTCCATATGTTTTCGGTCGCGACGAGACATCGCTCGCGCAAGCGCTCGGTGAAATCCTGCGCTCAACAAAGGATCAACTCGCGGTCGCCGAAAGTTGCACAGGCGGGGGAGTTGGCCAATTTCTAACCAGCGCACCGGGCTCGAGTGAATGGTTTGCGGGTGGATGGATCACCTATTCCAATGAGATGAAACATTCCATGCTCGGCGTCGACAAGGAGTTGTTGAACGGGCACGGCGCAGTCAGCGAGCAAGTCGTATGCGCGATGGCGCTTGGTGCTGCGCAGCGAGCGAATGTGCGCTTGGGAGTGAGTGTCACGGGAATCGCTGGGCCGGGCGGCGGTTCATCAACCAAACCAGTTGGAACAGTATGGATCGCCGTGGCAGATCGCAACAATGCTGACCTTGCGCAGCGCGTTCGTGCGCGCTGTTTCCTCTTCACTGGTGATCGCGCCACGATCCGCGAGCGCACGGTGCGCGTGGCAACACAGTTGGTCCGACTGACGGTGATCGGACACGCCGATGTTCCAGTACTGTGGGAAGTTCCGCTGGTCAGAAAAGTGTGAACCGTGCGACCATCATGGACGAGCGACCAACAATCGATGAGCACACAATGAACGAGCGCGTCTTCATCGGTCTTGGATCGAACATCGGCGATCGAGCCGCGACGATTGATCGTGCGGTTGATGCGCTGGAGTGCGTCCCGTCGTGCAAGGTATTGCAGCTGAGTTCGCTTTGGGAAACCGAGCCCGTTGGTCCACCGCAACCGAAATATCTCAACGCGGTCGCCGAGATCGCGACGGGTCTTGCGCCCGCAGATTTGCTGGCGACCATGCTTGAAATTGAGCGTTTCCTGGGGCGCGTGCGCAGCGCACACGAACGCAACGCACCGCGCACGATTGATCTCGATCTGCTCTTGTACGGTCAGCGGATACTCACGCAAGAGCATCTGGAAATTCCGCATCCGAGGCTGACGCAACGACCATTCGTGCTCATACCACTGCTGGAGATTGCACCGCAGTTGCGCCATCCGTTGACTGGCGAGGTGCTACTATCTTTCCCCTGCGCACAAGGCGCAAACGATGGTGTTGCCATGTGGCGCATCCGTACCGTGCCGAGCGTTACTTAGAAGAATGGAACTAACATGAAATCATTTCGTCTCATCGCTGCTCTCTCAATATTTGTCATCAGCTCCGCTGCGATTTCGCAAAATGCGCCGCCGGCCGCGACACCGCCAGCAGCTGGTGCTTCTAGCACGGCGACTGAAGTTCCAGTTGATATTGGCAGTGCGCCAGTGGATATGGATCAACCCGAGGCTGCGATGCTGAAGGCCCCGCTGAATGCGGAATCGTTGAGCGCCGAGGCGAAGAGCCCAGAGGCCATCGCCGCGGGGATCGCCATGCTTGAGGAGATCGCAATCGCATATCGCTCGGCCAAGGCGATGACTGACACAGTCGCATGGAGCGTCAAGATTCCTGGCGGCGTGCAGAAGGATTCGATCACCGTCGCGTTGGGCGGTGGGCAAGATATGCAAATCAGTGCCGGGTTGATGCAATTGACGAGCGTTGATGGCAAAATCTATTTCGCGGACTCGCAGATCGCTGACAAGTTCGTCCAAGTGCCAGTTGATGGAACAGTCATCGCCACCCTGAAAAGTAAGTTTGAGGGAATGGACTTTCCATGTCCGCATCTTGCTTTGCGTGGTTCTGCATTCGGCAAGGCGATTGACTGTTTCAGCTTTGGCGGTGGAGCCTATGACAAGGTTGCTGGATATCAGCTGAAAGATGATGCTGCGCAAATCTTTCTTGCCGGTGGTGATGGCGATCTAATGATTGTCGCTAATCCCAAGACCAAGTTGATTTCGTCTATGAGATTGGTGATGGCTCCCGCGGGAGCACCAGAAGGAATTCGATTTGAAATCAACTTCGCTCTCAATCCTGTGGTGCTCGATGCGTTGACGCCGCCGCTGAGCTTTGTCGCGGGCGATCGCAAGGCTGTCTCGAGTCCCGACGAGCTTCTCCCAACTCAACCTCAGCCAATCGCGGTTGGTGACACCGCCCCAGGTTTTTCTTTGCAGGATTTCGATGGCAAGACATACACCCTCGCTGACTTGCGCGGCAAGGTTGTGGTCATCGACTTCTGGGCGACATGGTGCGGTCCATGCCGCAAGGGTTTGCCGTCAATCAATGCTCTTGCGCAGTGGGCTCAAGAGACCAATCAGCCAGTCGTTGTCTTGGGCATCAATGTATGGGAGCGCGGCGAGAATCCTGCTGAAAAATCCAAGCAGTACTGGACCACGCAGGGATTTGTATTCCCCACGGTGCTCGATCTCGAAGCGAATGTTCTCAAGCAGTATGGCTTCAACGGAATTCCAGCGACTGTGATCATCGGCACCGATGGCAAAGTTGTGACCGTCCACCAAGGCTTTGATCCCAAGGGCAACCTCACTGAAGTGCTCAAGGCCGACATTGCCAAGGCACTGCAAACCAAGGGTTGAAGTTTCGCCAAGGGTTGAAGTTTCGAATGTGAGCAAAACACTCTGAGCAATTTCCCCTGAAAAGTTCCGCGCGTGCCCGTCCATGATGACATTTTCTATGTTATTGATGGGCACGCGCAGTTTTTTCGTGCTTACTACGCCATTCGTGGCGGGATGACGAGCCCAACAACCAACGAGC
>Ga0209284_10002459_pt1 | contig 25263 bp, 21 predicted proteins | sample FRY03_FD_187211 | JGI IMG/M metagenome (GOLD analysis project Ga0209284, IMG submission 187211) | Freshwater microbial communities from Lake Fryxell liftoff mats and glacier meltwater in Antarctica - FRY-03 (SPAdes) (version 2) | ecosystem: Environmental > Aquatic > Freshwater > Ice > Glacier...
AAGACGCTGGGTTCACTCGACTTGAGCTAGTACAGCACCTTGAGCAACATCGCATCGCAACCAGATTGCTGTTTGGCGGCAACCTACTACGCCAACCTGCCTACAAGAATTTGAAGATCCGTGTTTCTGGAACTCTCACCAACGCAGACATCATCACGGAGAGCACATTTTGGGTCGGTGTTTATCCCGGACTCTCTGAAGAAATAATGCACTACATCGCTACGACCATCACCGAGTTCATCAAATCTAAGAACAAGTCCAAATAACGTCGATACCTGATGCGCAAACAGACATTGGAACAGAATTGCCTGCGTATTGTCAGTGATTTTAGTTTCCCGCTTGAGGCGACCACCCGTGACTAATATCTACCAATAATGATAAATCCCAAAGTAGCTGTATTGATCCCCCTATATAAGGGTTCATCAACTTTGAACGAAAGTCTTGAATCGCTAAGGCGTCAAACCTTTCAGAACCTAAAGATCTACTTTCGTGATGATAGTGGAGGCGAATTTCCTTGCGAAGTTGAAACAACCAAGAAGATCGCTCTTACGTTATCTGACCAATTCGAAGTTGAGTTTGAAGCAAATGTTACAAACCTTGGATATCCACGCAATTTAATTGAACTTGTAAGACATTCCGATGAAGAGTACATATTCTTATTGGCTCAGGATGATGTTCTCTCTCCAATAGCGATTGAGGCTTGTATTCATGCCCTCAGTGATTTTCCCAATGCTGCAGGCGTGTGTCGTCCATATTTCTGGTTTGATAAGTCGCTCAGCCTACCGATTAGAGAGATTCCAAAATTAAAGACAGATCTTCCAGCCCTAATCGATATATCGAGTCCATGGGAACAGATCGAACTGGCGCTTGTATCGGCAAGTCAGTTAACTGGTCTTATGTATCGGCGCTCACGTTTGAGAGAGGCCTTTATTGATTCAGTATTTCCAGCACACATTTACCCGATTGCAGGTGCATTACGTGATTATGGAGTGGTATATCTTCCATTTCCGACAGTTGCAGTGAGTATAAGAAACAGTCAAACACGAAATATCTCTTCGATCTACGGAGAATCACCAGCAAAGGCGTGGATTAGTCTTTATGAGAAGGTCTTTGCAGGTAAAGAATTATCTCGGCTACGTAAATCTGGGATACGTATCCACATGGGGAAAAATTTCGTGGGATTGATCCAAATCCGGTCGTATGGAAAATATCGGTATTTCTTGCGCGAGCTTGGAGTGATGATACGTGCACGCCCGTTAAATGTCTTGGATCCTCGGTTTATTCTCAGCGCAGTGGGATTAGCGGTGTTGCCGCGTGGCGCGATAATTTGGATCGTCGACAATTTCAAATCAAAACTATTGGCAAGAACATTACGGAAAGTTCGACTGGCTCAACAAGGCGACGGTTGGTGGTGACAAGAATCATTGAAGCGCTGCGTAATTCACGAGTCATCTCATTTTATATCCCGACGCTTGACCGTGAACTTTCTAAGAACCTCGTTGGATGCGAAACGGTGCTTGACCTTGGTTGCGGACCAAAGTCGCCGTTGGCAAAGGTTCGCGGACTCAGACGAAAATTTGGCGTTGAGGCGTTTGGGCCTTATATCGAAACTGCTCGATTGGCGCAAACGCATGATGAATTTGCGCACGCAATGATTTTTGACATTGATTTCCCAGCCGATTCGTTTGATGCAGTGATCATGATTGATGTTATAGAGCACATGACAGAAGAAGACGGACTACGCGTACTTCAACTGGCAGAGAAATGGGCCGCAAAAAAAGTTATCGTAAATTCACCCAATGGGTTTATTCCACAAATGGCCCTCGACGGGAACGACTTACAGCGGCATTTGTCGGGCTGGTCGCATGAACGAATGAAGGGTCTTGGCTTTCGGTCACGAGGACTTGCTGGTCCTAAGTGGTTGCGTCAAGAGGTTCAGTCGGACACGATGGGTGATGATTTGTTATCCTCAATTAGGTGGGAGCCGAAATTGTTTTGGTTCTCTGTCGCAACACTTTTTCAGCCGATCGTGTACCGACTCCCTAAGTTTGCTTTTTCATTGATGAGTGTCAAGAATGTGGAAAGGTAGACTCTCATCTATTAAGTGAAATCCTAACGATGTAACTGCTTTTTATATTGCGCTATCAAGGATTTTGTCTGCTCAATTTCACATTCCTATTCTTACAAATTATCGCCTCCAAAAATTATCTCGACCGATACATATTGCTGGCTTGCCAAGCTCTCCAAGGCCAACTTCAACACATGATTGCTTTTATACAACGGCGCACAAACAGATAACAAGAATTTCATGGCACTGTCAGTCATCATGCTTTTCTGTGCCTCACTAGTCGTGGGAGGTGGCGGACCGACCGGCAATCACCAGAAATTTTAAGGCAGACAGGGTTGGCCGGATGCAGGCCAACATCACGCAGGAAAAAGAAGGGGTCTGGCAACAGGGCATAGCCGAAAAATGGATTGATGCTCAAACCTGATTGTTCACAAACCGTGACTAGGATTTCCCAGTGAAGAACCTCAGGTGGAAAGTGTCCATGATGCCGCCGGCCGAGTTGTAGTCAAACTTACCCAGAAGCAGCAACCAGCGCTGCAGGGCAAAGGCAACGTTCGGCGCGGAAATGATGATGGCGCCATCAGGTTTTAGGAACTGGGCATAGACCGCCAAGATAGCCCCTGGTTCCCGAAGATGCTCCAGCACGTCGACAAAAAAGATGCAGTGATAACACGCCTCCGTCAGTCGGGCGATCACCGCCAGTTACTCGGCATCGCCGCCAAAGATCTGACGATAACCACGCGTCTTGGCCTGCGCGGCGGCAACTTCGTTGAATTCAACGCCGTCCACTGTGCACTCTTTCTTGCGGATCAGGCGTTCCCCCGTGTTGTCGGTCCAGCACCCGACGTCCAAGCAATGTGACCCGGCTGGAACGGTACGGAAACGTACGGATTGAAAATATTGTCATACAATCCAATGCTTGTCACTTGGTTTGCCTTCCTTTGGTATAACCACGCACAGAATTCACCAGACTGACATACAACAGCAGTATATTCACAAAAGGGAGCAGCAAGATTCGCGGATTCTTCCATTCATACTTGTATACGGTCCAAGTATATGAAAAAACATAAATCACGATAAGGGGCGCAACAATAAAATTAATCAAAGGAATCAATGCCCCTATCGCCAATATTTCCCGGAAGAACATCTTCAAAAATTGAACCATACCTGGCATTCCGTGCTTACGCAGCAATGCCCCTTGGGCGTCAGCATATTGAGCATGTTTATACTTCAGTTTGGAAAAACTGAATCGCGGATCATTGACATGCAGGTGGATTATTTCTGCCTCGGTCTGTACTACACCGCCATGCTTTCTCAACCGCATGATGATGTCCCCGTCTTCACCTGCTGTCCTGAAGTGTTCCGCGTCAAACAAACCGATGGAGAGCATGATCGAACGCCTGAAACAATCAAATTTGCCATCAAGCCCAGAATATTTTTTTCCGACCAATCGGGAAAAAAGACACTTCTGCCAAAAATTATAGCCAACCCAAATGTCAAACGGATGATCAACAACGTGCGTTGATGCTGCACTAACCTCCAATCCATCGGCGAACGGCTTGATGAGTTCAGCTAGCGCCCCGGGCCGCAACTGGATGTCGGCATGTAGCGTTACAACCAGTTCACATTCGGAAATCAGAAAAGCTTCATTATAAGATTTTGCCAATCCATGGTCTGACGTATGCCGTATACAACGCTTGTTGCACCGAAATGCCTCCATCTGGTTTTGGATTGTTTCAAGAGTCCCGTCTGCTGAATTGTTGTCAATTATTATCAATTCATCAATCAATTCTTGTTCACGCAACAAACTGTCCAGAGTCAACGATAAAGTTGTTGCAGCGTTATACGCAGGGATTGCGACTGCCACCGTTGGCCTATTCAATTCAACACCACCTTTTTTATTTGTTTCCGACAGCCCGTAACAATGATATCTATGAATTGAACAATCTGCCCGACAACCCCCGCTAACAGGATAGTTATCACCTCTGATATTTAATCTCTAGAGGCGAAAGAGCACGAATTACGCCTCGCTACCCGAGTTCAAGGAGTCGTCGCAACACCAGCTTGTTGGATCAAGAGTACATGCTCGTTGAATGCCTCGGCGAGTGTTCGCCATGAGATTTAAACGGTCGAATCCGTAAGGTGATATTTTGAATGCAATCCTCGGGACTTCATTCTCAATCGCTGCCTTACCATCCGAGTTCGTCTCGCACCATAGCAGCCCGAGATCGTTGCGAATGCGCTTGAAGACCTCGATGAACATCTGCCCCACCGCTCATGCTGGCGCCGTTTTCCAGAACGCATCGAGAAGGACAAGGACATTTTTCTATTTCATGGGACGGCTCTCACTCATGCCTACCGCTTACGAAAGATGTAAACCATACCCACCAGGAAGCGGAGCAAATACATCCCCATGCTTAACAACGGGTGCGCAAATAATTTCGACCACTTTCCGTTTTCCAGAAAAACGCCAAAATAGCGATACCACAACCCAAATTGCTTGCGGATGTCCGGGTCACTCTGGCCCCACTTGGCGATATAGCCGTCGAAGCCTTTGGCATAGTAGGCTTTCTTCTTCAGGTAATTGGAAAGCACAAAATCTGTCTCATTGTGATAGATGAGCAGTTCCCGTCGACTTGGCGTGACTCCGCGGGAGTCGATAAACCCGAACAGATCCGGCGCCCACGGCTGATCGTCTACCAATCTTTCATCGAGCAACATGATAGATCCAATGCGCTTAATGAGTTTGTCAATGTCCCAATCCTCACCACTACCTTCATTAAACAGCTCGACGTCAAATCCGCCCACTTGCACAAAAGCACGCTTTAGGAAAAAACGGGCGCCATCGACCGCCGTGCCATCGTAGAACGTGCGCTCAAACCTTCGTACTTTGCTGAAAAAACTTACACCGAGCACGATTTCATGAATGTGCAGCGCCAGGCAATCCCCTGCCTGCATACGCCGCACACAAGCCCCGATTAACCCTGGGGAAAGAATCATATCTGCATCGACGAACATGACATATTCGCCTTGCGCTATGTCAATCATGCCGTAATTACGTTGGGCAGAGCGCTCAGGACCTTTTGAGAACACTTTACCGGTGTATTGCCGAGCGATCTCCTGGGTGCGATCAGCCGAAAAGTTGTCGACAACTATGATTTCGATATTCTGGTATGTCTGTCCTTGAATGCTTTCGAGACAGGTCTGGATGTTCTTTTCCTCGTTCTTGGTCGTGACAACGATAGATACGAGTGGGGAGCTATTCATAACTAACGAAGCCTGCTTACCAAGTTTTGGGTTAGCAGACCCTGCATGAATCTCATTCCATAATAGATGTGGGTAAGAAATGTATAGAGGATTGCAACCATCGCCACTCTCGCGGTTTCGTACCTGAAAATATCCTTGAAAGCGAACAGCAATGCGACTCCATAAAGACCCCAGCCGACCAAAATTATGACCTGCATGGGCTCAGGCAACCACGTAAAGACCAAGGACACGGCGACAAAAAACAGAAACGCGCTTGGAATAAAATAGGTGATTTTGCGTGATGTCTCGGGATGCTTCTTTGCGAAGTAGCCGCGATGCAAACCATAGCCCCCGATCTGCCTTAGATGTGCTATCAAACCTGCGCGGCGATGATGCCACACCACCATTTCTGGTATGTAGAGAATCTTCTTTCCCGTTTTCTTGACCAAGTCCAAGCAAAGCTTGGTGTCTTCTCCTGGCCAATAAGGGGAATCGAACCCCCCAATTTCTAGAAAATCGGTCTTACGTACCATCATGTTCACCGATGGCCAGTCCTGAATTTCCCTTACTTCCCCAACAGGAACGTAGCGCTCTGGTGCGCTGCCAGAAAATTTACTCAGAAATACAGCGCCTGAAACCCTTTGCCAAAAAGTATCGTGTGGTGGCGTCATCGCAGGCCCGCCTAAAGCAACGACATTATTGTCTGTGAAATAATGCTCCGCGATAGTGATGAGATTCGGTTCGGGATATGAATCATCATCGAGAAACACGAGGATTTCGCCACGTGCTATCTCCGCGCCCATGTCTCGCTTCGCCGCCGGCCCAACTCTTCCAGATGGAATAACTTGAATGCGCGTATCGTGCCATTCGTCGAGATCCACATCGTTGGGTAGGACAATCAACTCCCAATTCTGGCTGGACAGGTTCTGAATATAAGGAACGGTTTCCCGAACGTAATCGTTAATCGCCTTGACTGGGATAATGATGCTGAATCGCGGATTCATTTGCCACAAAAACTGGCATGCGCGATCCACAAAGAGCCTAAGTGCAGCACGTGTCGTCCTCTACTTGCTCGACACGAGCTCTGCGCCCGAAACTGGCTCTATGACTATTTTGGGTGCCGGGTTTCCCTCGTGGCGCGTCAGATTGAAGATGTGCTGCCTGACACGACGGATGGCACGAAAACCGTATGTGAAAAGAAATTGCAAGTTGCGCTTGCGGAAAGTCAGCATGAAGCGTAGTTGCCGCAGGATGAACAGGGGGTGGAAAGCAACGGAATACATCTCGCGCACTGCTTCGTAATAGCGGTCGTGCGGAATCGGCGTTTTAACGATCAGCTTGCTCATATCGAAATCGTCGTAATCGTCGGTCAGCAGTACTCCTTCACGAATGCACTCTTCGTGGTAGGGCGTGTAATCAAGCGGTGTGCAGAGGGTGACCTGCAGAGTCCGCGCTAGCCCGCTCAGCATCAGACGCTTCACTTCCGACACCGTCTTGTCGAGTTGCTCCTGAGTTTCCCAGTAGTACCCGACCATGATCGTCAGGTGCGGATGTAGGCCATATTTGGTCATCCACTTGAGACAACTCTCCACGTGCTGCAATTGATAGCCTTTGTTCAAGCGTTGCAGTGTTTCCTCGTCGCCCGATTCGTAGCCGATCAAGACAAAACGAAAATTAGCCTTCGCCATAAGCTTTATAGTTTCTTCGTCCAGGTACTCGAAGCGAGTATTGATTCCGAAGTAACAGCCTCTCTTGTGCAGGCCGCGATCAATAATACCTTGCGCGAATTCACGCGCTTCCTTGCCGCGGAACCAGACACCCGAGTCGTCGAAGATTTCCTTGACGCCATATTTGTTAATTAACGTTTCATATTCGTCAAGGCTGCGCTTTACCGTCATCACAGAAAATGTCAAGTCGGGGCCGTTGTACCGACAAAAAGTGCACTTGCCGAACATACAGTCGCGGATGACGCTCGTTGCATAGGTTCCAGGCGTTTGAAGATAATTACCATTCTCGTAGGCATAATTTTGCCATTGCACGAGATCGCGGTCTACGAGCGGGGAATTATCAAGGGGCTCGACTTGACGGAAGTTACCCGTTGAACGCAACTCATTACCCGTGATCCGAATGCTGAGCCCTTCCAACGAACATGTCAGGCGCCAGTTCGAGTTGCTAACGATATAAGGAACCAACCGTGACATTACGAAATCCACATGATTGCTACGCAGGACAATGTCTGTTGCACTCTGCTGCATAGTCTCCTCGGGCCTTCGCATCGAGTGGTAGCCGGTCATGATGACTATTGTGTCTGGCAACAACTCTTTGAGCCGGTTAATTGTCCGCCAATAAAACTTCATGACTGGAGTAGTGCTCTCAAAAACTACGATTTCTGGTTTCCACGCCACCAAGTCTTTGAGCCATTGCTCGTAGGTCTTGAGCTGCGAGTTGCCATCGTCCCAATTTACGTCATGCCCCAACTGCTTGAGCCAGGTCGCTGCCTGAGAGTGGGTCACGGGAAGGAGGTAGGTGGGAGTTTTGAAAAATTGAACATTGCGGTTCTGGGAAACCATCGCCTTTTGTCCATACTGGTTGACAATTGGCGGATATGAAATGGCGATCTTCATAGTTTTCTCCTTAAAAAAATACTTCAGTAAAGAGGTTGTCCCCCGGCACGCCTTGCTCTCTCAAAATTTCGAATGCGTCTACAATCATATCCCTATTGCCACAAAGATAGACGATAGAGCCTGGGTCGGCGGGGTGCCTGATTAGGTATTCGGTTAGCCGGAAGGATGGCTGCGCTGCGACATTCTTTGAAATACAGGGAATGTATCGTCCCTGTGCATAATCGTTTTCGTGATATTGCTCATGCGGTTCACGGATGCCGTGCAATACCATGTAGTTCAAATTCGGCAATGTCTCCACGAATGAATGGAACGGAGCAATGCCAGTTCCTGTCGCGAGAAACAGGTAGTGCTGGTCAGAATTGACGGGTGGGTTAAGACAAAACTCGCCGTAGGGGCCATCGATTTCGACTAGGTCACCGGGCTGCAAACTTTTTAAGGCGGGGCTGACGAACCCGCCTTCGACTTCTTTGACGAGAAAATCGAGATAAGGTGCGTCCGCCGAAGAGTACATAGAATATTCACGATTGACCCCTGCACCGGGAACCCCTACGTTGAAGCATTGCCCCGCCTTGATCGGCACATTGGGGCGCTCGGCGCGTAGCCGAAAAGTGCTCTCCGTTAAGTGATCAACTGCAATTACTTTGTAAGTATTCATTTTCTTCCTATCGGGAAATATTCCAGCCCTTGGGCTCTCACCTCGTCTGGATCGTAAAGGTTGCGCCCATCAAAGATGATGGGATTCTTAAGCTTGGCTTTGATCGCGGCGAAATCCGGGGCTCGGAACATTTTCCACTCAGTGACGATGACCAGGGCATCGGCCCCTTGCAGCGTCGCCATCGGTGAATCCGCCAGTTTCAGGCGGGTATCGTCGCCGAAAATGCGCGTGGTTTCATGCATCGCCACCGGATCGTAGGCGGTCACGGTGGCGCCGTGTGCCCACAGGCCTTCGATCAGAACACGGCTGGGTGCATCGCGCATGTCGTCGGTGTTGGGCTTGAAAGCGAGCCCCCACAGGGCGAAATTCCTGCCTGAGAGGTCGTTGCCGAACTTGGCGGTGATCTTGTCGAGTAGCACTTTCTTCTGGCGGTCGTTGACCACTTCTACGGCGTGAAGGAGTTTCAGGTCACTACCGTGTTCCTTGGCGGAGCGCTGCAACGCCTGCAGGTCCTTAGGGAAACAGGAGCCACCGTAGCCGCAGCCAGCATAGAGGAAGTGGTAGCCGATGCGGGAGTCGGAACCGATCCCGTTGCGCACGTGCTCGATGTCGGCGCCCATTTTTTCGGCCAGCAGAGCCAGCTCGTTCATGAAGGAAATGCGCATGGCGAGCATGGCATTGGCAGCGTACTTAGTGAGTTCTGCGGACTTTGTGTCCATTACGATAAGGCGGTCGTGATTGCGGTTGAAGGGCGCGTAGAGCGTGCGCATTAGTTGCACCGCGCGCTCGTCGTCGGCACCCAACACGATCCGGTCGGGGCGCATGAAATCGTCTACCGCTGCGCCCTCTTTCAAAAACTCTGGATTCGAAGTAACGCTGAACTCGATCTGGGCATTGCGCTTGGTCAATTCTTCCTGAATCGCCACGCGTACCTTGGCGGCAGTCCCCACCGGCACCGTGGACTTGTCCACGATCACCTTGTACTCCTGCATGTTCTGTCCGATAGCACGGGCTGCCGCCATTACATATTGCAGGTCGGCCGAGCCGTCCTCGTCAGGCGGAGTGCCAACTGCGATGAATTGAATCTCGCCGTGGCAGGCGCTTTCGACTTCGTCGGCGGTGAAACGCAACTTTCCCGCCGCCACATTGCGTTTGACTAGGTCCTCTAGGCCGGGCTCGTAGATTGGAATCCCGCCCTGCTTGAGGATGTCGATCTTCTTGATATCGACATCGAGGCACAGCACATCGTTGCCGACCTCTGCCAGGCATGCGCCAGCTACAAAACCGACGTAGCCAGTTCCAATGATACTGATTTTCACAAATAAACTCCTAAAAATTTAAACATTAAGCCCGACGACGGTGCGGAAATATCCAATCGTCTTTACAAGTCCCTCTTCGAGCTTGATTGTTGGCGCCCAACCAAGTTTTTCTTTTGCTAGCGAAATATCTGGCTGACGTTGCCTTGGATCATCTTGGGGTAGCAATCTATATACGATCTGACTTTTGCTTTCCGGTATTAAGGCTAGAACTTTCTCAGCCAGTTCCTTGATGGTGAATTCATCTGGGTTGCCGATATTGACTGGGCCGATAAAACCTTCCTCGTTATTCATCATGCAAATCATGCCTTCGATGAGGTCGTCAACGTACTGAAAGCTCCGTGTCTGCATGCCGTCACCATAAATTGTAATGTCATGATTCTGTAGGGCTTGGACGATGAAGTTGGAAACCACGCGACCATCGTTTGGGTGCATATTGGGGCCGTAGGTATTGAAAATTCTCACCACTCGAATTTCGAGTTGGTGTTGCCGATAGTAGTCAAAAAACAAAGTCTCTGCGCAACGCTTGCCTTCGTCGTAGCAGGCGCGGGGGCCAATCGGATTGACCCGCCCCCAATAGGCTTCGGCCTGAGGGTGCATTTCAGGATCACCATATACTTCACTGGTAGAGGCCTGCAAAATGCGCGCCTTGGTGCGTTTGGCGAGGCCGAGCATATTGATAGCGCCATGCACCGAGGTTTTGGTAGTTTGCACCGGATCAAACTGATAATGAATCGGCGACGCAGGGCATGCCAGATTATAAATCTGATCCATCTCGACATAGAGCGGGAAAGTGACATCATGGCGCATGAACTCAAAGTGCTTATTGTCGAAAAGCTCAAGGATATTAGCCTTTGTTCCAGTATATAAATTATCTATACAAAGCACGTCGTGGCCTTCTTCCAGCAATCGCCGGCAAAGATGAGAACCGATAAAACCGGCGCCGCCGCTGACTAGTACTTTTTTACTTTTCATCACCTACGTCCTGACGCCCTTGTTAATTTAAATTCACGCCATAATAACCCATAACCAAATAGTACGAGCAATAACCCGCTCGCCCCCATCACGGCAACAACCGTTTGCAATGAATCATGATAAAAATAAAACGCAGTCAACTGCAACGGTGCAGTAAAAACAAATAGATAAGCAAAGAGCACGCGCCCCTGAGCAATTAGGAAGTATTCAGCCACCATGACTAAAGCCATGGGAAAAATTGCAAAACCATAAAATTTCAGTACGTCCCCGGCGCCACGATAATTCTCGCCGTATAACAATACGATTATTCTCTCGCCAAACAGAAAATAGAAAACCGCTCCGACACCGCTTAGCAAAGCGGTAAACCCTACCGCCTGAAGCATCAAATGCGCACTACTCTGGCTAAGCGCTTGATTTTCCGCCACCATGGGAAACAGCGCCGCGGCGATGCCGCCTGGCAAGTACATTACTGCTTTGCCCAAGATCGACGCCGCCGCATACAGCCCGGCTTCGTGCGCGGGGAAGTAGTAGTTCACCAGCACTATGTCGAGCTGAGTCATGGCCGCGAAGGCGACATTGGCAGCCAACACCGACAGCGCAGGTTTAATAGATAAGTGCGCCGCCTGAAATGGCTTGCCCCGCCCTGCCGCCAAAGGGCGATGTAGTGCGCCATAAGTGATGAGCCAGCCCGCGATGACGGCCAGGATTGTGCCACCAAGCGCGCCCTCTAAACCGTAACCCAACCAGACAAGCACAGTCGCAAAGATGATCTTGAGCAGAGTGCCAAACGAACCGCTCGCAGAAAGCCAAATAAAGCGCTGCAGCCCTTGCAGGAAGGCATTATTGATGGCAGGAGGAATACTCAAAAACAGCAGCGCGCCGAGCAGATACACGGGAATGACGCTGGGCGCTTTTAGATAGGACTGAATTTGCGGCGCAAAGAGCAGATATACGCCAAAAATAAGCGCTCCGACGACAGATGCGCGGATATTAATCGAATAATAGAAGTGGGCAATGCTGCCCACATCCTGCCTGGCGCGGTATTCGGATATTTTGCGCGAAATCACCATCAGCAAAGTGCCGAGCGGCGCGGCGAGCACGATGATGAGCGCCATCATGGCGCTAAAGAGGCCGTATTCCTGGGTGCTGAGCATGCGCCCCATAAGCACCTGGAACACGTAGCCCAGGACGCCGCCGGCGATGCCGCCTACAAACAGCCAGGCGCTAGCGCGAGCGAGCTTGCCGTAAAACAACCCCGCCACGCGGTGGCGAAGCCCCGAGCCGGTATTTCGCACGGCCACGCTCACTGGCGGTTGGTTTTCTCTTCAAAATTCAGCCACTCTCTCACGATATAAAGCGGCCGATTGACCACTTCGGTGTGGATGGTGCCGACATACAGCGCCACCAGGCCGATCGCCATAAGCACGATGCCTATAAGAAAAGTGTTTATCACCACGACGATGGCAAGCGGCGTATAGAATTTTGAATCCACAAAGGCGTAGTTGCCAAGCATCCATGCCAGCAGCAAGCCGCTCGACGTGGTGATGAGTACACCCAAGTAACCGGTAGTGCGCAGCGGCCACATGGAAAACGCGGTGATGCTGCTAACGGCGAGGCGCCACAACTTCGCGTAAGAATAGGCGGGCGCCCCTTCTTTACGTGCGACAGCGTGGAATTCGACATAAACCTTTTTGAACCCCATCCAGTCAATAACACCGCGGAAGATTCGTTCGTGCTCAGTAATCGTTCGCAACGCTTCAAGCACTTTTTTATCCAATAGGCGGAAGTCCGTGGTCTGGGAAATCATATCCAAATTGGACATTTTTCTCATCAGCCAATAAAACACTTGGGACCCTAGGCGGCGCATCAATGGCTGATCGTCCATGCCCGTGCGGATCGTCGCGACGACTTCCGCTCCTCTGCGCCATTCATCAATTAATCGGGGAATCAATTCAGGCGGGTGCTGCAAGTCGGCGTCCATGCAGATTACGGCCTCTGTACGAGCGGCTTGGCAGCCCGCGGTCAACGCCACTTCTTTGCCAAAATTTCTGGAAAAATCGATTACCTTGACCTTGCTATCGGCGCGAGCGAGTTGTCTTAAAACAGAAATTGAATTGTCGCGGCTGCCATCGTTCACAAAAATATATTCCAGACGGATGTCCGAAAGTGAGGCGGCAACCCGCTCGAGGCGCTGGTATAGCACGGGGATGTTCTCTTCCTCGCAATGAACGGGAATAACAATAGAAATATCGGCAGCAATTGCTGCGACAGAATTACAGCGATCTTCAAACATACTTCTACCCGATACTCAATATCTGGTAGTCTGAATTATTGATTAAACTGCAACTAGGTTTGAACACTAAAAATGTTTTGTAAATGAAATCCAAACAATGTTTATCGAATGATGTGGACGAAACATCACCATGCCAATCCATTAGAACTAGTATCATAAAGATTTTATCTTCATTACATCGTTCTTTTATCAATTCGTTGTCGGCAGGATCCATTATTATTTGGTTATTGTAAAATCGAGACCAAAGTAAATAGGTTGGAGGGCTTGCGCCCTTAGCAGATTGTATACAGATATTTGCATCAGATCCTATACTTTTTTCCAAACTAATTACATCAAGCTGGGCGATACGCCAGTCACTTATTGTTGGACGAGAAATTGCGACTTTTCCGTGATCGGTCACTTGGTATACCTCGCCGGGAAGAAGAACTGGAACAAGCAGATAAGCCACTCCAAAAATGGCGAAGAGGAACATTCTTTTTTCAATCTTTTCTCGAGATTTAAACCACGAAGAAGAGATGTGTTCATACAAATTCGCACCACATAAGTAAATCAATAATATACTGGGCATTGAAAACTTGGCCCACGGTTCTCTGAACATAGTCAGAAGCGAAACTTCATTGCGCAAGTTCCAAAAGAAATCCCAGTTCCCCATAGTTGCCAAAACTAGGAAAATAACTGCCGCACTCGCAATGACTAAAAAAAGATCGTCCCGTGGTACGAACCTGCTTGTAATCCTGGCTAACGTGTCAATCAATTGTTCTGGGCGCCAACTCACTTTTGGCGCTAAAATTTCAATCCCTGCGACAAAAATCAATGACAGTACTAATAGCGACTTTAAAGAGAGATCCCGAAAGACTGCATCTAAAAAATAGGCCATTAATGGCACGGTCAAGATCAGTTGGTACAAAGACGCCAGTTTTGCATTTCTAAATGATCTAAACATGCGAACATAAATAACAAGAAATACACAACCAGCAAAAAACATGCGCATCATTTGCCGTTCGGGAGATAAGAACTGAATGTATTTGTCAACTAACCAATTACGATCATCTATGGACCACTTACCATGACCTTGGATTACGGTGATTATATTTTGATTTCCAAAACGATCATCAACACTGAATGAAGAGAGAACGAAATACGTAAAAAAACTTTTGAGCATTATAATTAATGGATAACAATAGAAAACAGCTGTCAAACCAGCAAAAGTCGCAAACCTGCTCAAGTACAGAGTTTTCTTATCTCTGACAAAAATAATTCTTAATACAAATAACGTCCCGACACAGAAATAGGTAGCTGAAAGTTGTGGAACGTTGCTTACGAGTGGTAAGGAGAATGCCAAAACAGCAATCGATATGAAAACAAACTTTTTTAAACCTACATGAATCGCTTGGTTACACGACCAAATGGCAAAGGCAACCAAAACTAACTGCGAAGGTCCAATCGAGTAAATAAGCTGCTCGTTAATCGCCTGTGTCGGAAATACTGCGAGCGTCGTAATTAATGATATAGATGGACGGGCAACCTGCCTAATTGCAACATAAATTGCAATCAAGATTATAAACACGTGCAAAAGAAGTTGAACACGATATTGAAATACCGTATCGACCGACACTATCGTAGTTAGGAATCCAAAGAATCCATATGGAATGGAATTCCATTTCTGCTGAGCGAGAGAATTCATACCAGGCGGCGATTTAAAAAAATTTCTGAAAATTAAGAATCCGTCATGGAATACAGGGTCCTCAGCTTGGCCAAATGAGACATGCGTTAGCAACCAAACATAAAAAGTGCTAAAAGCAAACAGAAGTAAGAATGGATTTCTTAAAGTTTTCAAGAGTTGAATTATAAATTCATGAACTCGACTACGCATGGAGCTACCTGTCTAACCAAGTATCAAGAGCATTTAAATCAATTCCTATCAATTTCACTCCTACGCAAAGTAACCGCAAATCAGATGATGATTTATCCACTATCGCTGGGGTAATACACGGGGTTAAGGAAGTGATTATGAAAGTGTCACCCATCAAAAAATTCAGCGTAAGTGGAGTAGCCTGCTTTCCTTTTACCTTCAACGCGATCTTGGAATATCCATTATCAACTTCAACTAGTCGATCAACCGAATATATGCCATACGGAGAATACAACTCTAATTGGATTTCGATATGACCACGATCACTCGCCAAATTACTAGCAAGTTTGATTGTCTCGAACCAAGCAACTTGATTATTAGCGGCCAACAGAAATGGAATTCCATTAATGGTAATTTCTGGACTAGGCCGATCGATTGGGCCTCTGACTATTGGCTGACAAATAAATGCCAAAGCCAAACAAAGCCACAACCTAACTTTTGGAACAAATTTTTGCTTCATTTCCCAATATTGTAATGAATTTTAGTGATTCCAAAACATAGTGATCTCGTGTCCGTGTTGTTTACTATTACCCTTGATGGTGTGATACAGGGCATAATCGAACGAAAAGATACCAGGTCATTGGAAGAAACTTGGAGCGTCACGGTAGTTTCGGAACCTGGGTTCAAAACAACCGATTTTCCGACACCGTTGACTTGAAAGACCACAATCTGGGTACTTGCGTATTGTCCAAAAGCTGGCACAAGCGAGAGACTCAGATCATAAATACCGTCATAATTACTCTTAATTCGAATTGATGGAGACTCATTGCCGAACACCCAGCCAACATCCGGTCCATCTTCATAGACCAATTTATCTATCGACCATGTAGGCAAAAGAGTTGGTCGAACACCGGACCACTCGAAACTCAGTAGCGGAGGTGTTTCGCATGAGCTTTTATCTCTAAATTGCGCTACTTTATACAAATCGTAAATCTGATTCCCATTAGTTGAAGCCACGAGTTTGTAAACGGGCTCAGCTAAATCGATTTCGACTGACGGTAAATTGCCCCATTTCTGTCGCCACTTGTTTTCTCCGCTCGAATCTCGTAATACGACGAGATGAGTCAAACCACGATTTGTCAAACATCTCGCAAAATTATTGGAACCCATCTGACTGCTGGCTATCAATTCCGTTTTTAAGCCTAAATCTCGTGGGTCGCCCCACATCGGAGCTTGAAGTGCATTCGCTGGTATGCCGTCAAAACGATCTGTAATCGCGGAAATTTGAAAATATGCACTACCCGAGTCCAACGCTGACCGTAACACTTTAAATTCTGAAAATGCATCTGTAAACTCCCTTCCACGAATCGGATTCAAGTCAACAATCGCGAGAAATAGCAAGACAACAAAAATGATTAGTCTATTGAACAAATTTTTTCGATTTTGAATCAATCTCGAAACTGTGATTCCAGACAGAACTGCTAGCAGCGCCTCCGCAACGATCCCAGCACGTGAGAACACTCGCACTCCAGGCATCAAGAATCGAATAAAAGTCAGAGGGTTGTTAATTTTAAAATCCAAAATCAAAACAGAGCTACGAATTGTCAGGAGGACAAATAGAGCAACAACAACACCAACTTTTAGAATCTCTTTTTGAGAATTTTCCTTTCTTATACCAGAAAATATCGAGGCAACAGCAAGTACGAGCACAGTCAGACCTACATAATTAATATGGTCCTCTAGACTCCCAGAAAATTGAAACTGCCACGAGGAAACAAGATGCCACGGTGGTGGTCGTACATAGTCTCCTAGAGTCCCGTTGAATTGATCAATGAATGTCAATGATGAAATATCCAAGTTTCTATAAGCCGGGAAATACTCTGACATCAATACTCGAACTAGAATAACCCCTAACACAAAAACTACAAGTGTAAAAATGCTTGAAAAAAAAATAATCCACTTGTATTTATTTTTTACGATTGTATATTTCGTTTTGAGTGATGAAATACTCAGAGATAGCAAAATGAATATCTCTAATGCGACAAAAAAGAACCAATACAGATCAAAAAATATAAGAAGAAATTGAAAACATAACAATTTAGCAAGATTCTTTTTGTTAGGTTGCTTGACAAAATCAAGAGTAAGCAAGGCAGCAAATAAAGGAATACAAAAATATACGTAAGATACGTGAGTCATCGCTTTTTCGCGCATCCAGGGCAACATCTCGCAAATAATTCCTGCAAATAATGCTCCAAATCGATTACTTCCGAGGCGCCTAGCTAGTAAATATGCCGCCACGCCACTCAAACACCAACCGATCCAAATAAACGATGAGACAGTGAACTCTGCGGAGGTCCACCGTGTCAGAAGCCAAAAATAAATATTGTGGATTCCATGATTAATGTCTGGCAAGGACCAAAAATTAGTTCCATACGGTGCATTGGATAACATGTTTTTTGACCACGGTAATCTCATCTGTTTCAGCATTTGGGCAGCGAATGCGGTACCCGATGTATCTTGTCGTGTGCTTTGTTGAAACAATACGTGACCCCAAGGTAATAGCGCAGGGCCCATAAACCATGTTGGATAGATTAGTAATGCGACACATACTAGGACGCGCCTAGTTATCGAAGATTCCATGCGACCAGTAGTGTTGCTCATTCCATAACGCTAAATTTCAAAATTTAACCCGTAACCATTTTGGGTGCCAAGATCGGATAACCGTTAACTACCCCAACAAAGTCAGTTGGGCGATGGTGTGCCTTTGCGTATTCCCACGCATCAGGACTTACAAAAACATACAGGGTATCAACTTGATATTTTTCATTAACCACCAACGACTCAGACTGCTTGACTGCTAGTTGAGCCGCATGCATCGGCTCGCGAGAAAAATAGAATGCGTTAAGCGTCATCTGGTGAGCTATCGCAAACACACCCAAGTCTCTCCAAAGAAATCCTTCGTTGACACCGGGATCCAACGGAAATGCAAACAATCTGGGCGTATCTATTGGGTGGACGACATAGATGTGCTTATACCGATTACCTATGGCTTTCCATGTCTCTGATTCGAATGGCAAATCTGGGCCAGCTCTTTGGTACGAATTGCGGGTCACCGCAATCGCAGGTGCAGATTCAGCGACTTGGAATACCAAAGCGAATAGCAAAATCGGAATTGCGATAACGCCTCGATACCTTTTTAGTACCGCTACGAGAACAGCGAATGTCACGAGGTACATAGCTGCCCAGATTGATCTTCCTGAAGTCCGAAAAACTGAAAACAATTTGAAAACAAAATTTGGCAATTCAAGATTAAATAATTCGTGATTTCCCACAAATACTTGATTTGAAAAAGAAAACATGGTGACAACCGCAATAACGCCGAATAAAGGAGCAAATGTTTTCGGTTGATCCTTCAGTTTTGGCCAACCCATCAGTCCAACTAACAGTGCGAGCAAACCAAATATGGTTACAAGTTGGCGTTGGACCGCATCTCCATTAGTCGACAATATACGTGATAACACAATAATTATCAGACCAAGAATAAGTGCGTATCGAACTCTTACTTTTTTAAAATAAACAGGCAGCAAGATAATCGACAAAAGAATTATGCCTGATCCTAAAAAAGCGAATCCTTCATATTGACCGCTAGATTGCCACTGATCCGGAATGACACGAGACCAAAGTTCGCGCGAATACCACGGATATCCGGGGTCAACAAATGAAAGCACATTTGCTGAATATGTGCCAAAGCCTGCAGCTGAAGCATTTGACACCCCAAACACGAACATCCCTGTTTGATACGCGCAGAATAGAAAGCCACCGAGAATTACTAATAAGTGTTTTAACTCCACCGATTTGGTTGTTTGCTTCATAAACATTCTAGACACCGAGGACGCGAAATAAATTGCCAGCACTAACAACGATAAATACGGTTGAATGAGAGCAGATCCACATGCGAGGATGAACCATTTCCAAAACGCTGAATTTGGACTGAAGTACAAATTGATTCCGGCAAGAATCAGCCAATGGCCCGCAAGCGCAAGGTGCCAAGTAAACCGATCAATAAACGCAGGAGTAACCAATAAAAAACAAGTCGCAATTGAAGCACCCACTCGGGAACTAACCCAATGCGCTATAACCTTCCAGCCAAAGAAGCCCTGGAGAACGAAACAGATCAGCGTCCAGATTCCGAAATATTGAAATGGTTCATTGCTCCACATGAGTAATGGCTTGAAAAAAAATGCAAGAAGCGGTAACGAATCAGTCATCGCAATCGAACTACCTGTTCCTTGACCTAAATTTGGAGTAAGCCCCAAAGGCCATTGCAAGAGTGGTGCTTGCCTAAAGAACTCCCACCCTAAATAGTGCTGCGCGGGATCAATTCCACCATTCCAAAAAGGAAGTAACCATTCCGTGTCCCGAGGATTTAGACCATGGAATCCAGTAACAAACCCGTATACAAGAAGTCCTAAAGAAATTGGAATTAGTAAATTAAATCCAGACATTTTTTGATGTAAATCATCAATTTTATCAAGTGGAGTATCTCTATATCTATTGCTCACTCAACCACTCGATCGTTCATGCGCATCTCGCTCTTTACTTGGCTAACTGCTCTACGGAGGGCGCTAAAGGGGAACGCGCTATCGCAACCAAGTCTGACTAGATAGGTAATTCCTCGACGAATATCACGGGGTCGCATCTTTGAATTCCCTCCAAATCGCGCTTCCAAAACAATAGGGACTTCAAAAATCGAAAGACCAGCTAAGTCAATTACCTTTAGGCTTTCATAAAAAAATGAGTAGTTCTTTGATCGAATTAAGCCGAAGATCTTCTGCGGTATCATCTGCAGGTTATATACCCTATATGCACCGGTTGAGTCATACGGAATACGCAGAAGTACTTGTGTGAGGATATGGCCGAGTCTCGTGATTAATCTGCGATGAAACGGCCATTGTGTTATCCCCCCGTGACCAATGAATCGGGAACCCACTACTACGGCATATTGTCCAGAATGCGTGAGAAATAACGAGATCTCCTCGGGAGAGTGGGTGCAGTCCGCATCGAGAGTAACTAATGTTTTAAAACCATTCTCGTAGGCCCATGAAATTCCGTCTAAATGTGCTGAACCAACCCCCAATTTTCCCGATCGATGGAGTACCGATATTTGTGGGTCACTAGCTGAAATCTCGTCAAGCAGCTGCCCAGTTCCGTCTGGCGAATTGTCATCTACGAACAAGATGCGTGCATGGGGAACCGACTGCCGAATTCGCTTAGCAATGATCGCTACGTTCAATACCTCGTTGTAGGTGGGGATCAACACAAGGGTAGAACTCATATCAGAATGTTAGTTCCCTGAAGGTATTAGATAATTACGATTTCAATTTCGGGTAATGGAAATAACATTTTCCTGCCTTTAAAAATTGAACTCGACTCAAAAAAGGTTCGAAAATGCCATGGAAGCACCAACAGTACGTCGGGATTCAAATCCAATACTTCTGATTCGCTTCGAATTGGGATCCACGAACCAGGCGTATAGGAGCCGAACTTGTCAGGGTTAATGTCGCCAATAAATTCTATATCTGAGGGTCCAAAACCGCAATACTGAAGAACCACATTCCCTTTCGTTGAAGCACCAATTCCGCATATCCTCTTTCCGGATCGATAAAAATCGGCAAGTACATTACGTAAATCTGCTCTATTTTTTTCGACACGCGAGCTAAAGGCTGCATACGTGCTGAGTGAGTCGAGTCTGGATTTCCTCTCGAACAGCTTTACGGTGTCCACATTCTTCTGATTAACACTTATGCCCGAATTCTTGTGCGCGGCAACAACTGAAAAACTACCGCCATTCGTATCGTTCAACTCAACATCAACAAGGTGCATTCCTACTTTGTGAAGAATCCATTCAACTTGGGCGAGTCCGTAGTATTCAAGATGTTCGTGACAAACCGTGTCATAGGCTGTCGCGGCAAGCATTGAAGGCAAGTAGCTTTGTTCGAACACCCATATTCCATCTTTGTGAAGCACTCGTTGTATTTGAGTCACAAAGTCGAGCGGCTTCTCCAAGTCATAAAACATGGAAAAGGACGAGATCACCTTTGCTTTTGTATTTCCAGCCACAGACTCAACGGCACTCGCTGAGAAAAAGTCTGCAACTATAGCTACGTGCTTCTTGTAGTGGTCACGAAATTTACTCGCGGTTGGATCTACCCCGATCAAGGTGAGGTCGCTTGGATAAAAACCTAATGTTGTTCCATCGTTGCTACCAATATCCACAACTACATCGCCTGCAGATAGTTCTACTATCTGCCTAATTCTTTCAACATTGCGCTGCAAATGTTGAACCATTTGATAATTTAGACCAGATCGATACCCATAGTTAGCTCCGTACATTTCCTGAAGATCGTAGTTGTGACGCAGCTGAACAAGCCCGCACGAGTTTTCCCCGCCATGGCATTTAACCAACTGAAGAGGACCTTTCGTTATACCGTTGCCATCATTCGAGCGCGGAAATGTGCCTGTGAGATATTGTTCGCCCAAATCGAGTATTGGTTCAAGATGATCATTTCCACAGACCCGACAGGACAGAACGGCGGTTGGCATAAAACGACATTAGTCCTCTATAACAGCTTGCCCGAACTCATTAATTCGCGAACTAAGGATAGGTCACAGTCATTAGCCGAATGGAAGTTCCATCACTCATTTGCGCAATTGGAGTTTCCCTGACTTCGGTTCTTAGTCGCCTGTCGTCTAATTGTGCATTAATTGCAGATCCATGGCACTTCTCCACCTCATCAATGCATAAGCCATACAGTGTTTGGCCAGAGTAGAGCCTTGAAAATTGGGATTGATTAATTGCTAACTTTGTAATTCCGAGTACTTCTTGACCGTGTGAACGGAGCTCAAATACGGTTGGCCATACTCTCCAAAAATTTCCTGAAATGAATTGTAGATTACGACTCTGAGAATTCTCAATTACAAGAAATTGCTCAACCTTCAATGATGTAGCACTGTTCACAAATCCAACCGCATCAGGCTTTCCAGAACCATGCTTAACTTGCTGACTTCCCAAAATCGCCAAAACGACCACAGCCAGTCCCGCAAATAGCGCTAACGCATGTTTTGGTATGCGTGGAAAATGCAAATGCACGCGCGAACCGAGCATGGCAAGACAACTTCCGCATATGAACAATGCTGGTATTAAAACGGCAAACAACAATGGGACACCGAAATACCTAGGCATAGAGTAATACGCCTTCACATGCGCAAACCCAGCTATGACCGGAATGCCTATCAAAAATGATGCACTCGATGTGATCAGAAGTATGTGTCTCATTCCTCGCACAAGTATTAAAGACAACACAATCAGGACTATCGCAATTATTAAATTATTGTAAATATACGGATTGGTTCTAATTGCTTCTCTTACGCCATATGATCCCCACGAGGACTGTTGTCCACCGGAAATAGCAATTTTCGCGAAGAAAAATGCTGCAATCGCAGCAGGAGTTAAATGAACGAAAAACCGGCCTAATAGCGAAACACGGTTCTTTCTTGATTCGTCATTTTCAAGAGCCAGAAATATCATCACTAATGCAGGTGACCAGATGACGATTAATAAACTTGCCCACGCTGCAACCCCCCAAAAAATCAGAGAGCCAATTGAAAAGATCAATTTCCATAGGACTGATTTATCTGAACTGGCGTAGCCGGTACATGAGAGTAAATAGACCGCAAAAACCGCAAATAGTACAGAATTCACATGCGGAACTGCGCCATACACGAGAGAATCAAGTCCATCGGTATAATTCCAAATCCACCCAAAGCCGACTAAAAGAGACAATACAGACATGAGGAATTTGTTGGCTTTTGTTATATGCGCCATAACCAACGAGAGCCATAACAGTACGAAGACTATTGAAAATGCCCGCAAATACACCTGAAAAACCAAATTTAGCTTAATGCTCTGAATTGGCAGGGCAAGTAATGGCAATACGTTGCCAAATCGATTTTGTCCCCAGAAAAAAGTGGTGAAGTGATCCGTGCTGACAAATATCGGAATTAAATTATCTGAATTTTGATTTTGTAATGCCCTAGTTACGAACATGACGAACGGCGTGAGCACAATTGAACTAACTATCGCGCTTCTAATAAGTGAATTCGCTTTAAAATTCATGTCAGCCATTTAACGCCCTCACTCACCGTCTGATTCTATCTGTGACACATATATTTGATTTACTAATTTGATCGAACACGAAATGATGAGGGTTGTTGGATATTGTATAAAAGCGTAGTCAAAACTGCTCGCCAATAGTTAACTACAAGAGAAGTTGAATTTGCCGAGCGGCACGTCTCCTAGTGCTTGGCACACTAGCGTTAATACATTATGAGCGACAGCGATGCGATTGAAATCGGCCTCGATCAAATTCGGGCCGCGCGGGCGACGGGCGGCGCGACCGTGCAACACACCCCCATCGTGCGCTCGGCGTATTTGAGCGAGTTGCTAGGCGGCAAAGTCGTACTCAAGGCAGAGAACCTGCAACGCACGGGCGTGTTCAAGATTCGCGGGGCGCTCAATAAGGTTGCGCGTCTCGGCGACGCGGCGCGCAACGGGGTCGTGACCGGGAGCGCAGGCAACCACGCCCAAGCGCTCGCGCTCGCCGCCCAGTTGGCTGGCGTTAGGTGCGAGATTTTTGTACCCAAGGGTGCGTCGCTATCGAAAATTGCTGCGAGTCGCAGGTTCGGCGCAACGGTGCTCGAGGGTGGCGACAATGTCGATAGCGCAATTATTTTGGCACTGGCTCGTAGCGCAGAAGCAAAGATGGCGTTTTGCCACCCTTTCGATGACATCGATGTTGTCACCGGTCAGGGCACCCTGGGGCTCGAACTTCTAGAAGACATCGAAGATCTATCGCAAGTGATTGTGCCACTCGGTGGCGGGGGTTTACTTAGCGGCGTTGCGCTCGCCCTTAAATTGCAGAAGCCAGGCATCCGCGTAATTGGCGTGCAGATTTCGTCATGCGCGCCGTACATCAATGGCAATGTTGCACCCGGGCCAGTGCCAACTCTTGCTGACGGCATTGCCGTCAAAAAGCCCGGGCTCATCACCCGCCCACTAGTCGATAAATGGGTCGATGAAATAGTTGCCGTTGACGAGAGCAGTGTTGCCGACGCGATGATGTTGTTGATGGAGCATTCGCGATTGTTTGTCGAAGGTGGTGGCGCCGTTGGCGTTTCGGCGTTGTTGAGTGGGCGTGTTACTCCAGCTAAAACTGGCACGACATGCATCGTGCTCTCTGGCGGCAACGTAGATCTCGGGCTGATCCCCAACCTCATTCGCCGCCACGAGACCAAGGCGGGCCGCCGCCTGATCGTGTTCACGCGACTGCCCGACCGACCAGGCGGTCTCGCTCGGCTGTTAACAATTTTTGCAAACATGGACGCCAACTTGATCGAGGTTCAACACGTGCGCGAAGGACTCGACTTCGCCGTGCGCGAAACCGGTGTGCAAATTACCGTCGAGGTTCGCGGCGCTGAACATGCCGACTTGATTCTTAACGCGGCCCTGGCCGAGGGCTACGAGATCGCGGCGATAACTGGCAGATGAAGCCGTGGATTGAGGTTCCCAAATGAAAGTAGATTATGAGTTACTCGACCTGATTGGCTACGGCTAAATTCATCTCATATCTGATTGGGCTGATTTGTCCGATTTTGAAGTACCTCCTGACGTGGTTGTAACAGCGTATAAATTCGTTGATTCCGCCAGTGAGTTCATCGAGAGTGGTGAAGGTCTGTCGGTAGTATTACTCGTGTTTGAAAATTTACCAAAAGAATTCTATGGTGATATAGTCTTTCAGGTAGACAGATGACCCCGTTCGCGTTACTCACCGATCGATATCTAATTTCCTGGCACCGTACAGGGAAACATTCTTTCTGAGCACTGCGAAGGTTCGTCGATTTTTACACCGAGATGCCGCTCTAGGTCTCGTTACTGCGCTGGTCACCGGCATAACTTTTCTTCTTCGTGGGCGCAACTTTAGACCCGTAATTTGGGGTGACGACGAACTGTTGTTTAAACACGCCGTAAATCACCAGCTGCCATTCAGACGATTGCGCTTCATCGATCCGATGGGTCTCCTTGATCCATTCGCCGGCTCCTTGGTCGTGATCCTTCGAATCGTTACAAAGGCTCTTGTATTTCAAAATACTGGAAACTTTCCGCTGCTGGGGTTTT
>Ga0209284_10002466_pt1 | contig 25236 bp, 26 predicted proteins | sample FRY03_FD_187211 | JGI IMG/M metagenome (GOLD analysis project Ga0209284, IMG submission 187211) | Freshwater microbial communities from Lake Fryxell liftoff mats and glacier meltwater in Antarctica - FRY-03 (SPAdes) (version 2) | ecosystem: Environmental > Aquatic > Freshwater > Ice > Glacier...
GGTCTGCCCCAATGAGCTTCGCCAGCGTCTGCTTCCAAATTTCCTGCATCTGTGTGGTGATGGTGAGTTCCATCCAGACTATTAACATTACTTAACCAATTGGCGATTTATTTTTGTCCGAGTTCCTAATGCGCCCGCAGCACCAGCACCGTCGCCATTTCGCCACAAGCGATCACCGCGACGCCGATGCCGAGCCACATCGGACCGATCTGCGCAATTTCCAAGGCCCCGAGTACGGCCAGCGCCGTGTGGCCGGAGAAAAAGAAATCATTCCCCACCTCATACGTCACCAGTAGCGAGGGGCAGCCCGGATGCCGCCAGATCATGCCGGGAGGTGGCGGCAGCGTGCAGATGGCTTGGGAAAGCTGCCGCAGGCCAAACAGAATGAGCAGCGCGATGAATGGCGCGAAACTGCCGCCAAATACCGCGAGCGCGATGACCGCCAGCGCCAGCACATCTATGAAGAACGAGCTGATGATGAGCAGCCGGTTTGCCGCGCGATCATGTTGGCTCAGCCAGCCATGCCAGCGGGCGGTGAGATCGTGAACGAGATCGCCCAGGCCATGACGCGGTGTGGTTTTGCGGGCAATGAGCATTTTCGTCCAATGCCAGGCGGCAAGCGCGATGACGACGATGCCGAGACGCAGGAGGATGGTGGTGATGTTCATGGTTTGATGTGTGGTCAAGTGGTCCTTTGGAGGCAGGACTTTCCAGTCCTGCGCCGTCGGGCAGGAAAGCCCGACCTCCTCATGCCGTGCAATGATTCAGAGATTCGGCCATGAGCGCTTCGAGCTGCTGACGAATGGCGAGCGTGCCGGGATCGGCGGACAGGCCACGCGGGCGTTCTGGCGATACTTCGATGGCCTTGCCGATCATCACGACCGCGCGCATCGGCGCATGGAGGCGTGCCACATCCGTCAGGTCTTCCTCAAAGCGTTCTGCCGTCTCCAGCAGCCGCGCTGGCGCTGCCGAAGTGTCGAGATAGCTGCCGGGGTAGCAGTGCAGTTGCTGTACGAGGTAAAGATCCGCCAGTTGCCGCCAGCGCGCGGCCTTGTCGGCCTCGGCGATGCTGTCGTCGTGCAAATCTGGCACGATGGCGGTGCGCAGCGTTTTGATGCGCTCCATTGTGTCTTTTTCGCGTCGCGGCGCTTTGAGCCACTGCTGTTCCAACGGTGATAGCAGATGATCAATCAAGATGCCGACGCGCTCCGCCGGCGCTCCACTGCGGCATGCGCCGAGGTATTCGATCTCCTTGAGCGCCAGCAGCGCCTCACCGAGTTTCGCGACGCTTTCGCGCACCGAAAGATGCACCTGCGGTTGCCAGGAGAGTTTTGTTTCCAGATCCTTCAGCACCGGACGCAGCGTGGCTTCGAGGTCGCCGCCGAAAAAATAGCGCAGGAAGGTCGGATGGATCACCACCTTGCGCTGCGGGTCGATTTTCGCCGCCATCTTCGCTCCCAGCCGCGCCATGAAGGCCACGCCATCCATCAGGTTCGCCAGATGATCATTGCTGCGCGTGATGAAACCTTCCGGGAATACGATCAGTGGCCTGCGGGCCTCGCCCAGAATCTGCGTGGCGTGATTCAGCGACTCGCGGTCCATTCCTTCACGAAACATGCTGAAGCCGCCCATGCGCGGCAGTAAGAAAGACTGCATGCGGCTCTGATGGAAAATATGCCAGCTCGCCATCGTGCTGAAATCACAGCGCACCTGCGGCCGCAGGCTACGCCCGATCACCATCGGATCACAGGGCCGACAATGATTCGCCGCCAGCAGCACCCCATGCCCTGCGTTCAACGATTCACGCAGACGCTCCGCACCGACGCATTCGCAGGATTCGATGCCATGTGCTTTCCGCAGATGCCCTGGCAGCCAAAGATGCACCAGCGTGCTCCAGAAGCGGCTGTTGCGGGAGGGGATGAAACGATAGGGCTTGTCGATGATGAGCTGTTGCATGCCGCAACCCTGCTCAGTCCGCCGTCATTTCTCGAATTGATAAAAGCCGAGGTTGCATTGAGGGCGTCAATGCTTCTCCCGCACGAGCTGCGCGGCCAGCTCGGTGAGGTGGATGCGTTTGCGGATGCGATCGAATAACGCCACGCCCAGCTCTGCCTCCAACACGGCGATTTGACGGCTCAGCGCGGGCTGCGTGACGTGTAGCCGTTTCGCTGCGGCCGAAATGCTCAAATCTTCGGCGGCGGCGATGAAGTAACGAAGCTGGTGAAATTCCACGCCGGAGCAGACCACAGTCCAGCTTCGTGCGCAAATCGGGCCGTAGGCTGGGTGTGTGCGGCGGAATGAGTTTTCAAATAACCGCAGAGCTTTCGCCGCCGGACCGCCCGGCTCTGGATGCGCGCGAGGTTCTGTGAGTTGGCATCACGCATCAGACGGGCGGGCTTACGCCAAACCCATCCTACGTTTGCAAGCCTGCCGTTTGGCGGACGTAGAAGTCTCACCACATTTTATGCACACACCACTGTTTCGCCCTGCCATGGACCGCCGGGCCTTTCTCACGGCCTCGACGATGGGTCTGGCGTCGCTTGGTTTCAGAAGCGGTGCGCATGCCACCACCGGACCTGCTGTGGCCGCGCCGACGCTCGCGAAACCGGCTAAATCGACGGTGCTGTTCTTCCTCTGTGGTGGCGCTTCGCACATTGACATGTGGGACATGAAGCCGGAGGCACCGCTGGAGTATCGTGGTGAGTTCAAGCCGATCCGCACCACGGGCGATGACATCCGCCTGTGCGAGCATTTGCCCTTGTTGGCGAAGCAGGCGCACCACTTCTCCATGATCCATGGAGTCACCGATGGTGGACTGGCGACGGGCGACCATCACGCCGGTTATTATTACAATCTCACTGGCCACGCCCCCGACATCACCTTCAAGCAGCAGGGCAACGACCGCCGTCCCTATCCCGACGACTGGCCCTACATGGGCAGCGTTATCGGCATGAAGCGCCCGCAACATCCCTCGCTGCCTTCGCTCATCACGCTGCCGCACAAGCCGAGCAAGCTGCCCTTCACGCGTCCTGGGCAATTCGCCGGGCGAATCGGCATGGAACACGACCCGTTTTTCCTGAACGGACGTTTCGATGAACCGCTCAAGTTTGCCGCGCCAACGATTTCCATGTCCAGTGGCATGTCGGCTACGCGCATGCAGGATCGCAAGGCGCTGCTTGCCGCGATGAATGATGCTCGTCGTGAACTCGATCACGAAATGGCCGTGCAAAACTACGTGAAGCAGCAGGGGCGTGCTTTTGACCTGCTCTCCTCCAGCAGCACGACAAACGCTTTTGACATCGACTCCGAGCCGCTCGCACTGCGCGAACGCTACGGACAGGACATCAACGGCATGAGCCTGCTTATGGCGCGGCGCATGGTCGAGGCTGGCGTGCCGTTCATCACGGTCTTTTGGATGGGGGATGAAAATCTCGCGAAAAAATGCAAAAGCGCTGGTAGTTGGGACACGCATGGCAACAACTTCAATTGCCTGCGCGAAAACCTCCTGCCGCAGTTTGATCGCTGCTTCTCCGCCTTCCTCGAAGACATGTCTTCGCGCGGTCTGCTCGATGAAACACTCGTCATGGTCACCAGTGAAATGGGTCGCATGCCCAAAGTCGGCGATCGCCGCTCCGGCGGCACGATTGGTGCCGGACGCGATCACTGGACGTCCTGCATGAGCGTGCTGATGGCGGGTGCCGGAATCCGTGGCGGCCAGGTCGTCGGCGAAACCGATGCGCGGGCCGAACTGCCGAAGGACAAGCCGATCCGCCCCGAGGACATCACCAAAACGGTCTATTACGCCATGGGCATCGGCGATCTCGAAGCCAAGGACAAGCTCGGCCGCGCCTACAACCTGCTCGATGAGGGCAAGCCGCTGACAGAGCTGTTTGGTTGATCACCTCTCTATCCATTATGCATCGCTCGATCTGCGCTCTTCTGTTCCTCGCATGCACCCTTCACGCTGAGGACTGGGCTCAGTTCCGAGGCAGCAATGGCAGCGGCGTTTCCTCCTCGAAAAACCTGCCATCGGAATTCTCGAAAGACAAAAACGTCGCGTGGAAGGCGAAGATCGGGGACGGCATCGGATCGGCGATTGTCAAAAGCGGCCACGTGTTCACCACCGCGATGGCAGGCGACTCGAAGGCGGCGGTGTTCAGCTTTGATGCCGCCAGTGGCAAGCAGCTCTGGCGCAGCGAGTTCGAAACCGGCACGCTGCCGCGCATCACGCCGCCGAACAGCCATGCGTCCTCGACGCCGGCTGCAGATGACGAGCGTGTGTACGTCTATTTCAGCACCATCGGCCTGCTGGCCTTTGATTTTGCCACGGGCAAGGAAGTCTGGCGTCATACGATGCCGCGTCCGGCTTACTTGATGGATTGGGGTGCTGCGTCCTCGCCCATCGTGCATGATGGCATGGTGATCTTCTGTCAGGATGATGATCTATCGCCCTTCGTCGTCGCGGTGAACGCGAAAACGGGTGAGGAGAAATGGAAGACGCTGCGCAAGGACATGCTGGCTGGTTATGCGTTGCCCGTGCTGTGCGAGACAAATGGACGCACCGACCTCGTCATTGCAGGCAGCGGCAAATTGAAGGGCTACGACCCTGCTACGGGCAAGGAACGCTGGACCTGCAACACGCTGCTGCGCACGATCATGACCTCGCCCGTTGTGCATGATGGCGTCATCTACATCGCCGTGCAGAGCTATGGCGACGCCACGCGCACGTTGAAGCACGCGCTGCTCGAATGGCTCGATACGAACCAGGACGGCATCTTGGCCCGCGAAGAGATGCCGAAAGAGTTTTACGAGCGATTCGACGCTTCCGATAAGAATCATGACAAGGTCATTGGCCCCGAAGAAATCGACACGGCTTTTCAATCGCCTGACAACATGGCAGCCGGCGGCAACATCGTCCAAGCCATTCAAGGCGGCGGCAACGGTGATGTGACGAAGACACATGTGCTCTGGAACATCGATCCCAAAACACCATCGAACCTCGCCTCGCCGCTGTTTTACAACAACCGGCTCTACCTCGTGAAAAGCGGCGGCTTGTCGAGTTGCTACGATGCGAAGGATGGCAAAACGCTCTGGGACCGCAGCCGCCTCGGCAATTTTGGCGACTACTTCGCTTCGCCTGTTGCCGCTGACGGCAAGATCTACATCGCGGCCAAGAACGGCTTCATTGTGGTGCTGGAAGACGGCGCTGAATTGAAGGTGCTCGGCAAAAACGATATTGGCGAAGAAATCATCGCCACACCGGCCATCGCCGATGGTCGTTTATTCGTGCGCACGCGTGAGAGCCTCTTCTGCGTGACGGAGAGCGCCTCCACGCCAGTGCTGGTTTCCGCAGCCACTGCGGCGATGCCCAAGGCCGTCGAACTCACCGCGCAGCCGGTCAGCGGCTCACGCTTGTGGAATGGTTACACTGGCGACGCGATGGGCCATGAGTCGTGGAGCGTTGCGGAGCTGGAACAACGCCTCGCGCAGCTCAAAAAGCTCAACTACACCGCCATCGCCATTCCGCCAAATGTCACGGCCTTCGCGCCCATCCAAGTGGATGGCGACACTGCAGGACGCAAAGCCTTCGCCGGCGCTAAAACCTTCGCCAATCCTGATGTGGCGGCCATCACGGCCCGTTTTCGCGATCAGGCCGCCAAGCTCGGTTTCAAGATCGTCACCGCAGACCCCGTGCCGGGTTCCGTGCTGCCGCACAACGATTTCACCGATGAAAAAGCGCTCAGCGATCTCGTGACTCCGCTGTGCGGCGAAGGCGTGGCCGAGCGCATGTGGCTAGGCTTCCAAGAGATCGACAAAGCCGCGCAACTAATCGCGAAAAACGACTCCAAACTCGGCCTGCCCGCGCCCGACATGCTGCTGCGGCATCTGGAAGCCACTGGCCCCGTGCCCGACTGGCTCACGCAGGTCAAAACACACTACCTCAACGCGATGAACGAGATGTACCGTGCCAACACCCGCGCGCGCGAAGGCTCGCGCAGCTTCACGCTCTACAACGCCAAGCGGCTGGAGTTCACCTTTCACTTCATCAGTTGCATCGAGTCGCTGCACAAAGCCCACGATCCCGCCGCGCGTGCGGAATCTCTCCTGGCGGCGCAGGAGTCCATCTACAACGCCCTGAACTCCTGGTCCGACGTCGCCCGCGACTCCAGCGACCGTGGCGGCATCGCGCTGCTCAATGAGTTCGGTTATCGCCCGCTGGTGAAGGTGGTCAAAGGCGGTCGTTGATTACCCCACAGCATGAACTTGTGAAGCAAGTGACATTGGCGGAATGACGGCGGCTGCGCGAATGCAGCGTCGTTATGAAACTCAATCTGCGCCTCTCCAATGAACGCGGCCATGGCAACCACGGCTGGCTCGACAGCTACCACACCTTCAGCTTCGCCGACTACCACGACCCGGCGCACATGGGCTTCCGCAGCCTGCGGGTGATCAATCAGGATGTCATCGCCGGTGGCGCGGGCTTTCCCACGCACCCACACCGCGACATGGAAATCTTCAGCTACGTCCTCCACGGTGCGCTGGCTCACAAGGACAGCATGGGCAACGTCCGCGTGCTCGAACCCGGCCAGATCCAGCTCATGAGCGCTGGCAGCGGTGTCACACACAGCGAGTTCAATCCCTCCAAGACGGAACCCGGCAGTCTGTTGCAAATCTGGATTCGTCCGCGGCAAAGCGGCCTGAAACCCAGCTACACCGAATGGCATCCGCAGTCCGAACATGAAACCGCCGCGAAGGTGCTCGTCATCTCCGCCGATGGCCGCGATGGCTCCGCCACCATCCAGCAGGACGCCGACATCTTCCGTGTGCGACTTGCCGCAGGCCAATCAACCACGCACGAAGTCCGCGCTGGCCGTGGAGCCTGGCTGCAACTCATCAAAGGCACCGTCACCGCCAATGGCACCGCACTGAATCCCGGTGACGCCATCAGCACCGACGATGCGGGTACGCTGACCATTTCAGCGAATGACAAGGCCGAGGCGCTGCTCTTTGATCTCCCATAATTCACTCACCATCTATCCCACTCTATGAAACTCGCATCCAACGCCGCCGCCGCAGTTCTCGGCATCGCTTTCATGTTCTTCGGAGCCATGTTCTTCCTCGGTAAAATGCCGCCACCACCGCCGACTGGGACGCCTCCGGGCGATTTCTTCGCCGCTGTCGGTACCACCGGCTAAATGGGCTTCGTGAAGGTGCTGGAAATCCTCGGCGGCCTGCTCGTGGTTCTGCCCCGCACGCGCAACCTCGGCCTGCTCGTGCTCGGCCCCATCCTCGTGAACATTTTCTGCTTTCACATCTTCCTCGCCAAGTGCGCCTACATTCTCGACCCCGTTCTGTTTGGTATCTCCGTTCTCACGTTGTTCGTGCTGTGGAGCGAACGCAAAGCCTGGGCCGGTCTCGTCAAAGCCGCCCGCGTACCGTAGCCATCTCGCTCCGTCGAGATGAGCACAGCGCTGCCATCTTCCCGACGATCACTCTCCACCCAAAACACCCGCTTCACCCAGCCACCCACCATGCTCGGCTTGCGGCATCCATCTGCTACTCTCAAACCCACCCCATGAACACACTCGACGCCATCGCCGCCCGCCGCGCCATCAAGCACTACGACCCAGACCACCGCATGACCGATGCGGAAATCCGCCAGCTCATGGAGGCCGCGCTGCTGGCTCCCAGCGCCTTCAACATCCAGAACTGCCGCTTCGTCACCGTGATTGATCCCGAAGTGCGGAAACAGATTCGCGCCGTCGCCTGGGATCAGGCGCAGGTCACGGACGCCTCGCTGCTCATCGTCCTGTGCGCCGACCAGGACGCTTGGAAGAAGGAGCCGGGCCGCTACTGGAAGAACGCGCCGCAGCCCGTGCAGGACTTTCTCGTCCCCGCAATCGGCCAGTATTACGAGGGCAAGGAGCAGGTGCAGCGCGATGAATGCATGCGCTCCTGCGGACTCGCTGGCATGACGATCATGCTCGCCGCGAAAGCCATGGGCTATGACTCCTGCCCGATGGACGGCTTCGACTTCGACGCCGTCGCCAAGATCATCAAACTCCCCGCAGACCACGTCATCTCTTTCATGATTGCCGTCGGCAAGGGCACCCAGCCCGCGTGGCCAAAGCCAGGGCAACTCGCGTATGACGAGGTGGTGATACGGGATGGGTTTTGAAAGCTATTTGGCTGCGACACGAGGTAGTGAACTGGCCGTGACCGTGACTTTCTGCAGCTTTCCATTGTCAAGGCGCTGGGTGATCTCAATCGGGACTCCATCGAGTGCATAGTCAACGAGGTGAAACATCTCTTTCTCAGCAGATGCGCCGCTGGTCACGTCGCTTACAACCGAGCGAAGAATAATTCGGTTTGAACCAATTTGACCGGAGTCAGCCAGCGAGGTGGCAGTGATAGTGAGTTTGCAGGCTTTGCTTTTGCTGCCAAAAAGCAGCGTCGCTGGCTTGTCTTCCTGACAATAGATGGATGGACGGGCTATGACTCGTGGCTCTTTTGATTCACCATCTGGATTCAACGGCAGTTCAGTCACTTCGGCACTGATGTAGATTTGTTTTGGACGCACGTCTATTTCGGCAAGTTTTTCCAGAACTGCTGCCGCTTTTACATGGGTAAGATCAAGGGTTAAGGTGTTCTTGTCGATTTGGATGCTTCGCACGACATTAGCTATGTCTGGAAAGCTGTCCTTGAGCACCTGATAGGCATCCGTCACCTCCATGAACTTAAGCGGAACGCTTTCGCTCGGCTTTTTTGAGTCAATCGCATAGCCGCCAGTGGCGATGAACGTCATGGCGCAGATGAAACAGATGAGATGATTCATAATGTGGTGATTGTTGGCAGAGGTACCATCGGATCGTAATCGAACCTGTCGAGTCCATGTTTGTGACTGGTGCAGGACGCCGCAGATTGCGTACTATCAGCTTTTGGACATTCTGAGGTGCCTCATGCCAATCCGCTTATCCATCACAATCAAATGAGTGACGGTCCTCGTTCTTCACGCTGGACCGCCGCTATCCCGTGGCTGTTTGTGCTGCTGTGGAGCAGTGGGTTCATTGGCTCGAAGCTGGGGGTACCGTATGCGGAGCCGTTTACGTTTTTGATGATGCGCTACTGCATCGTGCTGGCGATTCTGGTGCCGATCGCGCTGATCACGCGGGCACCATGGCCGAAGGGGAAGGCTCAGATGGCGCATGTGGCCTTCGCGGGACTGCTGATTCATGCGCTGTATCTGAGCGGTTGTGTGTGGTCGCTGCGGCTGGGGCTGCCAGCGGGGATTTTGAGCTTGATCGTGTCGTTGCAGCCGCTGTTCACGGCGGCGTTTGCGGGCGTGGCATTGGGTGAGCGGGTGCTGCCGCGACAGTGGGCCGGGCTGGCGCTGGGATTCCTCGGCACGGTGCTGGTGGTGGCGCACAAGACGGGCAGCGGGCTGACCTTTGCGATGACTCTGCCTGCGATCGCGGCGCTGATCGGCATCACGGCGGGGACGATGTGGCAGAAACGGCACTGCCCGACCTTTGACCTGCGCACGAGCACGGTGGTGCAGTATGCGGCGAGTCTGATCATCACGGCGGTGCTGGCTTTCACCACGGAGACGATGCGCGTGGAGTGGAGCGGGCAGTTTGTGTTTGCGCTGCTGTGGGTGGCGCTGGTGCTTTCCATCGGCGCGATCAGCCTGCTCAATCACCTGATCCGCAGCGGCACGGCGGTGAATGTGGCGAGCCTGTTTTACACCGTGCCTGCGGTGACGGCGCTGATGGCCTGGGGCATCTTTGGCGAGACGCTGACGGGTCTGGCGCTGCTCGGCATGGGCGTGGCGGTGACCGGCGTGTGGCTGGCGCGGGGAAGGTGAGTCTCCTATTTCTTTTTTTTGCGTAACGAATGCTTTTGTGCCTACATCCGGCCACTCGCGCATGCACGATCCTCACTTCTTTCTCTCTGCGTTTATTTACCTCGCTGCGGCGGTGCTGCTGGTGCCCGTGGCTCACCGATTTGGGCTTGGCAGCGTGCTGGGTTATCTCATCGGCGGGGCACTGATCGGGCCGTTTGTGCTGGGCTGGGTGGGTGGCGCGTAGGGTGAGGAGGCGATGCACTTCGCGGAGTTCGGCGTGGTGATCATGCTGTTCATGATCGGCCTGTAACTGGAACCCGCGCGGCTGTGGCGCATGCGCGGGCCGATTTTTGGCCTTGGCGGTATGCAGGTCGTTTTCACGGCACTCGCTGTTATGGGCACCGCGATGGTCTGTGGTCTGGAATTCAAGCCCGCCATCGCGGTCGGCATGATCTTGGCGCTGTCCTCGACCGCCATCGTGATCCAGACGCTGCACGAAAAGGCGCTGATGCGCACGGATGGCGGGGCCGATTCCTTCGCGGTGCTGCTGTTCCAAGACATCGCGGTCATTCCCATGCTGGCGGCGTTTCCGCTGCTCTCAGAGAGCGGGATGGCGGCGGAGCATCATGGCTGGCTGCAGGAACTGCCGCACTGGGCGCAACCGCTCGTCACCCTGGGGGCGGTGGCGGCGATCGTGATCGCCGGCCGCTTCGTGCTGCCACGCGGCTTTGCCATCCTGGCGAAAACGGGATTGCGCGAGCTGCTGACGGCGGCTGCTCTACTGCTGATCGTTGGCGTGGCGCTGCTGATGACGCAGGTCGGGCTGTCTCCGGCGCTCGGCGCTTTCGTCGCGGGTGTGGTGCTGGCGGGGAGTCATTACCGGCATGAGCTGGAGAGCAATCTGGAGCCGTTCAAAGGTCTGCTGCTGGGTCTGTTTTCCTCGCGGTCGGTGCCTCGCTCGACTTCGGCGTGATCGCCTCAAAACCCGTGCTCATCGGGGCGCTGGTGGTTGGGCTGATCGCACTCAAAGGAGCGGTGGTATTCGTGATCGCCACGCTGTTGAAGGTGCGCGGCAGCCATCGCTGGCTGCTGTCACTGGCGCTGGCGCAGGGAGGTGAATTCGCCTTTGCGCTGCTTTCCATGGCCATCCAGCAGCGCATTCTCGAGCCGGAAAGCGCGAAGCTGCTCGTCGCGGTCGTGGCCCTGTCCATGGCGGCCACGCCACTGCTGTTTGTGTTTTACGAAAAGATCATCGCACCACGATACACGGCGGTCGCCGCAGAAAAGCGCGCCCCCGACGTCATCGACGAAAACGCGCCGGTCATCATGGCTGGCTTCGGCCGCTTCGGGAATTTCGTGGGCCGCTTCATGATGTCGCAAGGGGTGAAGGTGACCGTGCTGGAGAGTGATCCCGACCACGTGGACATGCTGCGCACGTTTGGCTTCAAGGTCTTTTACGGCGATGCCACGCGGCTCGATCTCCTGCATGCCGCCGGCATCGCGGAGGCGCGCATGCTCATCGTCTCCATGGCGGAGCAGGGGAAGGTGGCCCAGCTCGTCTCCGAAGTTCGGGAAAGATTCCCGCAGGTCCGCATCCTGGCGCGGGCACATGATTACGATCAGCCCTACGAGTTGATGGAGCTCGGGATCCGCGCGGAGGACGTGGTGCACGAGCAGATGCACAGCGCGCTGGAACTCGGTGTGAAGGCGCTACGCATCCTCGGCAAGGAAAGCGATGCCCTGGAGCAGGCCAAGCGCCGCTGGAAGGCCTACGACGAGGAGACATTCCAAATGCTCCTCCCCGTGCAGGATGACGACGATGCGTATGCCAGCATCATCCGTGAACGACGCATTCAGCTCACGCAGTTGTTCAAACGAGACCAGGCGGAGATGGAGAAGTAGGCTTGTTCCTGCGGAACAAGTTTCCACGCTTCAGTTCCACAGGAGATGGGCGGCTTTTACTTCGCCGTAATCTTGAGGTTGCGGAACCAGGTTTCGTCGCCGTGCTCGGTCAGCATGAGCTTGCCTTTGCCGGGGGCGAAGCCTTCCTTGTTCTTGAACTTGCTCTTCGCGATCAATTCCTGCCACTCAGGCGCGGTGGTGTCCGCCTCGGAGGCAAGGCTGCCATTGAGCCAATGCTGGATCTTGCCGTCCTGAACGATGATCTTGCTCGTGTTCCACTCACCGGCGGGTTTCACTGCCTTCTGCTTCACAGGCTCCTTGATGTCGTAAATGGACCCTGTGGTGTGCGAACCGCCTTTGAGGCCGTCGGGATGTCCGCTGTCGTCGATCATCTGGTATTCGATGCCGAGCCATTCCTTGCCGCCGACCTTCGTAACCCAGTATTTGATGCCGTTGTTGCCCTTCTCATTGAGTTTCCATTCCCATTCGAACTCGAAGTTCGAGTACTCGTTTTTCGAGATCAAACTGCCGCCGCCTTTGCCGGTGAGGTGAATGGTGTTGTCTCCTTCGGTCGTCCAGCCGCCGGAAGGAACCGCGTCTTTGGTGTCGGTGAAATCGGCGAGGGTCAGTTGAACCGGCTCGGCGGCAGAGATGAGCGAGGCGAAGGCGAGGAGGGCAAAGAGTGTGCGCATGGTGGTTGGGATGGAGTGTGGCCCATCAAACGCGGTGGGAGCAGCGTTGCGAGCAACTTTTTCAAGCTGGCGATATTCCGGCGACGCGCTCGCGTTTTATGGGGCCATGAAACTCCGCCACCTTTTCCTGCTCCTCGCCGTTTCCGTCTCCGCCATGGCCCAGACCCCCAAAGCAAAAGCACCCGCCAAACGCAAGCCCAGCCCGGCTTTCGCGAAAATCGAAGACGTGGCGGGTTTGCCACGCGTGCTGATCATTGGTGACTCCATTTCCATCGGCTACACGCTCGATGTGCGCGAACTGCTCAAAGACAAGGCGAACGTGCATCGCATCCCCACCAACGGCGGTCCGACGACGAACGGCTTGAAAAACATCAAAGACTGGCCCGGGGACTCGAAGTGGGATGTGATCCACTTCAACTGGGGTCTGCATGACTTGAAATACATCGCGGAGGATCCTTCCAAGCGCGCCGATCCGAAGGCTGCTGGCTCGCATCTTCAGGTCGCATTGGCCGACTATGAGAAGAACCTCGCCGAGCTCGTCAAAACCATGCAGGCCACCGGAGCGAAGCTGATCTGGTGCAACACCACACCGGTGCCTGCGGGTTCGGATGGTCGCATCGAAGGTGATGAAGTGAAATACAACGAAGCCGCAGCCCGCGTGATGAAGGCGGCGGACATTCCCACCGATGACCTGTGTGCTCACGCAAACGCCAAGCTCAAGGAAGTGCAACTTCCGGCGAACGTGCACTACTCGCCCGAGGGCTATCACTACCTCGCCGAAAAGGTGTCTGCCGTGATCGCGGAATACCTGCCGAAGAAGTAATTCACTTCAAACCAGCCGGTCCTTGAGCGCACGCGCCACTGCGGCGGCGCGGCTGTGGACGCCTAGTTTGGTAAAGAGATTGCGGGTGTGCGTGCTGGTGGTGTGGATGCTGACTTGCATGCGGTCGGCGATCTCTTTGGCGGTGAGACCTTCGACGAGGAGCTTGAGCAGATCGTGCTCGCGGGGTGAAAGCGACACAGGCTGTGCAGCTGGCTTCGTGAGCTTGGCGAGCATCTTGACGACGCTGGCGGCGACTTTAGGCGACATGGGGGAACCGCCTTGCGAGGCTTCGATGATGGCTTCGACGATCGTGTCGGCGCGTGATGTCTTCACGAGATAGCCACTGGCACCGGCGCTGATGGCGCGGCTGATTTTCTCCTCATCTTCAAAGACGGTGAGGATGACGATGCGGCAGTCTGGAGCGAGCTTGTGGACATCGCTCATGATCTCGAGTCCGCTGCGGCCAGGCAGGCCGACATCGAGCAGCAGGACATCTGGCTTTTGCGAAGCGGGAGTGCCTTTGAGCGCGGTGAGCATCGATTCGGCGTTCGCAAATGCAGGTGCGTCAGCAAGGCCGCGCTCTGGCGTGCAAAGGCGCTGCAAGGAGCGCCGGAAGGTATCGTGATCTTCGACGATCCAGGTTTGAATGAGGGACTCGGGCTTCATGCGTCAGGTTTGCGCCAGCGGTGATTGCGTGGAAGATTGAGTGTGATGGAGGTTCCGGCTCCAGATCTCGATACGACCTGCAAGGCGGACTTCATAACGGCAGCTCGTTCACGTAAATTGCCCAACCCGTGGCCGCTCGACGATTGGGTGGTGTCGAAACCGATGCCGTCATCGCCGATCTCGATGCGAAGGCCTTCGTTTGTGGGAGTGAGATGAAACCGGACTCTTGTAGCCTGGGCGTGTTTGGAAATGTTGTACAGAACCTCTTTGCAGAAGAGATAAACTTCACGCCGTGTCTCGATGTCAGGCTCCAGCGTCAAAGGAGAAGCAGGCAGGGCACAGTCGAGTGTGACGCTGCGCAGCAGGCGCTCGGTGAGGCGGTGCAGCACGTCGAGCCAGTCGTTCTCCGATTCGGAGCGGCGTGTGCTGATGAGGTCCACCATGTCGCGCATGGAGTCGGCAGTTTCGGCTGCCACGCGTTCGATCTCGGTGATGTCGGCACGCATGGAGTCGGATGTGGCATCGGATTGCGCCGCGATGGAGCAGATGAGCGTGATGCTGCCGAGGTTGGAGCCGATCTCGTCGTGCAAATCGCGTGCGAGCTTGTCATGCAGACGCTGAGCGTCACGTCTGCGATTGCGCTGCTGTCGCCAAAGCAGCATGCCGCTAAGCAAAGCGATGCCTCCCACGCTGCTGACACTGCCATAGACAAGTTGATGCTGCGAACGATCTACCAGCGATTCACGCTGGCTGATCAAGGAGTCGCGTTCGCTTTCGAATTGCTGCCGTGTTTCGAGCTGCGCAAACCAGTCTGGCAGGTCGAGGAGACGTCCACCTTCGGTAAGGCCGTCATTGAGGGCGGTGAGATTCCAGTCTTCTGCCTCTTCGCTGGTGAGCACATCGCTGGCAGCAAAAGTGCCGCTGGGAGCGATGTTTTCTCCGTCTTTGAAGGCCTGGACTTCGGCGAGCGCGAAGACGTAGTCGCTCTTGCGATACCAAAGTTGTTTGGCGGTGATGCGAATATATTTGGCAGTTGTTTGGCGTGCGGGAATGCACACGAGATTCATGCCGGGCGATGGCTGAAACTTGTCCGTGACCTCATGAAGCAGCACCGCGTCGCTGAAGTCGTCCTGCTTGGCTGCTTCGACCTTGTAGCGCACAGGAAAACCATAATCGAACCACAGCGGCACTTCTTTGCGACGCACGGGCACGAGTCGAATCTCATCAAGCGGCGTGACTGCGGGTAGGGTGAGTGTGAGGGTCTTCTCGGCGTCGGCAGTTAGGGCGACAGCGCTGTGAAAGCCGTTGGTGCCGCCGGTGTGCGGCGCTACCGGCAGGCCGAGCGGCGTGATCATGTCGATAAGGTTCACGCGGGTCCAGGCTCGTGGTGCGTTGCGAGTGCTGGAACTCGAGACGGTGGCGTCGAGTGCGAGATTGCGAGCGCCGGAGAGCACGAGGATTTCCGCCAGTGCGAGGATTTCTGGCCCATCGACCGACCATGGGTCGGTGGCGGTGAAGCGCACGCGTTTGATTGTTAGCGGCTCAAAACTTGCAACGACGGGAAAGCAGCCGGGGTTGGGGAAATCCTCCGCCGTCCGGTCGATGACGACGTGTGCGTGGTCTTGAGCGTCGAAGATTTCCAGTTTGAAGCGCACGGGGAAGCCGTAACCAGCGACGACCGCGTTCGCACCCTTCGCCAGCGGTGGCACGAGCACGATGCTGTCTGCCAGCGTGGCCTCTTTGAATGACAGCTCCATCCAGCGCACATCTTCCTCGGTGGTGTAGCCGGTTTTGAGGCCGATGCGGAGGCAGCTGTTGATGAGCATAAGCTCGGGCAGTACGGCGAGCTTTTGCTCATGAGAAGCGATCTGCTGATCCAGCGCATGAACTTCATTCCACGACCAGAACGCCAGCCGCTCCACCCAGCGCGAGTCCGCGCCATGGGCGAGCGTGGCGCAGGTGAGGAGTGGGAGGAGGCATTTCATAAACTGCTTGAAAGTAGCCTGCGGCGTCTTGCTGTCGCATCACCTATTTTGGTGAGATGCAAGAAACGGCGGGTGGCACACCGTGTGAATCATCGAAGAACACCTATCGAACCATGAGCATGCTCCAAAAACTGATTCCATTACTTCTTCTGCTAGGCGGAATATCTCCTTTGTTCGCACAGGACGAGAAGAAACCGGAAACGATCCCATTTGTGATCCCACCGGATGCAAACGGAATGAAGACCATAATCGCCGCTCCAGAGAAGCTGCGGGCGATCAAAGTGGGCATTTACCTTGGTCCGGGTTCACCACAACACGGCGTGGATAACGTCACGAAGGTGCTCAAACCCTTTTCGCAGGTGGCAGTGGTCGTCTTGAGTGAACATGAGGTCGGAAGCGCCAATTTGAGCGAATACGACGTGCTGGTGTTTCCAGGCGGATCGGGTTCGGGGCAGTCGAAAGGAATCGGCGAAGCCGGATTGAAGAATGTACGTGATTTTGTGAGCAACGGTGGTGGCTATGTGGGTATCTGCGGCGGGGCCTATCTCGCTTGTTCAAATTTCAGTTGGGGGCTTGGCATTTTGAATGCCGGAACTGTTTCCAGTAAATGGCGGCGTGGGCAGGCCATGCTGGACTTGGAACTCACCCAAGACGGACCGGCCTTGCTCGGCGACGTGAAAGGCGCTTTCAAGGTGCGTTATCACAACGGCCCCATTCTCAAGCCAGCGGAGCGCACGGATATTCCTGCCTACACGGCTGTCACGCTTTTTAAAACGGAGGTCGCAGAGAACGGGACGCCAGAGGGCGTGCAGGTCAATTCACCGGCGCATGTGATCGCTCCGTTTGGCAAGGGCCGTGTGTTCATCTCCAGCCCGCATCCTGAGAACACGCCGGGGCTTGAGAACTTCATCCCGCGTGGTGTCTTCTGGGCGGCGGGTGGGAAAGCTGCGAACACAGTGCCAAAGACTCCATTCGTGGTCCCGCCCGATGTGAACGGGATGAAGTCGATCATTGCGCCACCAGAGCAGACGCGCCCGCTGAAGGTGGGTATTTATTCCGGCCCCGGTGCGCCGAAGAGCAGTGTGGATGCTGTGATCCAAGTGCTGAAACCTTTCAGCGAGGTGACGGCGGTCACACTGACAGGCGCGGAAGTGGGCACGCTGAATCTGAGTGCTTACGATGTGCTGGTGTTTCCCGGTGGCACGGGTGGCGGCCAGTCCAAGGGCATCGGCGAAGCAGGATTGAAGAACGTGCGCGAGTATGTGCGCAATGGCGGCGGCTATGTGGGCATCTGCGCGGGAGCTTATCTCGCATGCTCGAATTTTAGCTGGGGGCTTGGCATTCTGAATGCGGGCACGGTTTCCAGCAAATGGCAGCGCGGGCAGGCGATCCTCGAACTGGAGACTACCAGCGATGCGAAGCCAGTGCTGGGTGAGGTGAAGGACGTTTTCAAAGTGCGCTACAACAACGGCCCTATCCTCAAGCCGTGGACGCGCACGGACATCCCCGCCTACACGACTCTGGCGGTCTTTCGCACCGAGGTGGCGAAGAATGGCTCGCCGGAGGGCGTGCAGGTGAATTCGCCGTCACATGCGATTGCCTCGTTTGGCAAAGGGCGGGTGTTTGTCTCCAGCCCGCATCCTGAAGGCACGCCAGGTCTGGAGAACTTCATCCCGCGCGGCATTTTCTGGGCGGCAGGTGACAAACCTAAAAGCACACTGCCATGATGTTTCGCATTTTTGTTTGCCTCATGGCACTGACTGGCGTGTTGCAGGCGCAGAAAGACTACAAGTCGCCCTACAGAGTGGAATTCTCCTTCAAAGAAGAGGAACTCATCGGCGATCTGCTCAAGGGGCCGCGTTCTGATTGGAAAGACTCAGCCACCGTCTCGTTTCGCGACTGGTACAATCCCGCGAATCAGGCCCGCTGGGGCTATCGTGGCCCCGGTGCGAAGCATTTCAATCCACCGTCTGGTCTTGCCTCGAAAAGCTCTCAGTGGTCACGCGAGCGTGTGATCGCTACTGGCATGCGTTTCATCGGCTACAGTTATCAGCATCATCATGTGCCGGACTGGGACCCTCCCGCCGATTGGCCGCGTGATGCCGAACAGAAGACCCAGCCAGGCAAGGGGCTGGATTGCAGTAACTTCACCGCTTTTGTTTACAATCTCGCGCTCGGCATCAAGCCGACGGGTGATGTGAAAATGCAGGCGGCGATGACCGAATCACCCGGCCCAGGATCGAACCGCACGCTGCCGGTGAAGCGCGTCGAGCTGCCAAAGTCCTTCGATGAATTTGAGGGCACGCTGCTCACCGGTGATCTGCTTTATGTGAAGAACACGAGCGGAAATCTCTCCCATGTCGTGCTCTGGGTCGGCAAGATCGGCAAGTCGCCGGATGCCACTCCGCTGATTCTCGACAGTACCGGCGGGGGTAACTACGACGTCAACCGCAACGAAATCCCCGATGGCATTCATCTCCGCGCCTTCACACCGCGTTCATGGTATTTTAAGCAGGCCAGCCATGTGCTGCGCATCATCCCTGAGGACAAGCCAAAGTCATGAAAGGCACCTGCCAGCTTCTGTGCTTCGTCATTTGCTCGTCCGCGTTCGCGAAGGACGCTGAGCTTTCTGCGGCAGGAGATCGTGAGCATTTCATCTCGATCCTGGAGAAGAGCTTCCGTGTTTGGGATGATGACGCGGATGGGGTTCTTTCTGCGGGCGAGATCAATGGCCTCGTCGAGCGTGAAGACATTCAGGGAGAAGCAGCGGCTGCCGTCGCCGCGCTGAAACGCGCGGCGCGCCTGAGCAAAATCAAGCTGCCCAGCTTCACGCTGGCTCATCTCAAAGAACTCGCCATGAACAAGCTGCAGACAGGCTGGCCCGACCTGCCTGCCATGTTTGCTGGCAGCCTGAAGCGCATCCGCACAGCAAGCCGCACTTTGTTTTCAGAGGCAGGCCCGAGGCTGGAAACGATCCACCAGGGGCGCATGGGGAACTGCTTCTCACTCGCTCCACTTGGTGCCATGGCCAGCCTGAGACCCGCATACATTTCCAGCCAGATGATCCGTGAACTGCCGGATGGTCGTTACGAGGTGCGGCTCGGCGGTACGAAGGTCGTGGTCACACGACCCACCGATGCCGAGGTCGCAATGGGCGCAGGGAATGAAGAAGGCGGTCTGTGGGTGAACGTTTATGAAAAGGCCGCCGGCGTTGCGCATAATGAAAAGAAGCCCGCCGACAAACGCGATGCCACGGGGCTGGACGCGCTGAACCGCGGCGGCAGCGCAGGTACACAGCTCGCCTTCATCACCGGGCATGAAATGGTCCGCGTTTCGTGCAAGTTCGCGAAGGAGAAATTCCTGCCGCCTGAGGAACACGAGAAGCACATGAACGAGCTGCGCACCGCGCTGATTTCTGCCACACTGGAGAAGCGGCTGATGACTTGCGGCACGCTGAAGACCCACATCCCCGGCATTACCCCGAACCATGCCTATGCCATCCTCGGCTACGATGAAGCCAGCGACATCATCCGCGTATGGAATCCGCATGGTGACAATCGTGAGGTGAAAGGTGAGCCTGGGCTGGAGAATGGTTATCCGATGAGCGATGGCATCTTTCAGATGCCGCTGAGTGTGTTTGTCCAGGAGTTTGCCGGCACAGCCTATGAGATCGCGCCCAAAGCCTGAATTCATGATCCGACTGCTTTGTCTTCTCTCACTGCTGGTTTGCTGCGGGGTTTCAGCCGCTGACCTCGTACCTGGCAACAGTGTCTATGGGCAGCACAATTTTATTGAATACACCCCCGGTGACCTGCCGCTGGTCATCGCGGCTCCGCATGGCGGGCGATTAACGCCGGACGAGATCCCGAATCGCACGAACGGCGTCACCGACATGGATGCCAACACCCAAGAACTCGCGCGCACCCTGGTCGCCGTGATTCACGCTGAAACTGGGCGTCACATGCATCTCATCGTCTGCCGCCTGCACCGCAGCAAGCTGGATGCCAACCGCGATCTCACCGAGGCTGCTCAAGACAGCGAAATCGCGGCGCAGGCATGGAAAGAACATCATGATTTCATCGACCAAGCATGTGATGCAGCAGTGAAGCAGTTTGGCGTGGCCTTTCTGATCGACCTGCATGGTCATGGGCATGCCGATCCGCGTGTAGAGCTGGGTTATCTCCATGGCGCGCTGGATCTCGCGGATTGTGACGAGGCCTTGAACGAATCCAACTATGTCAACGCCAGCAGCCTGCGCTGGATCGTGGAACGCAGCCAGTTGAGCCACACCGAGCTGCTACGTGGGCCACAAAGTCTCGGCGCACTGTTGGAGGCCAAAGGATACCCCGCCACACCAAGCCCACGCATGCCCGTGCCCACGGAGCCATACTTCCGTGGCGGCTACACCATCGCCCGGCATTGCCAAGCCAAGCGCAACATCACCGGCATTCAAATCGAGGCCAACCGACCGCGTCTGCGCGACACGGCAGAGAACCGGATGATGTTCTCCCGTGCCTTGGTGCAGTCGCTGAGCGTCTATTTTCAGCTGCATCTTGGCATCCAACTGTCGGACGAGCCAGATTGCCCGGGCAGACTGGGATTCAAAGCAGCCCTAGGTGTGGACGCAAACCGAACATCTTTAGAGTAGGCGGGTCCACAGAATGGCGCACCCATTTTTGGTGAGGCATCGGTTCAGGCCATGGCACTGCGATTGCTAGAAGCATGCACACCTTATAATTTGCATGGACTTCTCACTTAAATCGCACGTGTTCGCGTTGTTGGTGCCACAGCGCGGTCGTTCGCGCTATGTCGCTGCCGGTTTTATCATCACGCTGACATTGTGCCAGACAGCATGGGCGCAAACCACGACTTATTGGGATGGCAGCGAAACTGGTGCGGGCTCCTCGTGGGGAGTCTCCGCCAACTGGGCGGGCGATATCATACCGCCTAACGCCAGTAACTCGCATGTGATCATCGATAATCGCAATGGCGCGGGAACCATCACATTCGACGACCTTAACTCAAAGCTTTCCGCGATCCTCAATGGGGCACCAATTTTTCCGGAACGACCGACCGTATTAGGAGCCGGACTAGGCTTGCGTGTTCGAGGGGAGATCACAGGCGTCCAGGGCATCAATAAAACAGGAAACGGGCGCGTGCGGATCGAAGGCGGCGGGTAGTCTCGGGGTCTCGTTTGCCAACGTCTACACTCCGGTACTGGGACACAGCTTTGATCTCATCGACTGGGCGGCGGTAACGGGTGCTGGTGTGAGTGGCTTGAGCGAAAGTCTGCTCAGTCTGAGCACCGCAGGCTTCGATCCATCATGGAACTGGGACACTTCCCAGTTCGCAAGCCTGGGGATCGTCACCATCGTGGTGCCGGAGCCTTCGCGCATGCCCCTGATATTGACGGGCATCAAATGCATTTCCCTGCGCAGACGTCGTGCATCCGCTCTGGGTTAACTATCGCTGCCACTTCGCCAATATTCGCGGCGAGATGCGCAGTGACAATTGGCATGCTTCCGGCAGTATGAAGGTGTACCCTCATACCTCGCATGACGAAAAAATCTCCCTCCTCAAAGCCCCTCAGTAAAAACATCCACCTCCAGCGCTGGGTCACCAAAATGGCCGCGCTGTGCAAACCTGACCGCATCTATTGGGTGGACGGCTCGAAGGCGGAATACGACCGCCTTTGCGATGAAATGGTCGATGCAGGCACCTTTACCCGATTGAATCAAAAAACGTGGCCCGGCTGCTTCTACGCGAAGTCCGATCCGAGCGACGTGGCGCGTGTCGAAGAGCGCACCTTCATCTGTAGCAACTCCAAAGACGGCGCTGGACCCACGAACAACTGGATGAACCCGTTCGAGATGAAGCAGAAGCTGCGCAAGCTTTTCAACGGCTGCATGAAGGGCCGCACGATGTATGTGCTGGCCTTCAGCATGGGGCCGGTCGGCTCGCCGATGTCGCAGATCGGCGTGCAGCTCACGGATTCGCCTTACGTCGTGGTGAACATGCGCATTATGGCGCGCATCGGCAAAAAGGTATTCGATTTGATCGACAAGTCCAAGCAACGCGTCGTACCCTGCATGCACACCGTCGGTGCGCCGCTCAAGCCGGGGCAAAAGGACGTGTCCTGGCCCTGCAACAAGGAGAAGTATATCGTTCACTTCCCGGAATCTCGTGAGATCTGGAGCTATGGCAGCGGCTATGGCGGCAACGCGTTGCTAGGCAAGAAATGCTTCGCGCTGCGCATCGCCTCCGCCATGGCACGCGATGAAGGCTGGATGGCCGAGCACATGCTCATCCTCGGCGTCGAGGATCCGCAGGGCAAGAAGACCTACGTCGCGGCAGCCTTCCCCAGCGCCTGTGGCAAGACGAACTTCGCCATGCTCATTCCGCCGAAGTACTTCGCGGACAAAGGCTGGAAAATTTGGACCGTGGGCGATGACATCGCGTGGATCAAACCCAGCGCCGATGGCAGACTGCACGCCATCAACCCCGAGGCCGGTTTCTTCGGTGTCGCTCCCGGCACCAGCGATCAGACGAATCCGAACGCGATGGCCTCGCTACGGAAGAACACGATCTTTACCAACGTCGCACTCACGTCTGATGGCGGTGTGTGGTGGGAAGGCATGACCGAGACGCCGCCCGCGAAATGCACCGACTGGCAGGGCAATCCATGGACGCCCGAAATCGCCAAAGAAAAAGGCACCAAAGCCGCACACCCGAACTCCCGCTTCACCGCGCCCGCCTCGCAGTGCCCGACCATTGATCCTGATTGGGAGAAACCGGAAGGCGTGCCGATCAGCGCTATCATTTTCGGCGGCCGTCGTGCCACGACGATGCCGCTCGTCTATCAGGCCTTCAATTGGAGCGGTGGCGTCTATGCCGGTGCCACGATGGGCAGCGAGATGACCGCCGCCGCCGCTGGCACTGTGGGCAAAGTGCGGCGTGACCCGATGGCGATGCTGCCGTTCTGCGGTTACAGCATGGGCGACTACTTCCGCCACTGGATCAACATGCAGCGCTCACTGACTGAAACGCCGCGTATTTTCCATGTGAACTGGTTCCGCAAAGACGCGGACGGCAAGTTCCTCTGGCCCGGCTTCAGCGAAAACATGCGCGTGCTGCAATGGATCGTCGCGCGCGCCAACGGCCGTGGCATCGGCAAAGAAACGCCCATCGGCTGGGTGCCGCGCTACAGCGACATCGACTGGAAGGGGCTGAACTTCCCGAAGGAAAAGTTCGACGAGCTGCAGCATTTCGACCGCGACGCATGGCGTGCCGAGATTCTTTCCCACGAGGAACTGTTCATTGATTTGAAATCGCACCTGCCCAAAGAGCTGATCTACGAGCGCGAGTTGCTGATCTGCCGGATGTAGGCGGACACGTGAAGGTTTCGTGGCTGAGGTGCGTTCATGGTTCTCTCAGCCATGAAACTCGTCATCCTCCCCTTCCTCCTCGCCGCGTCGCTTCACGCGCAAACAGCCGCTCCTGCAGGCAAGCCAGCCCCGAAGCCGAAACGTGTTCCGACGGCAGCCAATGTCGCCTATGGATCGCATGAGCGTCAGGTGCTGGACTTTTACAAAGCGGAGTCCGCCAAGCCGACTCCGCTACTGTTCTTCATCCACGGCGGCGGTTGGGTTGCTGGAGACAAATCGGGCGTCGGCGAACTCGAAGCCTGTCTCAAGGCCGGTATCTCCGTCGTCTCCATCAATTACCGCTACTCCTGGCAGGCGCAGCTCGTTGGCGTGATGCCGCCTGTGCAGTGGCCGCTGGCGGACGCGGCACGCGCCTTGCAGTTCGTGCGCAGCAAGGCGGGCGAGTGGAACCTCGACAAACAGCGCATCGGTGCCAGCGGCGGCTCTGCCGGCGCCTGCTCCAGTCTTTACCTCGCCTTCCACGATGATATGGCCGATCCAAAAAGCAGCGATCCCATCGCCCACGAATCCACCCGCCTCTGGTGCGCGGCGGTCAGCGGCGCGCAGACCTCGCTCGACCCCAAGCAGCTCAAGGAATGGACCCCGAACAGCCGCTACGGCGGCCACGCCTTCGGCTTCATGGACCCTAGCAACATCAAGTCCCGCGACACCCGTTTCGCCGAGTTCCTGGAGAAGCGTGAGTCCGTGCTGAAGTGGATCAAGCTGTACTCGCCCTACGGACTCGTCAGCAAAGACGATCCACCCGTCTATCTCCTCTACAGCAGCGCCCCCGCCATCGGCCAGGAACAAAAAGACCCCACCCACACCGCCAACTACGGCGTCAAACTCCAGGAACACTGCCGCGAAATCGGCACCGAGTGCGAACTCGTTTATCCCGGTGCGCCTGACGTGAAGCACAAGTCGATTGCGGAGTTTTTGATTGAGAGGCTGAGGAAGTGAGTTGGCATCCTCCTCATAGTTAATTCTAAACACCCCATCCTCTTTTGATCTCCTTCGAGAGGTGATCAAGGTCGTTGTAGATTGTGAACTGATTGATGTTGAGATGGTGAAGCTCTTTTCGTATGCCTAGTTTCATTGCTGCGGGCACCTTCAAGCGACGAAGTGTCGGGTTGTCTTGGGGCTGAACATTATGCGAGTGCAGCGTGAAACAGGAACTTTGTTGCCCAATACGCCCCAACTGATTGTCAGGCCTGACAGGGAAAATTGTCGGAAACGCTGAGATGACAGTCTGCTTGATTTCGCCATTAATGTGTTGAGTCGGCTCCTGCCAGAACGACATACCAATCACATCGCACACAAGCGGATGACGCATTGTGTAAACATGCCGGAGAGGCTCTGTGCTGTCACCTCTTGGCGTTGGAATCATGTGTGTTGGCTCCATCACAAAAACTTCACCATCTTTGTCGCTGTTTTAAGACGCAAAAAACAGGGCAGCGAGTGGATTGGTGGTCCAGTCAAGCAGCCGCGTTGGCATCCCGTGGTGTTGGGCCAGAAAGTAAAGAAATGCCATCTCATTCGGGTCCGTGAAAGTTGCTCCTGATGTCCTGAATTCGGAAATCATCTGCCGTTCTAGGTTGAGTCTCTTTTCCTCCAGATCTCTACCCTGCTCGATTTTTGCCCTCTTGCTATACTCCCCGTCATCAAGTTTTGTGAAAAAGAAGGCTCGATAAACGGTGGGCTTGGCTATCATCCGACGGGCATTGCCCATGATCCGTATCGAACTCACACCGGCCCAGTCCCAGGACATCAACGAAGCGATGGATGACCCTTCGCTCGGTGACAAGCACCGTATCAAACTCCTGGTCATCCGCATGCACGCTGAGGGCGGCAAGCACGACTTCATCGTCAAGTGCCTCAAGCTTCATCACCACACCATCAC
>Ga0209284_10002469_pt1 | contig 25229 bp, 14 predicted proteins | sample FRY03_FD_187211 | JGI IMG/M metagenome (GOLD analysis project Ga0209284, IMG submission 187211) | Freshwater microbial communities from Lake Fryxell liftoff mats and glacier meltwater in Antarctica - FRY-03 (SPAdes) (version 2) | ecosystem: Environmental > Aquatic > Freshwater > Ice > Glacier...
TCGAAGTCGATTTCGTATTCGGGCGGGTGGGATTTTTCAAAGTTAACCTTGGATTCGTTTTCCCAGGGTCCGATGACGTACCAGGTGTCGAGGTAGAGCCAGCCGCGCCGGGCACTTTCCTCGGTGAAGCGGCGACCGGGGAGTGCTTTGGCGATGATGTCATGCTCGTCGAGTCTGATGGATTCTAGTTTTTTTCCGGCGGCCATGGAGGCTCCTTCTCCGGTGAGGTCCGCGCGGAGGCCGCTTGAGTCTCCCTCACCTTCGCCGAGTCCGAAGGAGGTCATGTTGACGACGGCACCGTAACGGCTGGTCATGGAAGCGAGGCGTTGACGGGCGGCCTGGGAGGCGAAAACATTTCCGGAGCGCATGGAGGTGATGGAGCGGTTCTGTGCGCCGTCGGTCATCATCGGGTTCTTCACGGGCGGTGCCTCGGAGGCGGTAGCCGCTGCTGGCAGCACCGCCAGCAGCCCGATTCCTGGCAAAAGTCTGAGTATCGTGAGGGACATTGAATGGTTTTGTGTTGCGTGTTGCGTGTTCCGCTGATTTGGAATGGCACCCCAGCGGGTTGTCGTTTACGCTACGCCACCGTGAAATTTATCACGGATTGATGCGGGTGCCCCTGGGGCCCGAGAGGAGGGGGGAGAAAGGGGGGGGTATTCCTCGTTGGGCACTTGAAAGAGCCGAGCACCCGCGATCGTATCCTTGCGCACCTCTCCAATGAAATTTGTTCGTCCCCTTTCTCTTCCCCTTTCGGTCTTCGGGATTCTCATTGGGATCGCAGCGGCCGAACCAGATCAACCACTCGTAAACGCAGCATTTCTGGATTCCCACTGTTTCGATTGCCACGACTCTGAAATACCGAAAGGGAAGTTGGACCTCACGACGCTCAGCTTTGATGAAGCGAATTTCGAGACCTGGGCAAAGGTCCATGAACGGGTGCGTTCGGGAGAAATGCCACCGGCTAAGAAGCCCCGCCCGGAGGCGGCGGAATTGAGTTTGGCGCTTGAGTCGTGGTCGAAGCAACTGACCGTGATCGACTCAGCGAAGCAGCAACGCGACGGGCGCTCGCGACTGCGACGTCTCAACCGCGTCGAGTTCGAGAACTCCTTGCGTGACCTTTTGGAAATGCCGGCGCTGAAGATCAAAGACGATCTTCCGGAAGATGGGACTTCGCACGGCTTTGACCGACTCGCCAACGCCCTGGATCTTTCTTTTGTCCACATGGAATCCTACCTCGCGGCGGTCGATAAGGCACTCGAGGCCGCGCTCTGCCCTTTTCCTGAGCAACCTCCCGTCTTCAAATACCGCTTCAATCTTACCGACAACATCCACAAGAATGGCAAGGAGTGCGAGGGCTCGGTGGGGCTCGCCATCGGCAACAAAACCGCGATTGCACTCGTTGGTATGAAGCGGGATGAGACCTTTGTCGCCGACACCGCACACCACCTCACCGATACGGAGCCCATGGCGAACGCGATTGGGATGTTCCGCCACGAGGACGCGGATTTTCGCTGGACGATGACGGCGATCCAACCGGTCGTCACCGGATTTCACCGGCTGCGGATCTCCGGCTACAGCTTCGGCTGGGACGGCTCGAAGGTCATCCCGACAGAGCGTCACGGCGCCCTGAGCTGGGGAGTTTTCTCAAAAGGCGAGCACTACGGGACGGTCGATCTTCCGCCGAACAAACCTGCCGAGCGAGAGATCACGGCATGGATCGAACGCGGGGGCGGAATGAGGCACGGCACGGACGATTTTCTCCGCCTCATCGCGGCATCGTGCGAGAATTTTCGCGACTATGCCCATGGCGAAAACAAAGACGTCCTCGGCCCGATGAGCCCGGCACCGGGGGTCGCGGTCGAGTGGGTCGAAATCGAAGGGCCGATCTATGAATCGTGGCCGCCGCCCAATCATCGTGCCCTGTTTGACGACCTCCCCGTCAAAAACTGGACCGAAGAGAGCGGAGTCCCCAAACCAACCCAGCAGACCTGGGCGCTTGGAAACCCCGAATCGTTCCCCAAAGACATCTACGGACATCGCGGCGAAAAACGGCCGATTGTCTATGTCGAATCGAGGCAACCCGAGAGAGACGCCGAACGGCTGCTGAGAAAATTTCTCCGTCGCGCGCTCCGGCGGCCGGTGGCCGACAACGAAGTCGCTGAATATTTGGTGAAAGTGACGAAGAATCTCGCCGACGGCAGAGCATTCCAAGACGCCCTGATCTTGGCGTATCGCGAAGTTCTGATCTCGCCGGAGTTCATGCTGTTGAGGGAGCCGGTTGGAAAGCTCGACGACCACGCGCTCGCGTCCCGGCTTTCCTATTTTCTCTGGAGTACCCTGCCGGACGAGGAACTCGGGAATCTGGCTGACGCCGGCACGCTCAGCGATCCCGTGATTCTCCGTGCCCAAGCGGAACGCATGTTGGCCGACAAGCGCGCGGATCGCTTCGTGAAAAACTTCACCGGGCAATGGCTCGCCCTGCGCGCGCTGAATGCGACCCAGCCCGACAAGAAGCTCTACCCGGAATTCATGCCGTGGCTGGGCGAGGCCATGCAGATGGAGGCGGAGGCGTTCTTTGGGGAGTTGGTGAAGGACGATCTGAGCGTCACGAATTTCGTGAAGTCCAACTTTGCGATGCTCAATGAACCGCTCGCGCAACTGTATGGCATCGACGGCGTGCGTGGCTGGGATGTGCGCAAAGTCAATCTTCCCGCCGGGACTGTGCGCGGCGGATTCCTGACGCAGGCGGCGGTTTTAAAAACGACGGCAAACGGCACCACGACTTCGCCGGTGAAACGCGGAGCCTTCGTCATGGAGAAAATCCTGGGCATCGTGCCAACACCACCCCCGCCCGATATCGGATCGGTCGAACCCGATGTCCGCGGTGCCACGACGATCCGCGCTCAGTTAGAAAAACACCGCGAGAGCACAAGCTGCGCCGCTTGCCACGCCAAGATGGACCCCTACGGATTTGCCCTCGAGAGCTTCGATGTGATCGGCGAATGGCGCGAAAAATACCGCGTGATGGGCGGCGAAGGGCCGCACGAAAAACGCAAGAAGGTGAACGGGCACGCGATCGAATACCACGGTGGCCTGCCCGTGGATTGCACCGGTGAACTTCCGGACGGGCGTCCCTTCGACGATATCAACGCGCTGCGCTCGATGCTCGCCGAAGACCCTGATCGGCTCGCACGGGCGTTCTTGTCCCAACTCGCGACCTACGCCACGGGGGCACCAATCAGCTTTGCGGATCACGCTGCGGTTGATCAGATTTTAAAGAAAACGAAGGCCGGCAAGCACGGCCTGCGTTCATTAATTCACGAACTAATCCAGAGCGAACTGTTCTGCAACAAATAGCGAGCAACATGAAAGCCCCTCACATCACCACCCATCGTGCCCTGTCGCGCCGCACCTTACTCAAGGGCTCGGGCATTTCGCTGGCATTGCCGATGCTCGACGCGATGCTCCCGTGCTTCGCGCGCGATGCCGCCAAAGCGGCCGAGCCACCACGTCGCTTCGTCGGCATGATGACCAACATGGGGATCTTGCCGCAATTCTTCTTTCCTGAACAGACCGGCAAGGATTACACGCTCTCGCCGTATCTCGAACTCCTCAAGGAACAACGCGATCAACTCACGGTATTCTCCGGCGTTTCGCTGCCCGGGGTCGATGGTGGACACGCTGCGGAGAAATCTTTCCTCACGGGAGCTCCGGGGGCGAGTCGCGGATCATTCAAGAACAGCATCTCGCTCGATCAGGTCATGGCCGAAAAGATTGGGGGCGACACGCGCATCCCATCACTGGCCTTGATGATCGGCTCGGAGATGATGAGCTGTTCGTGGACGCGCAGCGGCTCCATGATCCCGCCCGAACGAAGCCCGCTGAAGCTCTTCCAGAAACTCTTTGTGGAAGATCGCCCCGAGCAGAAAGCTTCTGCGGTGCGGCGCCTGCAGGAAGATCGCAGCCTCCTCGATTCGTTGCGTGAGCGGGCCAAGCGCCTCGAGAAGAGCGTCGGGGCAGCAGACCGGGATCGGCTTGAGCAATACTTTACGAGCGTGCGCGATCTGGAGCGGCGTTTGGCAAAGGCCACCGATTGGGTGGATCAGCCAAAACCCAAGGTCAGCGCCAAGGCACCAGAGGAGATCCGAGAGCAGCACGACTTGGCCAAGAACGAGCGGGTGATGTTCGACCTCGTCCGGCTCGCCCTGGAAACCGACTCGACGCGGATTGTCACCGTCTGCCTCAACACCGGCACCCTGACACCCCGCCAAATTCCCGGCGTGAAAACGATGTGCCACGAGCTCACCCACCACGGTAACCGGGAAGACCGACTCGATGAACTCCGTCTGATCGAAGATGCCCAATTCAGCGCCTTGGGCGAATTCTTAAAAGGGATGGAAGCAGCGAAAGAGCAGGGCGCTTCTCTGCTTGATCAGACCGCCGTGCTCTACGGCACCAACATGGGTAGTGCTAACTCCCACGCGAACGACAACCTACCCGTCCTGCTCGCTGGCGGAGGATTCAAACACGCCGGACACCTCGCCTTCGACAAGAAGAAGAACTACCCGCTCACCAATCTCTATGTCAGCCTTTTGCAGAGCCTCGGTGTCGAGACAACGAGCTTCAGCAGCGGCACGGGAACGATGCACGGCCTCGAATTGACTTAGACTTTCGATGACGTCCAAGTCACCAAATAAGACACGGCTCTCCCACACCCCTTCAACACAAAACATGCCAGGAAAACATGCCAAGCTGGAATGGTACGGACTTAAGCTTTTTCGGGGATTTCTTGCGATAGGCGCTTTCGCGGTGTTGGACCTCTTTGAACACGCGACGATGGCTCGTTAGAAGTTGGTAGTTTTTTGGCCTTCGTTTGATCGCTCGCGGTTCTCTTTGGAAGGGCCGGATGTCCAATAGGTGTTCGGCGCAGGTGTCGAGAAGTTGATCGTAGAGCCGCTTTTTTAGGAGTGGTTTTCCGGTGACGCCACGGAAGGTTTCGTGGCTGCTGGTTAGGCTGCATTTCGTGGATTTGACGCTCATTTCGTGGGCTTTCCTTCCCGCTCGTTGCGCGGCTTCCTGCATCGTAGCGCGGAGTAAGTTGTAGGCGATGATCATCATTTTTAGGGTTTTATGGGCCATCAACCCCCTGATACCCCTCTCCGATCCCTACAACGACGCCCTCAAGCGCCCCACCCAAAAAGAAAATTCCTAGTAACGTGTTGCCCGGCCCTCACTTTTTCAGCGTCGCTTTCCAGCCGCCCACCGAAAGCTCGCCATCGACCGAGTCGTCAAATTTCAGAGGCTCTTCCAAGCCGGGGTTTCTCTTGATCAGTCCTTTGAAAGAGTAGGGGCGAGTTCCTTCGTAGTTTTACGAACCTATCGACCATGTTCCCGAGATTCGTCATCGCCTGCCTTGTGGTCTTTTTTTTCCTGCTGCCGGAGTCGTCCGGTGCCGGGATCGGCTTCCGCGAAAAGGTGGCACCCTTATTGGAGTTTTATTGTTTCGACTGCCACAATGCGAAGAAGAAAAAGGGCCAGATTCGGCTGGATGATCTCGCGGGATTCGAAGGTGGGGATTCCCATCTGTGGACAAAAATTTACGAGGAGATCACGCGCGGAAAGATGCCTCCTGAAGACAAGGAGCGGTTTTCCAAGGAAGAAGAGAAGGAGGTTTTGGACTGGATTGTTTCGAGCTTTGAGAAGCAGGCGGATTCGGAGCACGGCACGCGGAGGCGGCTGAACCGTCGGGAGTTCGCGGCGGCCCTGCAGGAATTGACCGGAGTGGCGGTGGCCTTTGGTGCGGGTCTGGCGGCGGATGGAAAGGTGGAGGGTTTTGACACCGGAGCGGAGGGCTTGAAGGACACCGCCGAGACGGTGGCGCAGATGTTGGAGGTAACGCGCCGGGCGGTGGACGGGATTCGCTTTCTGGAACCGGAGCGTGAAGGCAAACTTGAGATTGATTTCCGCGAACACGACTTCACCGACTTTCGGAAGTGGGTTGACAAGAGCTCTAAGAAGGAGGGCGTATTTACCCGTTCGGAGGGGCTGGTCTGCCGATCGGGGACGGGGCTCTATCTCCCTACCGCGTGGTCGGGCGACCGGGAGAATTCCTTTCTGGCTCTGCCTGCTCCGCTCGACAAAAGTGCGACCCTTTTGATCCGGCTGAAGGTGAAGGCGGTGAGGCCGCTTCCGGGGCTTCCGCAGCCCATGCTGTGGGTGAAGGTCGGTGGGAAATACCTCGATTATCAAGCGATCCCGGACGAGGGGCGCACGCTCGAATATGCGGTGCGGATGGAGGATTGTTTGGTGGAGGACGGGGTGGTCAAGGTGATGCTGAGATCGGTGGTGGAGATGCCCTACGCTGTGGCGGGATTTCCGAACGACGACCGAAGCAAGCCCGGTGAGGTCCCCGGCGGGATTGGGGTTTATCGGCCCAAATTCGACCGCAAGAAGTTACGTAGCACCGAGGATCAACCGGTGCCAGTCACTGTGGTCGAGTCGGTCATGATCGACTATGATCATTGCGCGAAGTGGCCCCCGGCATCGTGGGGAGTATTAGAAGAAGAGGTCACCGACTCGGAGGAATCGGCTCTCGCACTTTTAAAACTGTGGACGGCACGGGCCTGGCGGCGACCGGTGGAGGAGAGCGAAGTTGCGCCCTATTTGAAGCTCTATCGCAAGCTGCGGGGCGACGGGATGACCTTCGATGCGGCCCTACGACCGGCCTTCCAGTCGGTGCTGATGAGTCCGGGATTCCGCGATCATTCTTCGCCCGCCGAGGAGGGCTTTCCACAGTTTGCGATGGCCTCGCGACTTTCCTTCATGCTGACGGGGCGGCCGCCGGATGGGAGGTTCCGCGAACTTGCGGAGAAAGGAGAGCTGCACGAGCCGGGTGTTTTGGAAGCCCAGATTGAACGCCTGATCACCGACGAACGGAGCCGGGGATTTTTCGAACCCTTCGTGACCCAGTGGCTCGTCATGGATCAACCGATCACGGTGGCGATGAGCCATTTGCAGAAGCAGGACTTCCGTTTCGGGAGACATCTCAAGGCTTCGATGAAGGAGGAGACGGTGGAATATGTCCGGCTTGCGATCGCCGAAAATCGCCCGGCTGCGGAACTTGTTTCGAGCGACTGGACGGTCCTCAACGACATTTTGGCTTTGCACTATGGAATCCCCGGAGTCGAGGGAGCCCACATGCGGAAAGTAGATTTGACCGATTCGGACGACCCGCGGGGCGGCGGCATTCCAGGGCACGCGGGGATCCAGTCGATGCTGACCTGGATGGGGGACAACTGGGTGATCTACCGGGGCGCTTGGTTCCTCCATCACATCCTCGACGATCCGCCGCCGCCCGCTCCGTTGGAGGTGCCGGAACTTAATCCATCCGAAGGCGAAAATCGCGGGAAGAGTTTCCGCGAAGTGCTTGCCTATCACCTCGCCGACACCCGCTGCGCATCGTGTCATGAGGACATGGATCCCCTCGGCTTCGCCTTCCAAAATTTCGATCTCAGCGGAAGATGGCGGGATCAGGAATTCCACCACTACGCGCGTAAGGAGATCGACGGAAAGATCGAATGGCGCGGGGCGGGGGAGAGCCGTCCGGTCGATGCCGTGGGGCGGTTGCCACGTGGTGAGAAATTTTCCGGCTACCTCGAATTCAAGGAACAGCTCGCGGCCCATTACCTCGACGACATCGTGCGGGGCCTCTTAAAACGTCTCACCCTTTTCGGAACCGGGCGCAGCCCGAACGTGCTTGATCTCAGGGTGATCGATGAGATCATGGCCTCGCATCGTGAAACGGGATTTCGCCTCCGTGATCTCCTGGCCGACCTTGCGACCTCCCCGATCTTTCTCGATCACCGAACCATCGACTCTTTGAAAAAATGACCTCATCCTCCTTCAGCCGTCGCTCCGTCCTCCGTGGCTTCGGTGCGACCCTCGCCCTACCCGCTCTTGAGATCATGACCGGGAAAACACAGGCCGCAACGCGCGGCGGGACCGACCCTGGCAGGTTGGCTTGCTTTTACATTCCGGGCGCGATCAATCATTATAACTGGTTCCCGAAGGAGACGGGCTTCGACTACACTGCGGGGACCACACACGAGCCGCTGAAAGATCACCGCGAGCGTTATTCCATCCTCTCCGGCCTGTCCCACATCGAGGGGCGCATCAGCGGGCACAAACATCCCTATAATTTTCTCACCGGTCATAATATTGCGGAGACCCCCGGAGTGCTCACCAACTCCGTTTCGTTCGACCAAGTGGCAGCGAAGCATCTCGGCCCGACTTATCTACCCTCCCTCGCTCTTTCCTGGAATTCTGGAGTGGGTGCCACCACGCTTTCGCGGAATTCCCTCGGCGTCGATATCCCGGCCACGAGCGACTACCGGCGCGTTTTTGAAAATCTTTTCCCGCCCGCCGATGCCTCCCAGCTTAGGGGTGCTCGCGAGAGGATCGCGCTCAACCGGAGCATTCTCGACACCGCAGGCGGAGATGTTCGAGCCTTGAAGAGGAAGCTCGGAGTCGCTGACCGTGATCGTATCGAGCAATACCTGCAATCGATCCGTGAAGTCGAGAAGCGGCTCGATGATCGCGATGCCATTCTCAAACACGGGAGGCCGGATTTTGATGAGGAAAACGTGCGGCTCGTTCCGGCGGGAAAAAACAGCATGCAGGAACATCTCGAACTGATGATGGACCTCGTTGCGCTCGCTTTCCAAACCGACATGACCCGCGTCGTGACCCACTGCTTGGGAGGGGAGGCCGGACCGAACTATAGCGAATATCCCGAATGGGCCAAGGAGACCGGAGCGCCCACCCGGGGAACCCACGACTATCATCACAAGGGCTCGGGGAACCGGGGGGGCGACAATCCCGACACGATGCTTATCGGAAAAAGAGACCGCCTTTTCATGACGTGCCTTGCACGTTTGATGGACAAGCTGGAGTCGATCAAGGCGAGCGATGGATCGCTCCTCGACCACACCACCCTCATGATGGGGGGATCGCAAATCAGCAGCCACTCCGGAAGCAGTTTCCCTATGCTGCTGGCTGGCGGGAAAAAGCTCGGCTTCAAACACGGGCAGCATGTCCGTTGGGAAAAGGACGAGCGTTCGGCGTCCGATCTTTACCTCACCATCTTGCAGCAGCTCCGTTGTCCGGTGGAAAAGTTCAAGGAAAGCAAGGGAGATCTTTCGGAGATCCTGGCATGATGGTTCCGCGTCATCTCGTTCTGTCACTCATGCTGGCGTGCCTTCCGTCGGTAGAGGCTGCAGAACCGGATCAAAGGTGGAAGTGTGAGAATCAATGGATCATCGCCCTCGATACCAGCCCCGATGGAAAATGGCTCGCTGCCGGAAGCGACGATGGCTCGGTGACGATCCGCACCCTCGCGGACGAAGCCGCGCCGCCCGCTCTTGTAAAACGCTTTTCCGTTCCGGTCACCGCCCTCGTTTTTTTGCCGGATGGCAAGAGCGTGGTGATTGGAACCTGGGATGGCACCTTGGTGACCTGTGAACTGCCCGGGGGAAAAGTGATCCAAAAATTCGAAGAGCATCGCGAGACCATTACCACTCTTGCTCTTTCTCCCTGCGGAAAATTTCTCGCATCGGGGAGTGCGGACGATCGCCTCATCGTGTGGGACCTCGCAGACGGGGAGGATCTTCTCACGATGCATCAGGGAAATGAATATGATGTCACCACGCTCGCCTTTTCGCCGGATGGAGAAAGCATCGCGACGGGCGACGGCGAGAACCAACTCAAGATTTGGGATGCCTCGACCGGGGAGGCTGTCGAGACTTTGAAGGGGCACCAAAAACCGGTGAGCGCAGTGATTTATGATCCCGGAGGACGCCTCATTTCCGGGAGCTGGGACCGGACCATCCGAGTTCGGGGAAAGGAAAACACAGTCACCTTGGCGGGCCACGCCGGCGAGATCACCGACCTCGCAATCGATCGGAAAGGAACCCGGCTTTTTTCAGGGAGCGAAGACCGAACGGTCAAAATTTGGAATCTTAAAAGCGCGAAGATCGCCCGGACTTTGACCGGCGCTTCCGCAAGCATCCGCTGCCTCGTGGTCACTCCCGACGGTCGTTCCGTGGTCGCGGGAACGAAGGGTGGCATCCTGCGGTGGAACTTGAAATGATCCGTCCTACGGGAACTTCCAATTAGCTTTCGAGGTGGCGTTCCTGTTTGCGTCGTTGCGGACTGACAGAACTGGAGATCACTGACTCAACCCTTATTTTTCGGCGTTGCCTCCCAGCCGTCCACCAACAATTCGCCGTTGACTCCGCAGGCGAACTTGAGTTTTTTTTCGGGGCCGATTTTGGCTCCGGTCATCTTGTTTTGATAGCGGGAGGTGTCGCTGATGTTGACCAGCTTGTTGTTCTCCACCTTGGACTTACCGCTTTCGTCGTTTCGAAAAAGAGGTCGTTCCTGGCCGAGGCATTCGATGATGTTGCTGTCAAAAACGAAGGTCTTAAAATCGCTCTTGGAGTGAAAGCCGAAGAGGCCTTCTTTCCTCGGGGTGGGAGTGGTGCGGGTGATGACATGATTGTTGCGGACGGTGAGGTTTGCGTAGGGTCCGTTGAGCCACATCACGCCGCGGCCAGGGTTGTTGATGAGGTTGTTGTGAAAAACGGTGGGACCTTCGGAGGTGTGGTTGCCGAACTCGGAGATCAGGTTGTTTCCGTCCGCCTTGACCACGTCGAAGTCGAAAAGGTTATTGTCAATTTCCGCGCCATTACGGGAGTATTCGATCGCGTAGCCGTGGGTGAAGTAATTGTGATGGATGTGGAAGGTGTAGCCATCTTTGGGAACCGGACCGCCGGAGTGTTTCGGGATGGAAATAGTGCCGTGGCAGATGTTGTGATCGATCTCGACGTCTTCGTCGTTTTCAAAAGCAAACTCGATCGAGAAGTTGGTTTCGATGGTGTTGTGATGAATATGAACCCGCTTGGCTTGTCGTCCCTTGATTCCGTAGTAGTGGAGGTTGGGTTCTAGTTTAGTATCGAGGAAGCGGTTGTTGAAGATCTCGCTGTCCTTAAGCCAGAAGGTGAAGATACCCCCGCCCGTGATACCGCCTTTGGCTCCGGGTTTGCCATCCTCCCATCGTTGACCGGCGTCAATGAAGAGGCAGTCGTGGAGCTTGAGTTCGCGGGTATCGTAGGAACGGAATCCGCTATACATAAAGTCCTCGATTTTGAGGTGGTGGAAGTGGAGTTTTTGATTTCCCCATCCGAAGATCGCGCCGTGCAGTTTTGGGCCAGTAAGGGTGAGGTCTGAGATCGTGATGTCGCTGGCCTTCTCCTCGAGCTGAATGAGGTAGCCGGTCCGGTCGAACTTTTCGTGGTTTTGTTCGGGATCGGGCAAGGTGGCTCGGTTGCCTTGGAAGGAGACCGCATTGGTGAGGATCGTTTTCTCCATTCCGGCACCTTTTAAGGTCGTGCCTTTCTTGAGGATCAATTGCTTAGAGACTTCGAAGGTTCCGGCGGCGAGTTCGATGATTGTCTCGCCAGAGCTCCCTGAAAGAGCCTTGATGAGTTCATCAGTGGTAGTGATGGGAGCGGCGAACCCGATGGTGGGTAAGAGGCAGATGGAGAGGAGAGAGAGTTTCATTTTTTAGGGGAGCAAGGGTATCGGATGCGAGGTTTTGGGGTAGTTTTCAGGGTTACTTCTCGGCGGCCTCAGGTGGGCAGAGAAGGACTGACCAGACGCAATGGGTGGGGCCGTTCTCAATGCGAACGAGGAGGGTGTTGAAGCCCTTGCGCATGTTGACACGGCGATAGCCTTCGCCCAATGACCAGGACGATTGGCCGGTGTCCTGCCAGATGATTTGATCGTTGAGCCACATACTGGCGGCGTCGTCACTGGCGACGGCGATGAGTATTTCGCGGGCCTGCTCGAAGTAGAGTTCGGTGTAGGCGTAGTAGGTCGCGGCACCGTAGACGCGGGGGGGCTGGCAGCGCACGGAGTCGCTTTGGTAGAACTCCCATTTGAGAGCTTGGTCGGGGTGGTCGTCGCGGTTGGAAAATTTCCCGTCGAAGTAGTGGGCGTCGAAGTCGATTTCGTATTCGGGCGGGTGGGATTTTTCAAAGTTAACCTTGGATTCGTTTTCCCAGGGTCCGATGACGTACCAGGTGTCGAGGTAGAGCCAGCCGCGCCGGGCGCTTTCCTCGGTGAAGCGGCGACCTGGGAGTGCTTTGGCGATGATGTCATGCTCGTCGAGTCTGATAGATTCTTGTTTTTTTCCGGCGGCCATGGAGGCTCCTTCTCCGGTGAGGTCCGCGCGGAGGCCGCTCGAGTCTCCCTCACCTTCGCCGAGTCCGAAGGAGGTCATGTTGACGACGGCACCGTAACGGCTGGTCATGGAGGCGAGTCGCTGACGGGCGGCTTGGGAGGCAAAAACATTTCCGGAGCGCATGGAGGTGATGGAGCGGTTCTGTGCGCCGCCGAGCATGCTTTGGGCGCGGGCGGTCATGTCGCCGACTTCATTGGCGGCGCGATCGAGGTTTTTGCGGAACTCGTTGAGTTCGCCGACCGTTTTTGGAGTCCCGGAGCTTTCTCCTGCCAGCTTAGAGGCGAGGTCGGGGCGGGCGGGGACACTGGCCGGGGTTGATTTTCGAGCATCGGAAAATGATGAGTTTTCGGTGGTGGCTTTTTTGGCAGCGGAAATATCGGCATAGGCCTCGGAGATCTGCTTTTCGATTTCCTGCGCTTCCTTGTAGAGTTCGGCGGGGGATGATCCTGCACCGATGGCGGGATCCATTTTGTCGGCCACGGAGTCCGAGGTGTCGTTCATTTCCGCCATCTTGGTTTTCTGCGGGAGACCGTCGAGGGTTTCGCTCATTTCGGCGATCGCTTCCTTGGCTTTGGTGATGTCATTGCGGACGTCATGCTGGGTCGCGTGCTCGTCCATGCGCTGGTCGAGCTTTTGGTCGAGTTCGGCGAGCTTGTCTTTGAAGCCGGCCGCCGTGTCGGGGGTTGGTGGGGATTCTTGAACAAGGTCTTGAAGGTCGGCGGCCATTTCCTCGGTAGTGCCATCCAGGGTGGTGTGGTCGGTGGGGAATTCTTGGGCGAGTTCGTCCTCGGAAGCAGTGACGTCGATGCCATCGAGATAGATTTTGGACCAATCCTCCTCCCGGTTGATGACGAGGGCGAGTTCATGCCACTCGTTGAAGGTGAAGGCTCCGGGTTTGGTGCGGGTCTGGAGACCCATTCGTTTGTCGCTGGCGGTGGTTTCGAGAACGACGGTGCTGGGGTTGGTGGTTCCATCGTTGGCTTCGACGTAAACGCGGAAGCCACGATTGTAGGCGTTGGAATGAGTGTTGGAAATGAGGCCCTGGTATTTTTCAGAGTTTTGCCCGGTTTTGGGGCCGAGCTTCAAGCGGGTGACGAGGGTGAAGTTCCTCTCGACTTCGAAGGGCCAGAATTCGACCCGGGCATTGGAGCCGTTGCTTTGGAAGGCTTGGCCACCTTCGGGAAGATCGACTATTTTTCCGCCGTGATGGGTCACGCCTTCCTGACCGGTTCGGAGGTCGAGAGTGTCTCCGTCGAAAGCAAAATGATGAAGGGATTTGGTCCGGGCGAAAGGTGGCTTAAGGGCTCCCTGATGAACGCTGAAGGTATCAAAAAGACCGTTGGCACCCCAGTCATGACCGTTTTGAAAGGCCCCCAGGCAGAAATTCCGGCTATTCATGGCACTTTGCATTTGTTTTGTGCGCTCGACGATGGTTTCCGCGTTCTGCTCAAACCTAGTGGCCTCGGCTTTGATGACGTCTTCCTTCTTTCGTTCGTGGAGTTGGGCGAGGGCTTTGGCTTGGCGCTCGAGCATTTTGTCGCGGAGTTTTTTAAGTTCCTCGGTGCGGCGGACGATGTCCTGTCGCTTTTTCCGCTCGGCTTCCTTCTTGAGCATACGGGCCGTTTTTTTGTCGAGCTTTTGGCGATCCCGTTTGAGGCGTTCGAATTTCTGGCGGGCAAGTTCGCGCTTTTTCACTTCCTCGGTGCGCTGGGCTTCTTCGTTTTCGTCGAAGAGCATCCGGGTTTTCAGCCAGGGGGCGAGGGCGATGCCGAGGATGAGATGGACGGCGAGGGAAATGAGGATGATTTTTTTCACGGGCAGCGAGTTAGCGGCTGTTGTAGCGATCGTCGAAGGTGCGGATGCCGACGTTGGCGAGGCCGCGGAATTTGCAGATGTCGAGGACTTCGACGACATTTTCGAAAGGAGTGGAGAAGTGGGCGTCGAGGCGGATTTGGCGGTCGGGGTCGGTGACGCCGAGTTCTTTGAGTTCGGCGTGGAGCTGGGTTTTTGAGATGGAATCGCCTTGGAGGAAGACCTCGCCGAATTCGTTGAGGCCGACGACGAGCTGGTCGTCGTCCGGCGGAATTTTGATGGCGGAGGAGGACTCCGGGGGGACGATGTCGATGTCTCGGTCCTTTTTCTTATACATCGTGGCGACAAGGAAGAAGATGAGGAGGAGGAAAACGCAGTCGATGAGGGGGCCCATCGAGACTTCGGCGTCCGGTTGGGTTCGTTTGCGGAAGCGCATGAGAGGTTCGGTTATTGAGTGGTGCGAATGGGGCCGCGTTCCGTGTCGAGGGCTTCGGTGAAGGGGAAGTCCCGGATGCGAAAGCGGATGGCGTCGAAGCCGATGAGTTCAAGTCGGTCCTGGAGGTCGATGACACGCTGGAAGGGAGTTCCTTTTTGGACGACGACCGAGAGGGCTTTGTCCTTTCCTCGCTCGGCGATGAGGGCATGAAAAAAACCTTCGGAGTCGGTGAGGGGAGCGAAGGAGGTGACTCCACGGGATTTCCCTCCGGTGGGGCCGTAGAGTGTTCCGGTGGGGTCGACACCGACCGGGAATGAGTCGTCGAAAGGTTCGGCGGTGATGGCCGAGGTGTCGTCGGCGAGGGTGACCGGGATTTGTCGTTCGAAGCGCTTGATCATGCTTGTGACGAGGAAGAAAATCAGCAGCAGGAAAACGCAGTCGATGAGAGGAGACAGAAGCACTCCGTCCTCGGCCTTGCGGCGTTTACGTTTACGAAGGTTCACTTGGAAGACTTTTTAGAGAGGAACCAGGACTTGAGGAGAGCTTCGCTTTCGACTTCGAGAGCGGTGGCGATGGTGTGGACACGGCGGCGAGCCCAGTGGTAACCGAGCACGGCGGGAATGGCCAAAATGAGGCCGACGGCAGTGGTGATGAGGGCCTTGGAAATGGAGCCCGCGAGGAGGGATGCACCGCCTTCGTCGCCGAAGACCTCGACGAGCTTGAAGGATTCGATCATCCCGATCATGGTGCCGAGGAGTCCGAGGAGAGGGGCGACGCCGGCGATGACGGAGAGCGGTTGGCATTTCTCTTCCTGGTCAACGACGACGCGGGCGCCGATGTCAGAGGCGGTGGATTGGAGGAGTTCGAAGTCGGTCTCGCGGTAATCGACGCAGTGGCGGATGATGTCGGCGGCGGGGGACGGATGGGCGTCGCATGCCGAGCGGATTTCGTCGAATTTTTCTTCGTGGAAGAGGGGTTTAACTTGGTCAATGAGTCCGCGAGGGGCGAATTTTTGGGCGCGGAGGGTGAGGAAGCGCTCGAGGAGGAAGGCGAAGAGGGCGACGGAGAGGATGCCGAGAGCGACCATGGTGAGTCCGCCTTCTTTCATTTCTTCGATCCAGTTGACTTGGACAAGTTCGGAGCCGAGGGGATCTTCGATGGTGGGCAGATCTTCTGCGGGAGCCGGGTCGGCGTTGTCGGTCAACGGGACCGGTTCCGCTGGAGCCGCAGTGTCCTGGGCGTGGATCAGGATGGTGAAGAGAAAGATGGGAACGATGAAAAGCGGGAGTCTGAGGAGCATGGTATTGGAGGGAGTGATACATCGTTCGTTGCCTGGATGTTTCAGGCAAGGCCATTTTTTTGGACCAGATCGCAAGCTCCGCAGGCTGGGTTTTTAGGGGGGATGAGCCAGGAGGAGGAGAGGATGGGTCGGAAGGCCACTGCAAGAACGTGACAATCATGCGCAATAGTACCAAGGCAGTGGCAGTGACTGCGACTTTGAAGCCGAAAGATGCTGGCAATCAGGTAACTTAATTGGAGGGCACTAATGCAGGGTATAGCGAAAGTCTTCCGGTTTGATGGTGAGAGCGGAGCAGGGGGTGTTGTGAATGAGACCTTCGGCGGTTGTGCCTAAAAGCAGTTTCTTGAATCCGGTGCGGCCGCGGGTGCCTAGGACGACAAGGTCGGCTTTTTCCTCTTCCAAAGTCTCCCGGATGCCGTGGTGAATACGGAGAGCTGAGATGACTTTGGTGGAGAGGTTTTGAAGGTCGTATTCCTTCCCAAGGCCATTTCCCAATTCTTCCAGCCGGAGTTGCAGGCTCTTTTCAATGTTTGGAATAGGGATGATCGGAAATGCCGGGCCCAGCCAACCGGTTTCTGAGTCAGCATAGATGGGAGGCTGGTAGACGTGGAGGAGAAGGAGGCTGGCCTCATCCTGGCAGGCGAGTTCGGCGGCCCGATGAACTGCTCGTCTGGAGGTGTCGGAAAAGTCGACGCATGCGACGATTTTTTGAAATGGCCGATCTTGAAAAGATCGGACGAGGAGGACTTCGACTGGAGCCTTGCGAACACAGCGGGAGGCGAGGGTTCCGACATGGTGATGTTCGGTTGTAGAAAATCCGCGTGACCCGAGGACGAGAGTTTCGGGTTGGTGTTCTTCAATCTGTTTCAGGGTTTCCTCGAAAGGATGCCCAATGGAAACGACGGATTTGGTCTCGTGAGCAGTGCCGATGACATCGCGGATAAAAGAGTCTAATTTTTCGTGTGCGAAATTGAGGACACCTTTTTCGGTGTAGGCTTCCAAGTGCTTGAACTGACCCAGGACGTCTTGGTCAAGAACGTGAAAACAGACGAAGGAAAGGTCTTTGGCATTCGCCATACGGGCGGCTTCGCGGAGGGCGTTTTTGCTATGTGGGGAGTAGTCGATTCCGACCAGAATGGTTTTTTTTGAGCTCATGGGGTTTTCTTGAATTGATGGTTAGGATTTAGTTGGTGACGGGAACAACAAGGACGGGGCACCCGGCATGGCGAATAATCTCCTCGGCGGTTCCACCCAGAAAATCAGAGATCAGTCCCTTTAATCCTTTGCCTGAGCGGCCGATGACAACGAGGCTGCAGTCGGTGGTATCGAGATGATTCAGAAGGGCCTACTGCTAGCAGTCTGTCGGACTTAGCACTGGATGTTCATAAGAACATTGCGTTAATCTTCCCCATGGCAGCCAAATTCGTCCACGTTGATCACGATACCCCACTGTTGCTTCCGCCCGATCTCCGCGGCTGGATTCCCAAGGGCCACATGGTCCACTTCGTCATGGACGCTGTCGATCTACTGGATCTGAGTGCGGCCAAAATCAACGAACGCGGCACCGGTTCCGCCCAGTATCCGCCCGCGACCATGCTCTCCCTGCTGATTTACAGCTATGCCACCGGCACCTTCTCAAGCCGTAAGATCGAAGCCCTCACTTATGACAGTGTTCCCGTACGATTCCTCACCGCCGACACCCATCCCGACCACGATTCGATTTGCAAATTTCGGCGCGAAAACAAAGAACTGCTCTCCTCGTGCTTCCATCAGATCCTCGAACTTGCCGCCACCGCAAAGATCCTCAAAGTAGGCGAACTCACGGTCTCGGTCGATGGCACCAAGATCCTCGCCAACGCCAGCAAACACAGCGCGATGAGCCACGACCACCTTGAAAAACAGATGAAACTCGCCCAAGACCAGATCACTGAACTCCTCGCTAAAGCGGAGGAAGCCGACGCCGTCCCGCTTCAAGACGGTCTCAGCATCCCGGAGGAAATCCAGCGTCGCGAAGACCGCCTCGCCACACTTCACGAAGCCAAAAAAGTGATGGAAGAGCGGGCCGAAGAACGCCTGATCAAAGAGCAGGCCGAGTATGAAGCCAAGCTCGCCGCCCGTGAGGAAAAAGAAAGAACGACCGGTCGTAAACCCGGAGGCAAAAAGCCCAAAGCTCCCGAAGCGGGGCCGCGACCCAAAGACCAATACAACTTCACCGATCCCGAAAGTCGCATCATGAAAACCAGCGATGGCTTCCAACAATGCTACAACGTGCAGGCCGCCGTCGATGCCGAGACCATGCTCATCATAGGCGGCTACGTCAGCACCGCCCCCAACGACAAAGAGCAGCTCGGAGTCATCGTCGGAGCGATCAGTCCCGCCGTCGGAGCCCCTGTCAACATCCTCGCCGACAACGGATACTACAGCGCCCAAGCCGTCACTGGAGTTGAGAATGACGGCGAAGGCCCCACCGTCTACGCCGCGCTCAAACGCAACCACCACGGTCGCAGCGTGGCCGACCTTGAGGAGAAAGGCGACCCGCCCGCCCCGCATTTACCCGGAGCGGGCATCGCCTAAATCATGGCCCATCGTCTTGAAAGCGCAGTCGGTAAGGCCCTCTACAAACTGCGGAAGGAAACTGTCGAACCCTTTTTCGGGATCGTGAAGGAAGTACTGGGCTTCCGGAGATTTTCGATGAGAGGGGAAGAAAAAGTGAACATCGAATGGGACCTTGTGAGCCTCAGTGCGAACGTGAAGAGGCTTCACAAACTCAACATGGTCTTTGCAACAGCCTGAAGCTGGTTGGAGAGCCAGGCGTGGACAAAAACGACCAAAAGAAGCAAAAATGACGCGATAGAAAAGAACTGGAGCAACTCGGGAACATAAAAAAGCCCCCCTAAGAAAATTAATCACGCGAAAACGCGACTCGGGAAAACTTTCAAATCCTAGCCCTCGACCAAGTCCGACTGCTAGGAATTTGCTTTTGGCGGGAGGGCCTTGAAGCCGCCCTTGGACCGGAGCGGATGGGGGAGAAAGGGGGTTGTTCGCCCTTCTGCACACCCACGTCATAGAAGTCCCAGTTGAACTTGAGTGGTCCCGCCTGAGCCTTCACCTCGCTGGCCAGATTGAAGACGCGCCGGCCATCCGCACGCTCGATGACGGCAGTGACGTAGCCGGGTTTATCCAGCGAGAGCGTGACGGGCAGGCCGGTGGATTGAGGCGCAGATAGCGGCTCGGCACCGAATGCCGACGGCGCGATCAGCGCGGCAGAGATAAAAAGCGAGAGGTGTGTTTTTAGAGTCATTTTGGCGGTAGTTGAAATTAAATGTGCCTTCATAGATTTGGGAGAGAGATGATTACCCCGTAGTTTCATAAGAAAACCGGGTTTTTGAGAGGGATTAGCTTGGGAGGTGGCCTCCGAGCAGGGCTAAACGGTTTTGCGACAAGTCTTTTTCGTCATTTGCGTGGCATTTTGAACTCCGCGGGGCCGGGAACGGGGAGAGAGGGGGGCTGACTGCTTAGAAACCGTGGCGGCATCGGCTGCGCCGATGCCGCCACAGCCGCTCTTTGCCGGCCCCACCGCATGCGCGGCGGGGCCCCCGGACGGGTCAGCGATCAGGGCGATTACTTGGTCGGCTTCCAGTGGTAGAGCGCGGTCTTAATGGCGCCGTTGTCCTCGGCCATGATCAGGTAGTGGCCGTCGCTGCGCTTCACCACGTTGACCGTGTTGTTGAAGTCAAACCAGCCGTTGTAACCGGCGACTTCGGGGCCGGGCATGAAGCGTTCGACGATCGCGCCGGTAGCAGGATCCATGGCCCAGATCATGGTCTTCTTGATGCCTTTCTCGCTCAGGCCGCCAACGAACAGGTAGCCGCCCTTGGCGTCCCCGGCGTAGGTGCCGGTGAACATGCTGTTGGTCTCGCCGCCCAGGCCCTGGCTGCCAGCTTCATAGGGCATGTCCTTGCGCCACAACTCGGTGGACTTGCCAGCGCGCACCCCCCCCAGGGCGACCATGGTGCTGCCGATGGCGCCGCCGTGGTCGTGACGGTCCTTGGGGCGCTCCTTGGTGAAGCCGCCCAGGAACAGTCGGTCGCCGATAGCGTCGTAGATGACGTAGCTGATTTCGGTCATGCCGGCGGGCATGGGATAGGTCTCGGTCGGCTTCGAGGTGAAGATCGGGGCGCCCTTGTCATTGATGCCCTGCATGCGCCAGCAGCGCGCTTCTTTATAGCCGCCCGACCAGATATCGCCGTTGGCATCGACCACCCACGACTGGCCATAACCGGCGCCGTCAGGCAGCTTGCCGAAGCTCTCGCCCTCGTCCTTGATGCTGTTGCCGTTGCTGTCGACCCACACGCCGTCGTTGCTGACTTCGCCGCAGGGGATGGCGATGTCGCTGCCCTTGTTGAAGCGGTAGAGCGCCTCGCCACCGCGCGCCCAGATGTGGTAGTAGAGGAAGCGCTGGCCCTTGACCGTGCGCACCACCGTGGCGTTGACCGCGCCGCCGTGGGTCGCGTTGCGGCGGTCATGGGGATAGGTGAAGGGATCGAAGGTGATGCCAAGAAAGGTTGCTTCCTGGCCAGGCTTCTTGGTGAAGTCGAGCTTGTAGTGATTGATCTGGGAGAACACCTCGGTGCCATCGGTGCTGGGATCGGCATCGGGGCACTCGTTGAACTCCAGGCCCTGGCGCTCCCACAGGACTTTCTTGCCGGTGGGGTCGTACTTGCGCATCAGGTTGCCGCCGACCCAGCCCTCGCGCGGGCACATCGCGATATAGATGTTGCCGCTGTCGTCGAGGGTAATGGCGCGCGGGAAGAACAGGTGGGCCGCATCAACGCGGCCGGGGATCGTGTTCTTGTAGACGCCACCGATCGTGCCCACAGTGCCGATCTGCTTGCCGGTGGCGCCGTCAAAGATCCATACGCACTGGCTGGGGCCGACGTCGCAGAGATAGATATTGCCGTTTACTGGGCTAACCGCGATGGCGGTGGGCATGGCCTGGTTGGGTAGGCCCGCCAGATCAATGGTGCGCTCCTTTTTCTGGACCCCGTCGAGGGTGAAGTAGTGGATCTTGGCCAGGGCATCTGACGCAAAGGGCTTACCCGTCGGACGGTAGTTGAAGCTCGTGCCTTTGACCTCGGGCTTCTCGCCGTCCTTGGCCGCGTAGGGGATGCTGACCTCTTTACCTGGGCGCTCGACTATCCACAGGCCGCCTTTGCCATCGAGGGCGAGGCTGCCGGGGAAGGGCACCGGAAAGGCGGCGACTTCGGCCATGGTCTTGCCGTCGAGAACCACCACGCGGGAGCTGTTGGCCTCGGCCACATAGACCTTGCCGCCCGCCGCGCCCAGGCCGGTCATGTTGCTGCCGACCAGGGACAGAGCCGAGTCGTTGTCCTTGATGCGGTTGCGACCGCGGCCGTCGGTGTCGGGTGCGTGATGGTTGTTGGTCGCGTCGAAGCGCTTCAACTTCGACTTGCCATTGTCGTTACCGCCGGTTCCCTCGTAGATGAAACCGCCATCGGCGGCGATACAGGAGGTGCCGCTGTGCTCGGCCTGGTACATCCAGAGCAGGTTGCCGTCGAGGTCGTAGACTGACGAATCCTCGGCCTCATTCTGGCCGGACATGCGCAGGGTCGGCTTGGACCCCGAGCGGTCGATGCACATCCCCGTGACCTGCATCTGGACGTGGCCCTGATAATAGTTCGAGGCCCAGGTGTTGCCGAGCCACGACGAGACGTAGGCGGGCTTGTAGCCCTCGGTGATGCTGACGTTGTCGATGGTCGCGCTCTCGGTGGGCGAATTGTTATCGCGCCGGGCGCTGCTGATTCCAACCAGTACCTCTTCAGGCAGGCCGGGTTGAAAGCGCACGCCGCCGAAATGGTGCTGGGTCCATTCCTTGCCATCCACCGAGGAATAACTGGCCACCGCGTCACCGACCCTGACCAGACGCACCCAGCAGGGCAGCGTTTGCTTATAGGCAATATCGCCAGGATTCATGTTATCGCTGGCATCGCTGCTCGCGAAGGACACGTTCGGTCCACCGCCGGAGCGCTCATCCTGGTAGCCGATGCGAATGTGCCGCGTGCCATATTTCGTCTCGGCGCGGATCATCAGCCCCGAAGCGATACCGTCCTTGGACTGCCCGGTGACGCGCGCGGTAATGCTGAAATCTCCCTTCATCTTCTTATAGGCGAAGGTCGCTTTGCCCTGGTTCACATCGCCTGAACTGGCTACGGTGAAGGTCTTGGTCGTCGCATCGTAGCTGGCCGCCCCGGCCGCAGTATCACCAGATCCGACATCAGCCACCGCCCAGCCAGCAGGCAGGTTCGTGGCGGTCGGTTTCGCTGGCTCTGCAGCGCATAGGACATCGAATGCCGACGGCGCGATCAGCGCGGCGGAGATGAAAAGCGAGAGGTGTGTTTTTAGAGTCATTTTGGCGGTAGTTGAGATTAAATGTGGGTTCATGGATTTGGGAGAGAGATGATTATTCAAAGACAAACTCGACCTCGTTGGCCCAGTGCTCGGTCCAGCGGACGAGGAAGGCAAAGTTGTTCTGCTTCGAGACGCTGCGTTCCTTCGCCAGTTCGAGGCAGCCGGTTCCGGGTTGCCCGAGTTCGTGGCCCACCCAGTTCCCTTGCGGATCGCCCGCCAGCACGGGGAGAGTGGCACGGACCGGGCTGCTGCCTGAAAGGGTGCTGGCGTGTCGGCACTCAACAGGGATGGGGCAGTGAGCAGGGCAAACAAAACAGCCCGGAGAATTGCGTTCGAGATAGTTGGCATTTGAGGTGGCCTCCTGGGTGAATCGGTGACTGGATGTAATACGCGTTCGATCCTCGCCGGGGCTATGGTTTCACGAGTTTTAACACGCCCCAATTGAGCGAGCGCCAGCGGGCCTCAGTGGGGATGTCACTGGTCATCCAGGTATCCTGGTTGTTCCAGCAGACGCGCTGGACGTTCTGGGCCCCGTTGCCGCGGATGAAGCCGACGTCGCCGAGGATCACCGTCTTATCCTGATGCCAGTCCTGCTTGCCGAGGTTATCATCGTTAACCGGGCCCCAGGGCTTGTCGGACTCCTTGTGACGCAGGACGCGGTCCCTAGGCAGCGAGAACTCGAAGTTGCCCTTGCCGTCTTCGGCGAATTCGAGCCCGTCGGTGATCTCGGTGACTGATTGGAAGACATCCTTGCCGATCGGCGATTCGAAGATGCATTCCTCGCTCTTGGCGGCTGAGGGCGCGAGCGGGCGGTACAACACTGCCGTGGGCTTGCCCTTAATCTTGGCAATCAGGACCCGGCAGTCACCTTCTTGGTACGGATTGTTTTCGGAGAGATTGTCTGGATTCCATTTCGCGCCGAAGAACAGATCGATGGCCCCGCCGAACTTGAACAGGAAGCGCGGGTCGGCGGCGACGTTGTCGAGCAGAGTAGGATCGTCGGTGCGCAAGTTGCCATAGATGCGACCATTGGCGAACCACAGTTGCGCCTTGGTGCGGGTATCCACGTCAGCAGTCGCGACGGTAGCCCATTCGTCGAGCTTGCCATCGACCACGGGCGCGGTGCCGCCGAGGGGCACTTCCAGGGTTTTGCGGACCTGGTTATTCACTGGTTCTTCGAGGGTCTCGGGCAGGCCCTTGAGCATCTCGGGGGTGATGGTGATGGAGCCGAAATCCTTGCGCTTCACCGTCTGCAGGCCGTCGATGCGCATGATGCTGATATGCTCTTTACCAGTGACGAGATAGACCTCGCCGTCCGAACCCTGGTTGAGGGTGCTCAAGAAGCACTCGTCCTCGAAACTCACGCCATCTACGGTCATGCCGCGCTCGGCCTTGGGATAGCGCCACAGCGGGGTGGTTCGCACATCGCCGCCAAGGGTTTTGAGGAAGAGTCCGTCAGCGGTGAACATATAGGCAGCGCCCTTTTCGCTGGCGGTCGACCAGATCTCGCCCGCCTCACCGGCCTTGGGTTTCACCATCCGGCCGAGGCTGCCCGCACCGGCGACCAACTGGCCTGGGTACTGCGGGATATTCCAGATGTTGCTGTACTTATAGCTCCACTTGAGCTTGCCGGTGGCGCGGTCGTAACCCTGGGGATTCGAGAAGTACTCCCAGCCCATCGCCCCGAACACGTTGAAGTCGGTACCCAGCACCGGCGTCCCCCCCCCGTGGTTCAACGTCGAGAGATCGCGGATGCCCAGGGGCGTGACTTTCTTCAGATCCCAGAGCGGTACGCCCTTGGCGTCGATGGTGGGCGCCGGAACCATACCGCCGTTGAGGTGCCACGCGCCGAACGAGAGATCGTCCTTGATGTAGGAACCGGCCACGCCGCCCCATTGCAGTTTGTCGCCGGGGATGGCGTAGAACTGAATCTCATCGACGGTGACCTGCTGGTCGCTGTTGCGGTCGCTCCAGACGAAGCCGTTGGCGCTGGCAGCTTCACGGGCTTTGAGAATCGCGTCGCGGTCCGCCGACTTGTCGAACAGGCCCTGCTTGTCATTGCGGAACATCTCGACGCAATTGGCGATGATGGCGACCGGCACGGCGATGGCGTCCTTCCCCTCGTCCCAGCGCCAGATGGTGGTGTAGAACGGCTGGTCGGCGCGGTAGCCGCGGTTGAAGAGATAGCGATGGCCGCCGGCGTGCACCGCCATGTGCGGCGACGGACTGATGCGGTTGTTGAAGGCCACATCAAAGGGCGTGAACACCTGCTCCTTTTCCTCGGGGGCATCGGTGTCCGGTCCGTCCCACTTCTGTGCGAGCTTGCGGCCGCACAGCGGGGTCCGCATCGGGATGTCGGTCAGCTTGTAGGCACCGGTCTTCCAATCGATTTTGAACACCATCAGCGCCTTATCGATCGAATTGGCGAGATGCGGGTAGTAGAAGATGGTCTTGTCGGCCGGGTCGAGAGTGCCGCCGCCGCCGTACTGCGGTCCGCCGTAGATCGCCTTCTTGAAGGCCCCGGTCTTGGCGTCCCACACGCTGATGCGCTTAGGTACCGCCGTCTGCTCGGCCACCCACAACTCGCCGGCGGGCGTCAGCGCCATGCCGTAGGGGCGGTCCATGCGCTGCTCATCATAGTGCCCGATCTGGGGGCCGCCGGGCTTGCCGATGGTGCGCAGCTTCTTGCCGGCTTTATCGAAGACCAGGATTTGATGGGCGTCGCCGAATACGGAGATGTAGAATTGGCCCGCGCTGTCGATGAACACGCGCTGGGGTGAAATCAGGCCGGTGATGACCTTGGCCTCTTCGACCAGAGTCTTCTTGGCCGTGTCCCATTGGTAGCGGACCAGGTTGCCGTCGATGAGGGCGTACAGTTTGCCGTCGGTGTCGAAGGCCACGCCTCGGCTGACGCCGGTGACCAAGTTGAACAGCTCGGTCTTGGTCGCGAG
>Ga0209284_10002470_pt1 | contig 25215 bp, 16 predicted proteins | sample FRY03_FD_187211 | JGI IMG/M metagenome (GOLD analysis project Ga0209284, IMG submission 187211) | Freshwater microbial communities from Lake Fryxell liftoff mats and glacier meltwater in Antarctica - FRY-03 (SPAdes) (version 2) | ecosystem: Environmental > Aquatic > Freshwater > Ice > Glacier...
GTTGCTGTTTTTCCACCGCAGGTACAAGGCTTGGTAGTGATCGCTGGATTTGCTTCGTGATTTTTTCATAACCCAAAATTCCGAAGCTAAATGCACTTAGGAAAGATGGGGATGGGCGGTTGCTTACGGTTGTATAGAAGTCGCTACTCATTCAGTTTTTTCTAGTTAGTGGCCAAAACCAGAGAATCATTACAGGCTGCGCTGGTATTTTTTTAGTGAGGGTGATACTCACTCAGAAAAGGTTGGGAGTCCGAGCCGAACACGGTCCTTTTGGAGCAGATATAAAACATACGTTGATACTTCCTTGTGCATAGATATACTACCAAGTTGGACGAAGCATGAGTAGAACCTAAGAATCGAATACCTGAGGGACTATGCTTACTATTATCCCTCCACGAGCTTCCCGGCCAGGTACCCCATAGGAATATACGCCAGCCCGATGTCGAGGATAGTAAACCAACGAGGGGAGGGTAACATCGCAACGCTGTAAATACCGCTGGCCAAAAAGAATACCCCGACTGCCAAGGCAAACTTCATTTTGTGCGTAGTCGCGATGAGGGCGGCCACCAAAGCACCCGTAAATGTACCAATGGCGTGAGCCAAAAAGGGAAAGATAAAATGTTTGGGCTGAAAGAAATGCATGGTGGTTGCTAAACTTTCCATGTCGGAAATATCCCCGCCTCCGGGTGGTGGAATGGCCATGCCGCCAACCATAATTAAACCCATATTGACTATACTGTCTACCACAACACCTACGATGAGCGCGAAAATAGTACCGATTACTGGATGCATAGGAGGAAGGGTTTAGGAGCCAAATGATGCATCTAAAGTAAGAGAAATTTGATTTAAATTGGCGCTGGTGCTAAAAATCTAGGTGAGAATCCATTCTTTAAAGCAAAAAAAGGCAGCGGAAATTTCCGCTGCCTTTTTACTTACACGTACCAAATTAATTCCATCCGCCACCGAGGGCTCGGTAGATGTTGACCGTTGCCGTTAGTTGCTGCATTTTTATTTCAATAAGATCAAATTTTGATTCCAGAGCGTCGCGTTGGGTAAGCAGTACCTCCATGTAGTCAGCGCGGGCCGATCTGAAAAGACGATTTGAAATCGAAGTGGACTCCGTAAGCGCCAGTACTTCCCGCGACTTCGTATCGTAGCTTTTTTCCAGGTTACTAATGTTGGAGAGCTGATTAACTACTTCCACGTAGGCATTAAGGAGGGTACGCTCGTAGTTGTACACGGCCTGTGTTTGCCTGGCGTTAGCATTAAAGTAAGTGGCTTTGATCGCATTCTTATTTACCAACGGTCCCATCATGTCTCCTACGAGCGAAGTCAGCAAGGATTGTGGGAGTTTAGCCAAGTAAATGGGATTAAACGATTGCACTCCCAGGCTTGCCGAAAGACCCAAGGAAGGGTAAAAGTTCGCTCGCGCTACTTGTACGTCCAGTTTGGCGGCAGTCAGTTCCTGTTCGGCTTGCCTGATGTCCGGCCGGTTTTCCAGCAGCTGGGAGGGCATCCCGGCCTGAACTATGGAAGGTACCAGATTTATAATATTCTGACCATCCCTCAACACAGCCTGGGGATACCTTCCCGTTAGAAAATTGAGTCGGTTTTCGGCTTCTACAATGCGCTGCTGAATACCGAATTGCAGATTCGTTGTGTGCAGTACTTGCGCCTCAAACCGGCGTACTGCCAGCTCGGTTACCCGGGTTGACTCTTTCTCTAGCTTAACAATTTTTAGGGCATCATTCTGAATATCGATATTCCTTCTAATGATGTCTAACTGGTTATCGAGAGCAAGCAGTTCATAGTAGGAGCTGGCAATTTCAGAAATCAGATTTGTTACCATAAAATTCTTTCCTTCTGAGGTGGCAAGGTAGCGGTTTACGGCTGCCTGCTTAGCATTGCGCAGCTTATGCCAGATATCTACTTCCCAGCGCGCATAGGCTCCGGCCACAAAATCAGGCAGTGGTTCCGGAGTTTCCCGGCCGGGCTTGATATCGGTGGTTGCTTCACTAGAACCGCGTTGGGTATATCGGGCTGCTTTCTCAATTCCCATTCCACCCCGGATGCCCACAAAAGGCAGGTACTCTCCCTGACGGGTCTGAATTTCATTGCGGGAAATTTCAATTTCCTGCATGGTAATATTCAACTCCTGATTGTTCAGCAGAGCAGTATCGATTAAGGCCGTCAGATACGGATCAGTGAAGTACTCCCTCCATCCGTTAGCGATACTATTGGCGGAGTCAGGCAGCGCAGCGTTGAAGCCTCCGGGTACTGTTCTGTTCTCGGTTTTGGTAATAATAGCCGGGGTTTTGCATGCTGTAAAAACAAAAGTCAAGCAGGCAATTCCTAGGTAACTATATATGAGTCTTTTATTCATGATTAGTAGTTTCTTCGGTTACTTTAAAAGCGTCCAATTGATGAACCAGGTTGTCGGATAGTGAATCGTCTTCTTCATCTTTAATTAGCTTCCGTCCATCTGCTAAATGGGCAAAAATGTAATACAATCCAGGGATGATGATTACGCCGAAGATAGTTCCGAATAGCATACCACCCATGGCAGAAGCACCGATGGTCCGGTTACCGATAGCTCCGGCACCCGAAGCAAGAACCAATGGGATCAGTCCGGCCACGAAGGCGAAGGAGGTCATCAAAATAGGGCGGAAACGAACCCTCGCTCCTTCAATGGCGGCGTTAAGAATAGTTTCGCCCTGATGTCGTTTCTGGACTGCAAACTCCACGATTAGTACAGCATTTTTACCGAGTAACCCGACCAGCATGATGAGTCCGATCTGGGCGTAGATGTTGTTTTCCAAGCCCATGAGTTTCAGAACCAGGAACGAGCCAAATACCCCGACCGGTAGTGAGAACACGACGGCCAACGGAATGATAAAACTCTCGTACTGAGCCGCCAACACCATGTATACGAAGGCCAATACAATCAGAAATACGTAGAGTGATTCATTTCCCCGGATTGATTCGTCGTAGGAAAGACCCTCAAATGCGATATCGTAGCCTTTGGGTAAGGATGTGGCGGATACTTCACGGATAGCCTTAATGGCATCTGCGGTGGTGTATCCCTTCGCCGGCTGCCCCTGGATTGCGGCTGAATTATACAGGTTGAATCGAGTGATTTCGTTGGGACCCTGACCTTTTTTAAGCGTCATGAAGGCAGAATAGGGTACCATTTCTCCCACGTCGTTTTTAACAAAAAGCTTCAACAAGTCGGAGGGTAGTCTTCTGAAACTTGGATCAGACTGCACGTATACCTTGAAGAACTGGTTAAATTTAATAAAACCCTGCTCGTAGGTACTACCGATCATAATGTTCAGGTTTTCCATCGCTTTCCCGATCGATACACCCTTCTGCATAGCTCGCTTGTTGTCAATTTCCAGTTCGTACTGGGGATAGTTGGCGGCAAAAAACGTAAACAATCCCGCAAGCTCCTTCCGCTTGCCCAGGTTATCCATAAATTCTTTGTTGATCTTATCGAATTCCTGGTAGTTTGTTTCCGTGTTTTTATCCAGTAAGCGCATAGAGAAACCGCCTGAGGTACCAAATCCGGGAATTGCGGGTGGTTCGAAGAATTCGACCGTAGCTCCCAGGTTTCTGGATTCCTCTTCCAGTTCTTCCATAATCTCCTTTACGTTCTTGTCCCGCTCTGACCAAGGTTTAAGGTTGATCAAACAGGTGCCGGCATTGGAGCCCCGTCCTTCCGTCATGATCTCGTATCCGGCCAGTGAAGATACTGACTCAACTCCGTCTATTTCCTCGCATATTTTTTGAAGGTTCTGCGACACCTGATTGGTTTTCTCCAGCGTAGAGCCGGGAGGTGTCTGAATGATTGCGTAAATAGTACTCTGGTCTTCGTTCGGAATGAATCCGGCCGGCAGGACTTGATTTTCGTAGTAAATTCCTCCGCAGAAAGCTATAAGTATTACAAAAGTCACGACTCTCCGGCTGACAATCAGTTTCAATAAGCTCACATATCGTCCGGTTAGTTTCTCGAAGCCCCGGTTGAAAGCATCGAGTGCTTTGGTCAATATATTTTTCTTTTGCTCCTTACCATGGTTATTTTTTAACAGCATGGCGCACAGTACTGGGGTCAGCGTAAGGGCGATCAGGGCTGAAATCACAATGGAACTGGCCATGGTAATGGAGAACTGACGGTAGAATGTACCCACGGGACCCGACATAAAAGAGATGGGTAGAAATACCGAAACCATAACGGCCGTGATGGCGATGATTGCGCCACTGATTTCTCCAAGTACTTTCTTAACGGCGGCAAAAGGTGTCAGGTGAGGCTCTTCTTCCATCTTAGCGTGGACGGCCTCCACCACCACAATGGCATCATCTACTACAATACCGATAGCCAATACCAAGGCAAATAAAGTAATGAGGTTAATCGAAAGTCCGAAAAACTGAATGACGAAGAATGCTCCAATCAGCGAAACCGGAACTGCCAGAATGGGTATCAACGTAGAACGCCAATCGCCAAGGAATATAAAAACTACCAAGGCTACCAAAATAAATGCATCCCGTAGGGTGTGAATTACCTGCTCAATGGAAGCATCCAAAAAATTTGATACGTCATAGCTGATCTTGTAGTCCATTCCGGGAGGGAACGAGGCCTTCATTACATCTAACTTATGCTTTACTTCGGCAATTACGTCACTGGCGTTACTTCCGTAGTTCTGTCTTAACACAATGGCGGCCGAAGGTTGTCCGTCTAGGTTGGAATAGATATCGAAAAACTCGCTCCCTAGTTCTACGGTGGCGATATCTTTCAGGTGAATACTTTCTCCTTCGGCATTGGCCCGGATGATAATATCTTCGTACTCCTTGGGTTCGTTATATCGTCCTTTATAGGTAAGCACATATTCCAGCGACTGCGCGGCGATACCGGAGCTTTGTCCAATTCGACCTGGTCGTCCGATGATACTTTGCTCCCCTAAGGCATTCATCACCTCTTCTACTGATATACGATAGGCTCGCATACGGTCAGGGTTAAGCCAAATCCGCATGGCATAGCGGCGACTACCTAATATCTGCGCTCTTGCTACCCCCTTAGTCCGTTGAATTTCCGGGATCATCTTTACGGTAGCGTAGTTGAAGAGAAATTTTTCGTCAATACTCTTTGTCTTAGAATAGAGGTTGACGTACATGAGCATACTGGGTTGAATGGGGGTGATGATAACTCCTTCCCGCTGAACGAGCGCGGGCAAAAGTGGCATCACCTGGTCCACCCGGGTTTTCACCCGGATCACCGCGATGTTGGGGTCCGTGCCCGGTTCGAAAACTATACGGAGTGTAGCCTCACCAGCACTGGTAGCATCGGTGGCAATGTAGCGCATATCCTGCACCCCGTTGATGGCCTGTTCCAGGGTAATTAGTGTAGACTTTACGAGTATATCGGCACTAGCGCCGGGATACGCAATAAAAATATTGACGGTAGTGGGTGCGATGTCCGGAAACTGCGAGATGGGCAGCTGTTTGATCGCTAGTGTACCCACAAAAACGATCATGACCGATATGACAATGGCAAATACGGGTCTGCGAATGAACTTACTAAACATATTTTATAATTTTTTGGATGCCTGATTATTCAGCGTATAATTCGAGATGAGACAAGACATTAGCAGGATCCATGAATTTTGAGTGTATTTTCTCGTTTTCGCGTACTAGTCTGATACCTTCCAGAAGGATCTTATCACCTTCTTTTAAACCACTTCGTACCACGAAAATGTGGGGTAGTTCGGCGGCGATAACAATTTCTCGTGATTTGATTACATTGCTCTTATCTACAACGTATACATATTTTTTATCCAAGACTTCAAAAGTGGCTTTTTGTGGTATCAGCATCGCGTTTTTGTAGGGGATAGTCACCAGAATATTTCCGGTTTCTCCGTGTCTAAGCAATTTCTTTGGGTTGGGGAAAGTAGCTCGAAAAGCGATGTTTCCGGTTTCGTTGTTAAAATCGGCCTCGATGGTCTCCACCACGCCAGGGTAGTCAAACTTCTTATTATTGGCCATCATCAGGTCAACTCGCTTCATATTATCCTCCTCCTCCACATTGGTTTTATAGTTCAGATATTCCGCTTCGGGAACGTTGAAATATACCCACATTTTACTGTTGTCTGATAAGGAAGTCAGCAAATCTCCTTCGTCAAGGAGGCTACCCAACCGGACATTGAAGTGATCCATGATACCATTAAACGGAGCTCTTATCTGGGTAAAACCTAAGTGGACCTCAGCGAGAGAAAGTTCAGCTTTTGCCTTATCTAGTTTGGCTTTCGCCATCGCCAATTCGTTTTTCGAAACGATGTTGCTATCGGCGAGGGATTTAGTGTTCTGGTATTCAATTTCGGCAAAGTTCACTTCGGCCTGTGCTTTTTGTTGTTCGGCTTTGTAGAGCATCGGCATGATCTGGAACATGAGCTGACCTTCTTTTACATATTGTCCTTCGTCCACAAATATTTTTTGCAAATATCCTCTTTCTAATGCTCTTAACTCAATGTGGCTGATGGAGTGGATTTGGCAAACGTATTCCTGGGTAACCAACGTATCTCTTATCAAGGGGCTAGTTACCAAAAAATTTGTTTCAACCTCTTTTTTTTCTTCTCCTTTGGACTCGCAACCGATCTGGAAAACCAGGGCACAAAGGCTTAATACTAAAAGAACTTGTTTCATGATGATTTAGTAGTTTATAGGATACTATTTATAGTGATAATAATTGTTTTTTGTAAGCTTTAATTTTACTGTTGTTAAATAATAGTTTGGTTTATTTTTCGAGTCCTTTTTAATAAAAATATGTAAGAAATTATGAAGATTAATTTTGTCGATTTATGCTAAAAAACAGATTAAATTGTGGATAAATAATTGGGTATTTTTGACACTATTTAGTTTGTTAGTTTAGTGTAATAATCGTGTACCGTTACATCCATATTCCTGTCCTAATGAGTTTTAGCCTAATTTATCACATTTTGTGCGGGCTATTTATCAGGACATTCCTATCCTGCCTTCCAAGGCACAAATAGCGGAATAGGTGATTAGCCTGACGTTAAATCAATATTAAAAACAGATTAAAATCCTATGCAGAAGAGCAGATTTTTTAATTAATTTGAGATTAACTATGACTATGCAAATAAGCGAGCTGGGCGAGTGGGTTATTAAAGGAATTAAGGCTCACAAGGCCCCTATTATTTGGCAGGAAAGTGGAGTTTACTGACTGGTTACCAAGATAGTAATTCTGTTAGTTGGAATAGCCTGATGGTGAGCGTGGTGTAGCTAATGTAGCATAGCGAAAATATTATTGTGCGGCAGAATAGGACAGCCCGGGTGATAATGAACGAATATGTCGTAGATTATTTACTTTTGTAATCGACAAACTGATTTGTTCAGGTCAGCTGGATTTTCGGGTTAGTATGTTCTGTAACCCGTTACCTTCAATCCTTGATCAAAATTCACTATCGTCCTCTTTATAATACAAGAACACAGCCGCTTCATACACTTGTTAACATTGATTTTGGCTCTCCTTTCATGAATAACAATGGCCAAACACAGCCGCTTCATACACTTGTTAACATCTGTTCTGATCCTATTGGTACAGGTGTTTTTTATTTGACTACCATGATCTGATGCTCTGCGAGGTGATTGTAATTAGGAGGGCTTGACCAATAGTTTATATTCAAGTAAGTCCTTAGTTCTTATTGAACGGATTGGTATGCAGGGCCAATATGATGATGTTATGCATCCATAAAGCCCCCGAGGGTTTTATGAATGTGTAAAGTGGACAGCTCGACCATACTTATAGTCGAGCTGTTTTTTGTGCTATACCCAAGGGTAACCTCTCACGATATCGACTTGTGATGCATAACCATTTAGAAAAGAGTGGAGAAAATTGAGATCAGATTTGTACCTTTTGGTGTAAGTAGCCGGAACGTGCGTGTTTGTAGCATATAGGATACCAATGTTCGATTCAATTTCAAAATGTACATTCAAAAAAGTTAATTAATTGTGAATCAGCAATTTAAGGTTATTATAAAAAATTCAATTGCCTCATTTGAAACGAATTAAATATCCTTTATTCAGCAATTCCCCGGTATCCTAATTGCCATTTTAATTGTCGCAGTGGGTTTTTTACTTTCCAGAGAAATAGCTCAGGTTTGACGGTTAGCTTTTTCCCGTAATACGGATGATCTGATCACGTTAAATTTTCCCCACAAGGCAATTAGAATGGTTCTCTCCGGACTTATGATTATGTATGCGCCACAAATAGCGGGTTTGGAAGGCATTGCTACAAGTATATTCACGGCCGCTGGTGCCTCCGCGGTGATCATCGGTTTTGCTTTTCGTGACATTGGCGAAAATCTCATTTCGGGGACCATTCTCTCCTTCAACCGTCCCTTCAACGTCAATGAAACCGTTAGCATCGAGGAGATTTTCGAGAAAGTTAAAAGCATCGAATCTCGGTACACCAAGGTACGGACCTTCGATGGAAGGGATGTCTACATTCCAAATAGTGATGTGATCAAAAAATCGGTATTTAACTATACCGAAGATGGCTTCTACCGTTTTGAATTTGGAGTCGGTATTGCCTGCGAAGACCTTATCCGGGAAGCTGAGCAGTTGATTCTGAATACCCTGCGGGGAATGGATATTATTTTTGAAGGTAACGCATACTAACACTTCGTGGTTGTGGATGAGCTAGGCGTGAGTACCGTCAACTTGAAAGTGCATTTTTGGGTGGAGACTTTTGAGTACGGCACGGAAGCATTAACCATAAAAGGAGAGGTAATTACTTAGGTGAAAGAAGCGTTGGTTCTGGGTGACTTTAACCTACCGACTGATATTCAGGAATTGAAACTTTATAACTCCCAAACTACTTTGCCCACTACGACTAATTCATTGAATAAGTAAGTGGGCTTGATAAGGGATTGGCATAACACCCGAATAGGTCCGGTTGCCGATTGGTTCAATTATGATGATTCAGGATTAGTTACTAAATCATACCCTTTCTTGTCCAGTACTTATCTCCGGAAGGGTACCAAGAATTGAATATTGACAACCTCGAACTAAAAAAATAAGCCCTGATCCAATCGAATCAGGGCCTGCTGGTATTTTAAATTTTCTCAGTAATTCTAAAACTCTCTGGGCGATGCCTTGGGACGTTTTACTTTCTTAGATTTTTTCTTCTTTTTACTTGCTTTCTTGTCCCGTAAATCCTCATCATCCTCGGCCCGGCGTTTCTGCATGGTTTCGGTGCGATCGAGCTCTTCTGATTCGGCAAAAGCTTTCCAGTCAAATTTCTCGTCAAAAGGATCCAAGGCTTTCTGGGGTTCAAAAATGCGGGGATCGGCGGGTGTTGCCTGGTAGGGCGTGAAATCTGGTGTGGCCGTGAATAAATCACCTAACTCCGTGGCGGTGGCGTCATATTGATTGAGATAGGGCGTACCCAACACGTGCCAGAAGGTTTTGAAAATACTACCAAAACTGTAATGGTGATGCCCCACGTAGTTGCGTTTCACGTAGGGAGATATGACCATCAACAAACTACGGTGGGCGTCTACGTGGTCAACGCCACCTTGTGGATCGTCTTCGGTCACCACAATCATCATATTCTTCCAATAGGGGGTATGCGATAAGAACTCAATGGTACGGCCCAGTGCTAGATCATTATCGGCCATGTAGCTTTCAACAAATGGAAAACCGGCCGCCGGCCGCTCGCGGGTACCGTGGTCGTTGGGTAGCATGAGCGTTAGCATGGAAGGTAGAGTTTTACCGTCGCCTCCCCACTTTTCGTTAAATTCCTTCATGAATACATCCGCCCGAAACTGATCGGGGATGGACATGTTGTAGGTGGGAAATTGCTTGGAGGATTTATCGTACAACGGAGCGGGTAGGGGGTAATTTACGGTATACAACTCGCCAATGTATTTCATGGTACTGTCTGAGTAAGCAGCGGCCATTTCAACACCAAAGCCAAAGTTGTAAAAGTCTTTTTTGTTGCGTTCGAGGTGGTCCCAGAGTGAGCCGGCCTCGTTGTAGTCTTCGGGATAAATACTACCCGCCGAGCCATAAAACGAAAGGTTACCGGGAGCTTGTGAGGTGTCCCGCATGGAGCGGATTCCACCGTAAGCGGCCGTTGTGCCGGTTTCGGCCCATTCGTTAGGGTAGGTATTTACAAGCCAACGGTGGCCGTCGGCCGAGACGTCGGAATCGCAGTAGAAGTTGTCCGATATCGCAAACTGCCGGGCTATGGCGTGGTGGTTGGGCATGACGTCGCCGGCCTCCACTGATCGTTTTTTGTCCCGACTTACAAAGTCGCGGGATAGTCCGTAGCGGGCAATCGTCGAATCGCCGTTTCCTCCTTTAAACTGTCCGAATACTTCGTCGTAGGTGCGGTTTTCCTTTGATATAAAAACAATGTGCTTGATGGGTGATTCGTAGGCACCTGGGTAAGGGGGAATCGGTCCGGTATTTTTATTGGTAACCCGTTCAAAGTTGAAGTTGTTGGTAATTACCTTTTGCGTAAGCCCAGGTAGTTCGGAGTCCGCGGGAATATCCATGATGGAGACCGTCCCTTTCATCAGACTTCCGATGTAGCTTCCTTCCGGCCCGAGCGTAAAGTTGCGCCCACCATTTGGCCCACTGCCGTAGCCTTTGGCGTTGGTAACGATCAGTTTTTGGCCATCGGGGCTTACTTCTACCTTAGCCGGAAACCAGCCCGTTGGGATGTGTCCCACTACTTTCATGGCCGGAATATCGATTACGGCCAGGGCATTGATTCCTGCCTCAGCTACAAATAATCGTTTCTGATCGGGTGACACGGCTACCCCAAAGGGAATCAGCCCCCGAAGTTTTCCCAGTCGGGGCTCGGGGTTTAGAAAGATGGTATTTACTACCGTGTCACGCTCCATGTCGATCACGGATACGCAGTCGTTGTTGCCATTGCTCACAAATACGTAGCGGTCGGTAGCAACTACCGAGTTAGGACTACTGCCACCCACCGCGGGGAAGTCTTCCACCATTTGTCCCACGAGGATACCCGTTTTGGTTTTGGAACGAACTACGGGTTTGCGGTTACTGATATCGTAGCCCCAAACCGAAAACGCCTCGGCGGCGTTGGGGTCACCCAGCGCGGGAACTCCCTCTGCTGGAATACCCTCGATCATTTCCTTGCTGTTGTAGCGGGTCGAGGGCCAGGTATGAGCGGTATTTTTGAGATCGTCTTTATCCAGATCGGTAAAAGGCTTGTATTCAAACACACCTACGTTGGCTACGTACACACGCTGTTCGTTGGGTGATAGACATATCCCAAACGGATAGCGGCCCGTGGGGATATTATGCAGTATTTTTTTTGTCCGGGTATCGATCACCACGAGTCGGAAACCTATTTGATCTACGGCGTAGAGTGTACTACCATCTTTGGAGAGTACCATATCTCCAATATAGCCGTGGTAATAGTTGATGCCGTTGTCTTTCTGGGCGCAGTTGATGCTGCCCGTTTGTTTACCGGTAGTGAGGTCAAAAAGGAAGATCTTATTGGTTTCTCCGCCGGCTACGTACACCGTTTTGTTGTCGGGCGTAATCGCCAGTCCCATAAAGCAAGCTTCCAGAATACCTTCATCGGTTCGAGCCTGATCGGGTACCTGTTGAACCGTAGCGTTGCTGGTCAAAACATTCCTCAGAATACTAATTGAAATAGGATTAGTACCTGAGTTAGCGGTAACTGCAATGCTTCCGTCGGCGCTAACCGCAAGTCCGTAGGGGTGGGGGGCGGTGGAGATTTGCTTACCGTAGGGGGTTATAACCCGTCCGTTGGGGATAGTGGAGGCACCCTGTTTGTCGATGCTCAGGTAGGAACCCCCGGCAGGTGCTTTTGCCACCCATTGCTGAGCGTAGGTAGCGGTTGTAATGAGGAATAGGGAAAGGAATAGTCTCGTAAACATCATGAAATATTTGGTAAAAAGTAGGTAGGTAAATGCTAATTTGTCTTAACCGCTAACGACTTTCCGATCAATTCTACATAATGATCAAGATTGGGGGTAGGGTAGTCGAGCATTTTGGCGGCTTCGTCCCAGCGTCGCATGCGGATGATTAGGTCAAAATAGGGATTATTTTCAAAAGATAAGGCCTCTTCTTCCGCCATAGGGCCACCCTGAAAAGCGAGCGTCTGTACACTTGCCGCAGAGAGTGCCGCAAAGTAGGCGGGCTTTTTCCAGGTGAGGTACCGTTTGGCGTTGACGTGATTTTCAATCAGTACACCTACTTTTTCCGAAAAGCCCCGCTCACGCAACCAATCGGCGGCGACTCCTTCGTGGTCGCGGCGACCGTATTCATCCATTAGTTCGGCTGGATCATCGGTCGGTAACATGTGGCCAATGTCGTGCAAAAAAGCGGCGGTTTGTACTTCTACGTCAAAGCCATCGCGTTTAGCTAGTTCGGCGGCCTGCGCGGCGTGCTGAAACTGCGAGACATCTTCTCCGTAGTACGGATCGCGTCCATAGTGATCGAATAAATCGCGGATTTCGGAAAGTGCCTGGATTTTTTTCAATTTAGAATGATAGAATGATAGAATTGATCTGAACTCCCTTACTTTATGGTTTCGGTAATTGCCTTACCCGTCCAGCATTCGAAGGGTTTTACGTTGAGTACTTTTGCAACGGTGACGGCGGTGTCGAACGTATCAATGGAAGTTTTCAAGGGATGGTTTACCTTGATGCCTTTACCCGAAATAATCCACGGGATAGTCATCTCAGCGACGCTAGTACCACCGTGTCCTTTTTCCAGTCCTCCGTGGTCGGCGGTAATAATTACCACCGTTTCATTAGCCTTACCCGATTTCCGGATGGCGTTCATTATTTTTCCAATCAATTGATCTGCTTTGGTCACCGACTCATAGTAGGCGGGCGTGCCGTGGCCGCTTTCGTGCCCAGCGTGGTCTACGTGGTCAAGGTGGACAAATGTAAAAAGGGGAGCATTGGCGGCGATATACTCTGCCGCTCGTTCGGCGGTGTCGTCTTCGCCTTTCCGGTCTTCTTTTACGGTACACACATCATCTTCCATCAATCGGCCAAAATCATCCCAATCGTAAAAACAGGCGATCGTGGCATTTTTATTTTGCTCCCGCACTGCCCGGAAAATAGTTGGGTAAAGCTGACCTTTGGTCCCACCGCAGTATGATTTATCGGCAATGTCGGTTCGCTTCCAGGCGTTGTTCCATATTTCGTGGTGCGCGGGGGAAGTTCCGGTTATCATCGAGGCCCAGTTAGGACTACTGGAACTTGGGTATACCGCCTTGGCATTCATAGAATAACTCCCTGCTTTCATGAGGGAGTCAAGCGTGGGCGTGGGGGCTTTCTGAATGCCATCGGGGCTAAGTCCATCTAGTCCAATGACAACTACTCTTTTTTGAGCCGAAGCAGTTGTGTAGGAGATAAAAAAGGTCAGGAATAGTAGAAGTTTCATGAATACAAGGGAATTGAGATGAGCGTTGAGTATAATAATGCTAAAATAGTAAATCGGACTATCAGGTGATCAAAAAAAAGCGGGAGTAATTTACTCCCGCTTTTTTTTGATCACCAAACCTGTGCAATTAATTTACGAATAATTACTTGGAAATCCATAGTTGGTCATTAATGTCATCTTTGCCCCCAAACTGAGATTGAATGGCGGCTTTGTAATTCGTTTCGTTGGTAGTACGCTCGGAGAAAAAGTACTGCCAGCGAGTCGCGATCCGGCCGGAATTGCCCGTACCCACACCCGTCAGGAAGGCAGGTATTCCCGTGCGACGGTAGTTGAAGTAAGCTTCCATACCTGAGTTCATAAAAAATGCCAGGTACTTTTGGGTAAGGATCTGATTCAAACCAGTGGCGTTGTTGCCACTATATTGTACCAAAGGTTGAGCGTAGTGGGTATCAAAATCAAAATTTACGGTGTACGTACCAAAGTCAGAAGCATCACGTCCCCCCGTTTTAGAATAGCGCATGGTGAGTGCTCCGGTTTTTACTCCATAAAATTCCTGCGAAGCCTGAATACCTAGTTTGTACCACTGCTCGGCATTACCGGTGGTCCAGCCGCGGTTGATGCCTTCGGCCATATTGAAGCACATTTCGGGATAACCAACAAGGAAAACAGCCTCCCCAACGTAATTGCTGTAATAGCGCGAGCGGCTTTGGAAGGAGTATGTACCGGGGGCAAAACCAGCGCCATTGTTACGGCCGGCTTTCTCGGCCATGTCAGTCAAATCTTCACCTGAACCGGCACCCACAAAAGCAGTGAAATCAGAAGCTACTTTCCCAGCCTTTAATTCCGCCCCGGCGGGCTCGGCTACTACCATAACGCGGGGGTCCTTGCGGGCTACCATCAGGTCAATGTACGTTTTGGCCATATTCTGACGGGTTGCGTCAAAACCGAAGTTATCGGGGTTTGATGGATACTTATTGAAATTGTTGGAAACAAATTGAAGATTATCTCCCATTCCACCCAGTAAAGGGAATTTAGCCGGATTACTGACTACTTCGGCAAAACGAGCTTTTACATTTAACTCGTTATCTCCTTCTTTTTTACTCAGACGAAGTAGAATTCTCAGTTTAAACGTATTGACCACTTTCTGCCATTTGCGGAGGTCACCATTGAAGTAGAAATCACCCGTCACGGTGGTTTCTCCCCGGGCAATCAAAGTGGTCATATCGGTGTTTGCGTCATCCAGCCACTTCAAAATCTGGGTATATATGGCTTTTTGCGAATCGTACTTAGGCGTCAGGTTCTCTGTTCCTGAGAGGGCTGCCATCACGGGTAGGTCACCCATTCGTACCGACATCTGGTCAAAGTAGAAAGCCCGGAAGAACTTCCCCAAAGCGGCGTAGCCGTTTACGTCGGCAGCACCAGCCCGCTTGGCTTCCTGTTCCATTCGAGTGACGTTTTTTAAGGTGTAGTAATGGTTTGGCGCCTCCGACCACTGGTATTCGTTGGTACCATAGTAGTTGTAGTTGATGGCGTAAAATTGGTTCCAACGCATTTCCGAGCTGAACGGGCGGCCGGTGTTGTTGTACAAGTCAAACTCCACGCCTTGCAGTACCAAAGAGGCGGGTGCCGAAACGGCGCGGTTGGGGTCTTTTTCGAGCTGTTCGAACGTAGTTTCACAGCTTGTCAGGGTGATCCCAAACCCGATGACAGCCATTTGAATGTATTTTGTGATTTTCATAATTGTCATGTAATTGAGTGAATCGGGATACGCTCCCGTCTTCTATTATTTCTTGTCTCCGTACCTCTTTCTTTAAAAAGTAAGGCTAAGATTGATACCGTAACGACGGGTTGACGGAGTCTGCAATCCTGAGCTACCGCCGCCGATGTACTGGTTAAGATCAATGTCCTTCTTTTCGGCAAAATAGAGCAGGTTACGTCCCACCAGCGAAACCGTGGCGTTGCGGATAAACTTGGTTTTTTTAAGAAGTGGAGCGGGCAGCGAGTACCCAATTACTACTTCACGAAGCATACCAAAAGAGCGGCTCATCAGGTTACCTTCGTCGGAGTTATAATAGCGGCTTACCCAGTCTTGCAAGAATTGTTTGGTAGTATTGGGGGTAAAGCTCAATTCACTCAGGTTGGTAATATTTCCGTTGGCATCATAGTTTAACTTAGCGCCGTTGGACACCTGAACACCTTCACCTACCCAAGTACGGTTACCCAGATAGTCCTGGTAGCGGGCGTCACCCATTTCGCCTTGCACCAGCGCAATGTGGCGGCCTCCGCGGAAGGTCTGCCGCTGAACGTAGTTGGAGATCACCCCACCAATTCGGCCGTCAAACTGGAAGCTGAAATTGAAATCTCGGTAGCTGAATTTGTTGTTGATACCAAACACAAACTTTGGGTTTACGTAGCCTAATTCCTGAGCGACGGGCAGGTATATTGGGCGACCGGAGACATCATTGATGATTTGACCATCGGCTGTTTTTGCAAAAGCACGACCGTAAAACTTATCCAGGCGATCACCTACTTTGAAGAAATTATTCAAGGCATCCACACCGGGATAAATCTCGGTAAGTACTTCCTTGAAGGTAGAGTAGTTGGCGACAATATTCCAGTTCAATCCATTGGTCGAACGGATCGGAGAGCCCGTAAGAGCAATTTCCCAACCCGTTTTCTTGGTTTTGATCCCGTTTACCAGGGCTGAGCCATAGCCCGTAGTAGTAGATACAGGCAGGGAAAAAATCCGCGGACCTTCGTTCGACACAAAATACGTTACATCAAGTCCCAGCTTATTTTGCATGATCCGAAAGTCCAGGCCAATCTCTGATTGGGAAGTAGAGCTAGGTCGCAGATTCGGGTTGTTGAGCGTGTTGGTATAGTAGGCCGAAGGGGTATTGTTGTAAGCAAATGGCGTTGAATATACCGCTGCATTCTGGTAGGTAGGTCCGTCGTAAGGAGAGTAGTACTGATCTCCGTATGGGAGCGGGTTACCATCACCCAATGCCGGAGTAGTACCAATAGTTGAGCGAGTCAGGCCATCCTTCACGTTGGCATAGGAGCCGCGCAGTTTGAAGAACGAAACGATTTCGGGTAGCTTGATGTAGTCGGAAAGCACGGTGGACAAGGCCACGGAAGGATAGAAGAAGGTGTTGTTACCAGTAGGAAGGGTTGAAAGCTTATCTACCCGACCTGTGGTCGAAATGGTAAAATAATCCTTGTAAGTAAAGTCAGCTGAGTAGTACGCTGAATTTACGCGCATGGCCGATGCGAAGTTAGAGGTTTGAACCGGATTAGCTGAGTTATTGAAATTATAGAGTCCCGGAACATTCAAGTAATTGGTGGAACCATACTGGGAATTATACTCAAAGCTACGGATGTTTCCTCCCGCCCAAACTTTGGCATTCAAACCAGGAAAGAGATCTTTGTCGAAACGAATGAGTACATCCGTATTATTCTCAAACAGGTTCCGACGGTCTTCACGGTAATCGCCCCGGCGTTCGTCGCGACCATAGGAGCCCGCCGAATAAGGGAATTTTTCATTTCTGAAAAGGTTCCAAGTGGTCACCTGTGTACGAAGCATTACGTCCAGGAAGTCCGTGAGCTTGTAAGTCATAGCCGCTTGCCCGATGATATCAGTTTTTTGGTGGCCACGAAGCCACTCGTGGCTCATGAAGTAGGGGTTGTTGTACCGCTGGTACTCGGCATAGATTTGCTGAATACCCTCCTTCCCCGGCTGCCAGTAGTTGCGCATGTCATCAATGTTCCAGTCAGCACCACCCCATAGTACCATGTTGTAAATAATGGAATTGGGGCCGTAGTTAACGTCGGGGATGTTGGGCGTGTATTGACGATTGTATTGCAATCCCGACTCAAATTTCAAACGATCCGAAAACTTATAGTCAGCCGTTATGTTGAAGTTGGTAATACTCAGTTTAGTATTGGGTACAATACCTTTCTGGGATATTTGTGAAGTTGAAAAACGTAGGTTGTACTTATCGCTGGAAGCCGAAACCGAAATATTGTTGGTCGAAAGTATACCTGGATTTAGGAAACGTTTAAGATTATCCTTTCCTCTTGCCACGTAAGGGGTGGGAATGCGAACACCCGTGACAGGGTCAATGGGGCTGTCGTACTGTGGAATTGGCTGCCCTTCAAATTTAGGCCCCCAACCGGCATCGTAGTCGCCGTCATTGAGTCCACCTCCTTTACCGTCTACGAAGGCATAACGCCCGTGGTCACCGGGACCGTACTCGTCCTGCACTTTTGGGATGGCGTAGAAGCCATTATCCATCATTGTGGAAGAGTTAACATCCACTGAGAAACCGCGCTTGTCTTTGGTACCACGCTTGGTAGTGATCAGGATCGCGCCATTTTTGCCACGAAAACCGTAAAGTGCGGCGGCAGTCGCTCCTTTTAATACAGAATACGTTTCAATATCGTCGGGACTCACGTTCCAGGTGTCGGAGTTGACGGGAACACCATCAATTACGAACAGAACATCAGAATTACCACGCAGCAGGATATTCGGCCTGCGAAGAAGCTCGGGCTGAGTTCCGATGGTCAGACCGGCTATTTTCCCGGCCAACGCATTGATGGCGTTGGGTTCGCGGGCTTTAACGGTAGAAGCTCCGTCGAGTGATTGAATGGCAACCCCCGTGCGGCGAATATCTTTCTTTATACCTAGTGCAGTTACAACTACCTCTTGGAGCTGACGAAGATCGGTAACCAGTACTACATCGATGGTAGAACGGTTATTGATGCTAATTTCCTGGGTGGTGAACCCCACGAAAGAGAAAACCAGATTGGTTTTACCCGTTGGTACGTTGAGAATATAGTTTCCATCGATCGTGGTGGTAGTGCCTACGTTGGTGCCTTTTACGATAATGCTAACACCAGGAATTACTTCTCCATCTTCCTGGGAGGTGACTTTTCCGGAAATGAGGTTCTGAGCGAAAGAATTACTGGCTAGTGAACAGATAGCCAGTAATAAGAGTAGAGGTTTTAAACCTTTGTAGATACTACTCTGACGTGAGAATACACGTAGTTTCATACGTTGTTGGGTTGAATTAAATTGTACGTAATTACGAAGACTAACCCTTGGGGTTGATTTCGAATGCAAAACTATTCACTCCTTCTGCAGGTACTTGACTAAGTGTTGTAAAGCATTAGTTAATTTTTTTAGTTACTTGGTAGTGATTTATTAATGTAAAGAAAATGTTAAGCGAAAAAGTGGTTAATTAATATTGAGTTAAAACTAAAATTAGTTACCACTAGTGTAAGAAGTGGTCTTACCCAACCATTCAGATTATTATTCGCGAATTGATTTTAACTATGAAGCAAGACGAGTTTGCTCCATTTTTTTATGATGTGCTTATTACCCTCCACGAAAACATCCGGGACTTGCAGGGAAAGAAAGTGTATGCCGAGGCTGAGGAACTCGATTACCTAGCGGGGCGGCTTTTTAGCTACACAGAAATGCTGGGAATAATGAAAGACTCAGCCCGACGATTTGGGATTGACCCAAGCGAAATGGGTCTGTAAGGTTTTAATTGTGTGGTTTTTCTGCCAACTTTGCAGAAACCTACTGTATGTACTATTTATGCTCTCATCCCGAATTGGTATCCTGGGCGGTGGTCAATTAGGCCTCATGCTTTTACAGGCTGCCGTTGACTGGAACCTCGATATTCATGTACTTGATCCCGACGCCGAAGCCCCTTGTAGTCGTATTGCCCCGCACTTTCAGCAAGGGTCAATACAAGATTATGATACGGTGTATGCTTTTGGCCAGGACCTTGATATCATTACCATCGAAATAGAGAAGGTTAATGTAGAAGCACTGGAAGCACTCGAACGCGAGGGAAAGAAAGTGTATCCGCAGCCATCAGTTATTCGTCAGATCCAGGATAAACGCATTCAGAAGCAATTCTACCGCGACCATAACCTGCCCACGGCCGATTTTATACTGACCGAAAACCGAGCCGATGTGGCCAAATATCCTGATTTTTTACCCGCTTTTCATAAATTAGGTAAAGACGGCTACGATGGTCGGGGCGTGCAGCGCATTGGTACCGCTGCCGATTTGCACAAAGCCTTTGACGCGCCAGGATTATTGGAAAAAGCAGTCGACTTTGAAAAGGAGATTGCGGTGATTGTGGCCCGCAATCCCGCGGGAGAAATGAAGACCTTCCCGGTGGTAGAAATGGTATTTCATCCCGAGCATAATTTGGTGGAGTACTTGTTTTCTCCGGCCGTTATCGAGGAGGAGGAGCGCATAATGGCCGATGAGTTAGCTTGCCGTACCGCCGAAGCACTTGGTATCGTGGGGGTTTTGGCCGTTGAAATGTTTGTAACCTCCGAAGGTGAGGTGTTGATCAATGAAGTGGCACCCCGCCCGCACAATAGCGGACACCAAAGTATCAGGGCTAACGCAACGTCTCAGTACGAGCAGCATTTACGGGCCATCCTTGGCTTACCTCTGGGAAGTACCCATCAGTACGAGCCTGCGGCCATGGTAAACCTGTTGGGTGAAGAGGGACATACCGGTCCTGTTCACTATGAAGGCATGGAAATTGTACTGACTGCGGATGAAGTATATCCCTTTCTGTACGGAAAAGCGATTACCAAACCTTTCCGGAAAATGGGCCACGTAACCCTGATGGACCCAAACCCGGAAATTTTGAAACAGAAAGCCGAATTTGTCAAGAATAATGTTCGGGTACTCAGTAAGGAGAGTTGAAGTTCAATAGAGTAGATGAGTTAAAAGTCCATTCAACTCATGCACTTTTAACTAAAATATAAACTAGAATTAAGATGATCGGAATTATAATGGGTAGCCTGTCGGATCGTAAGATCATGCAAGAGGCTGCCGACGTACTAACCGAGCTGGGAGTAGCGTTTGAAATGGAGATAGTATCGGCGCACCGTACGCCTGAGCGAATGGTTGAATACGGACAAACCGCCCGGAGTAGAGGTCTAAAGGTCATCATTGCCGGAGCGGGCGGTGCCGCCCATTTGCCCGGTATGATAGCCTCACTCACTACCTTACCCGTTATTGGTGTACCGATTTTGTCCAGCAACTCCATTGATGGGTGGGATTCGGTCCTTTCGATTTTGCAGATGCCCGGTGGAGTGCCAGTAGCAACCGTGGCGTTAAATGGCGCAAAAAATGCCGGAATATTGGCAGCTCAGATTATTGGTAGCTTTGATACAACCGTTGGGAACCGCCTTGACTTGTATAAACAGGAGTTGAAGCTAAAAGTAGCTGATATGAACGCCGAATTAAAAAATATAAATTCTGGAAAGTAAATTCCGAAAGTATTGTATTTTGGAAAAATGTTAATGAGAATATAACCTTGGCGAGTGCCAGGTGAAATAGTTAGATCTTATTTGTATACACATCAATAATTAGCCTTAGTATGGAAGAAGGAACCCCCAAGAAACGGAATATTCGACCTGAAGAAGGCTCAAAGTTACCCCAGATAACTTTGTTGACCCTTCTCGCTATTATTATTGCCCTCTTTGTCATTGGATACGAATATATCAGCGATGATAGTAAAGGTTCGGAGGAGGTAACCAGTACTGTGCCTGATACCACAAGCAAGCTTACCTCCCTCGATATTTCTACGATTCCCCTTCTGGCCGAGCCGGATGCGATTGATAAAAGTCAATCTGATGAAACGCCGGAGGTATCTCAGGTGGAGAAAGTTACGCCAGATCCGGTGGAGACGAAGCCTGAGCAAAAATTCAATCCGGCTGATTTAGGAGGCATAGAAATTACGCATACCGTCAAGTCTGGCGAGACCTTCTACGGTATTGCCAATCAGTATAACCTGCAATCAGAAACGTTGAAGGCATTGAATCCTCAGATCAATAACGTAACGGCAGACTTGAAGGCGGGTGTTACTAAACTGAACGTGCGTGTGCAAGCAGTACATACCGTGGGTGCTGGTGATGTACTTAGGGTAGTAGCCAGAAAGTACAAAATCAGCCTCGAACAACTAATGGAGGCTAACGGAAAGACCCGTAATTTTTCCGAGCGAGGGGAGAAGCTGATTATTCCGTTTGGGAAGCAGAAATAACAAGAGTAGTAAAATATAAGTAGATTTATAAAAAGAGGGTAGGTCGCTTTAAGCAAGCAACCTACCCTCTTTTTATTATCCAGGTGATTAATTCTGGGCTAGAAAGGACGTCCACCTCCTGGTCCACCCCATTCACTGCGGCGCTCGGGTTCAGGAGCTGGTGCTTTACCGAAGTTGCGAAGGGTATAAGTAAAAGTTAGCATACCATATTGGGTCAATACGCGGCTGGTTACGTCTTCTACGTAAGTTTCGGTGACATTACGGTTAATGCTGTTATTTTGGGCAAGGATGTCAAATACGGTCAGTTTCAATTCTCCTTTCTTGTCTTTCAGGAATTTCTTCCCCACGCTGGCATTCCACAATGTGAAGTTCTGGTTGAAACCTGCTCCTAAACCGCGGTACGACTGGTTGGTAAGGTCGGTTTGTAACACAAATCCTTTCCCGAAAATCCAGTTGACGCGAGCGGAAGTAGACTGGGAGAAATAGTTGTTGTTTAGTTGAGGTTGTACGCTGTTCTGCACAATGTTGTAGTTACCATTGATCCCAATCGTAAAGTCAACCTTAGGGCTAATATTACTACTCAACACAATGCCCTGGGTAAGGGCGTAGTTGGTCGAGGTGTTTAATTGCTCGTTAATAAGGCCGGGTAATTTGGTCAGGTTTACACCGCTGTTCAGGTTTAGGTTCAGTTTCAAAGCCTTAATGGGAGAACCATAATTCGCAAACACCCGTAGTGACATATTACCGTTGAGGTTGACCGGCGTGGTGAGCTGCGCTCCGCGCTCCAATACGATGCCATTGGGTAGGGTAGTGGGTCTTTGCGCCACAAAAGTGGAGTTGGTGATGCTATTTGAGGTAAAGTTCGCCGAACCATACACGAAGAAATTACGGCCTAACTTGGAGTCAGATGATGAATACCGGAGGCTTAGGCGGTGACCGTACTCTTGTTTCAGATTAGGGTTACCTGCCGTTAGGAAGAGAGGGTTGGTATTGTTAACCACGTTTTGCAATTGCGTAATGGAAGGTTCGTTGGTTGAAGTCCGGTAAAAAAGACGTAGGTTCTTGCTTTCACTAGGTCGGAACATGAGGAAAGCATTGGGTAATACGTTATTGAAAGTCTGGTCTACCTCATTGGTACGAGGGAATAGCTGTCGGCTATACAATCCGGCTCTTTGTAAATCCATACCAACTGATCCAGTGATCTTTTTCTTGCCACCCCGGAAGGCAACTCCTGTCCGCTGAGTCAGGTACTGATTATCGAAGGTATTAGACAGGATTGTATCTAGGCGGGCGTACTGGACTTCGCTGTTAACGTAGTGATAGGTCTCGTTTTTAGAGTTACTGTTACTAAGAGATACGTTGTAGTTAAGTTGTAACTGGATCGTCTTGGTCAGTGGCTCGGTAAAGTTTACACTGGCGCCCAAACGAATATTGTCAGACAGGGTATTAGACCGTTGGTCGATGGTGTCGTTGGGAAAACGCCCGGTGGTATAGTACTCATTAAGGGCGTACAAGGTACCGTCACCAGTACGGTTGTTGATGACAGAAGAAAAATTGGTTGACAACGTACGGCCCGCTTTGGCAAACCGGTGACGCCATAGTAATGAGCTATTGGAGCTGAGTGCAATACTTTGATTTACCTGGGTATTATTGGTCCGGTTCAGTAGAGTACTGGTGGCATCGCCCAATCGGGTAGCGCCGATCCGGATCGTATTTGATTCGTTATTTTGCCAGCTGATACCCGGTGAGAATACAAGGGAGTTGCTTTTATTAACGGTGTACTCCATCCGGGCATTTAAGCGGTGGTTGAGGTTTGAGTTTGAGTAGGTGTTTTGCTCGTTATAAAACTGATTACTGGTAGCGTTATTCAAGAACGTTTCCCGGTTGGTCTTTTGCTGGTTAGCGTTGTTCGACTGGTTGAAAAAATAGCTGGCGGATACTTCCAGTTTTTTACCCCATTTATCGGTATAGTTTAAACCCAGAGCAGTGGTATTGGTAATACCATTTTGCTGGCCGACCAGGAAGTTATCGGCACCTCCTCCGCCACCACGCGAGCCGCCACGTCCACCACGGCTACTACCTCCTGAACTTCCCAGGGCACCCGACAGATCCTGGGAAGAGAAGTTTTGCTGGTTCAGGTTGTTGGAAAGACCGATGATAGAAATACGTTTGTCTTTACCGAAGATGTTCAGATTACCCCCCGATAGATAGCGATTGTTACTGCCGTACCCGGCAAAAGCTTTTCCGAATTTCCCGGCGTTGCGGTCCGAGCGGGTTACGATATTGATTGTCTTTTGGGCGTTACCGTCGTCGAAACCAGTAAACTGGGACTGATCGCTTTGACGGTCAAAAACTTCGATTTTATCAACGATTTCGGCGGGAAGATTACGAAGGGCGAGGGTAGCATCTTCACCAAAAAACTGCTTGCCGTCTACCAGCACGCGTTGTACTTTCTCACCTTGGGCCTGTACCTCGCCATTTACGATGGTGATGCCCGGCATCTTCTGCACTAGGTCCTCTACGTTGGCGTCGGGGTTGGTTTTGAAAGCGGCGGCGTTAAATTGCAAGGTATCTCCCTTTTGCTGCGACTGCTGGATTTGTCCCACTACTTTAACCTCGTTGAGGTTGGTTGCGGTTTCCGTTAGGGTCACTGAACCCAGATTGAGGATAGCCTCAGCTACCTCGATTGTTTTGATGAAGTCTTTGTAGCTTAGATAGGTGATTTTTAGCTGATATTTTTGTCGTGCTACCCCGGCAAATTCAAATTTTCCGTTTAGGTCAGTCGTGGTATATATAGGTTTGGCGTTGTTGTCAGAAGTACTCTGAATGCTCACGTATGCTCCGGCCACGGGGCCTTGGGCGGTACTGTCGTTGACAACTCCCACTATCCTGGAAGTTTGGGCCATCGCACCCAACGAAAGCAGGCTGAATAGTATCAAAAAGAGAGTAGATTGTATTCTAAACATAGTTGAATTTAGTTTGTGGTTCCGCAGGGTTTGATGAATGAAGTTAAGGTAGGTTTAATCGGATCAGACTACCATTCGACCAATCCCCGTATTTTACCGACCAAAGCCTCCTTATACTCTACGTTTCACCCCTGAAAATTCTGAGATGAATAACCTAATCAGTGAGTTGTTCGACTATAATCTGAAAATGAATGACAGGGTTAAAATTTAGAATAACAGCCAGAAATGGGCCCGGCCCGATTAGCTCAACTCGTTCATGAGTGATATAGGTACCGCCCATCATACCTGGAACCAACAAATTGAAAATAAGGAGAGTCTATACGGAATCTGGGAAGAAATTGATGCTACTGAATCTAGAAAACACCATAGCCGTCAGGTTAAGAATAACCTCGGAGAGGCAAAAGCTTTAAAGATTTTTACATTCAGATAGTTAAGCAGCAACGAAGAAACTTAACTACCGCTTAACGTTAAGCTTTCCCAAAGTTATAATGATCTGATTATTAATTCATTAAATATATATCTGACCTAATACTACTGGACATTTACGTTTTACCCAAAATTGAGTCCGGTAATGTTGTCTTTAGATATTGTATTTTTTCAAGAAATTCTCCGAGGGTCACAAAACTTTGTTTGAGTAGTGATTGGCCTTGCTTAAAGATAGAGATAACATCAAATGATGTGCCGTTTTTATAACG
>Ga0209284_10002475_pt1 | contig 25181 bp, 56 predicted proteins | sample FRY03_FD_187211 | JGI IMG/M metagenome (GOLD analysis project Ga0209284, IMG submission 187211) | Freshwater microbial communities from Lake Fryxell liftoff mats and glacier meltwater in Antarctica - FRY-03 (SPAdes) (version 2) | ecosystem: Environmental > Aquatic > Freshwater > Ice > Glacier...
AGCAAAGAAGCAAAAGAAACTAATGACTTCTATGAAGTATTGAATCGCAGGACTTTCCCGGATGGACTGAATTGTTTAACAGCATTGCACCAACGCGGGCACTTGAGAAAGGAACCTGTTTCAAATGTAACTATGTTACCACTCCCCGGTCAATCGGTTTCGCTTGCACTTATCAATGCAACGATTGATAACAAGCTAGAAGAATATAAGGCGGCAGAGGCAGTAAAGCCTGGAGAAGATACTCGCACACCAGAGGAACAGGCAGAAGCTGCAGGAGCAATTGCAGCAAAAATGCAAGATCCGGCTACCATGGCAAAGGGACTTATTTTGCAAGCAGAATTGCTTGAACAAGATGCCCTGACTAAGAGAGAAGAAGCATATGCGTTAGCTCCGGAACTGAAGCCAGGGCGAGGACGGCCAGCTACACCGGAAGAGCTTAAAGAGAAGAAGGCTGAGGAACGAAAGGAAAAGCGTCGAGAACGTGATCGGGCAAATGCTGCCGAGAAACGTGCTGCAGAAAAGAAGGCAGCGTTAGATGACAAAGTTAATAAAAAGATTATCAGAGATGCAGCAGCTAAAGCAAATAAGGCGTAATATTAAAGCAGTCGGTTACACCCGGCTGTTTTCGTATAAATAATACATGTTCAGGAGATACATGTATGCCAGCTAAGAGAACCACAACAAGCTTCAATATTGATAAAGCTATAAGCAGAATATCAAGGCCATCAGTCTTTGACAGAATTGTTAAAGAGATTATTGCCAAGGAAATCCCATCCAAATATATTGAACAGATATTAGTTCAATATTATGACGGAAATGTTATTGAATTAAAAGGTAACGAAATTACGCATCCTATTCCTATGAACAGGGGCGCCCGCTGGGATCAGATGGAAGCATCGTTTAAGAAAATGAGGGATATCAAAGTCTTTATTTCAACTGACGTATTAGAGAAAGATATTAATCTTCTTGTAGAAAACTTACTTGGCGATTATTGCTGATTAAACTTCCATTTTAACCATTCAAAATCATTAATCAACTTCAAGTTATCCGGTTGATTAATGTTTTCTTTTCCAAATTTAGCACCCTGGGCAGCGCCAGCAACTGCAAAATCCCCAAATTGTCCATTACCAATATTACACCAACTCCGTAATCTTTCTTCAGTTTCTATATCGAGTTGATTATTGATAGACTTGGACGAAAGTTTCACGCATTCTCGGAATCCGCTTTTCCACGAGGAAAATGGATCTGTGTTGAATTTAGTAATATTACTAATCGTTGGAATAACATTTATATTTTTAGTGACCGATGTTGTGAAATCTATAGCAGACCCTGTGTAGTTCAATACTGAATAAGTAGGGAATAATTTTACGCCGCCATATCCATATTCCAATCCGTTTACTGGATTTTTAGAATACCATACTGTAGCTAACATCGAAGTATAATCGTCGGGTGCAAAATCGAAATTAAAGTCTTTAACAATTTCAGCATCAGCATCGACGACATAAAACATATCTGTGTTTACTATTTTGGCAGCTTCGAGGTGAGCCTGGCATATTCCTGTTACGCCCGTCATTCTTTTTGCTCTGCTAAATCTCTTTGATAATAGTTTGAAGTTTGCCTCGGCATTATCTTCGCCGTAGCTTAAGAAGACAATATCGAAGACGATGTCGCATCGTCTTCGATCATTGATATTTTTAATTTCTGTTTTCCCATTTAATAAGGCTCTGTCTGTATATCTTTCCGGATTGTGTAATACAGACTTTTTATTGAATAAACGGACATTAGTGTTATTATTCCAGATATGCATATAATGGCTATCCCACTTTTCCGGTCTATATGAAAAATCGAAATCCAAAAATCGATATGCAGAATTTGGTATTATAACATAGAAATAATCAACTAAGCAATTTTTAGCCATGCCTATAAGTATCTCTGATGTTAATTCTGTGGATCTGTATATCTTGTTAATAAATATATCATTACTGATACTGGTGACAAGATCCTCATTTCCAGAATTCGATAGAATGTATACGTCTTGGCTCATAGTTATATAGTATGTTATTTATCAATGCCACTTGACAACATACATAAAAATTAGTACAATATCTAATATAGATAGAAAACGGGAATTGTATAAAGGTTTCATTAAATGAATAAAAAAATATTACATGTTGTTGCATTTATTGTCGCAGTGATTTTATCATCTATGGGACTGAATTGGGCACTCGATCATGGACTCGGGTACGACGAAAATGTCGGAGATGTAACGACGAGCACTGGGGATAATTCAGTTAGAATTGATATCATATTGGGAAATAATAACGATTGCTAGGGCATTTTTAAACTATTACAAATTGAAAATATTAGAATTGAAGATAAGATTTTTGTGCCAATTTGCAAGCAAGAGTCTACTAAACATATTATAATCAGATATATAGAGGTTCGGGAATCTTGAAAGAATTTGTCTTAGTTGAATTTTTAGCTTACGGTATCAGCCACGAACAATTACTTAAGTCGAAGCTTGACAGGTTGGGTGCAGATTTTGAAACTTTGAAAGAACATGCCGAATGGGAAGATGAGGAATCTACTGCCGAGACATGGCTGCGTATCACTGGCAAGATAAATTCCGAAGTAGCATCATTGATAAAATTGCAAGATAAATTCCTGTCTGACAGAATGCGTGTATCCTGCATACCAGAGGACATGAAAGACAAATACAGAAGATGAAGTATTTTAAGATGCTTCCACATCTAAGTGAACTGCCTGTGGACTAAAGATCCGCAGGCTTCCTGTTTCAATGATACCTCTTGTGACTCAGAATATTCTAAATCAGTTCGAGTGCTTGTATCTCCACAGGCGTTGATTCGGGCCGTTCCGGCCCTATTTAGCTTTACTTTCGTCGCAAGTATTCCCCAAAAGGCAATATTCATTGCGGCATTAATATCCCTATCTTTGGCTATCAGATAGTCGGCACAGGCAAGGTTTTCGCTTACATCCATACGACTGAAGATCGTATGGGTTTACGCTCGATGATAAATAGTTGATGACAGTCATAGCCTCATTAAAAACTCTTCCAGGATCGCCTTTTAACGGATCTGAGTATGTAGGAATAGCAATCACGAGCAGTGTACCAACCTTTATCAGAGTTACCGGTGCCGATCTGGATGATATCGAATCAGTTAATTGGTATCCTGTAAATCCTGGCAGCCTAAAATTTACCATGAGAGGAATGCTTCTTATAGATAATACTTTGGGTACGTTTATGGTAGCTGTAGACGATAATTACTTGGATACAACCGACAGAGGTGGATATATTAGTTTCAGGTTAACAGATGGAACGACATTGAATTATCCAGTTAAAACCTTTGGCAGAGTATCACTTACCCCGTTATGGACATCGCCCGAGCAAGGCTTAATAACCGGTTAACTTATGTTGACTCTTTAGTCAACAGATTGTAAAATATACTTCAGAATAATCAAAGCGGAGGCTCAGGGCGTCTACAAGTCGTATTTTGCGCTAGATGTTGATGCAGAATATTACACTATATTAAAACTTAAATACGGAGACAATGTCTGGCCCAGGTAGTCCAATTGACTATGCAACACATCCTTGTTATACTTAATATATGATTACAATAGTATACACTGTCGAAGATTCCACTCGTAGTGACGAAGAAAAATGGCTCCGTGAGCAGAGAATCTTCCCTGCTATTACACCAGCGTATGATTGGGCTACTGGTAAAAATAAAACAAGATTTGGTGTCATCGTAAGCAAGGAACAGGCATTAGCTGTCAAATTAAGACATAAACTGGAGCTTCAGGCTGATTATAAACAAAGATGAAGATTCTGTCGATTACAGTTGATTCAAGAGAAATAGATATCCATGTCGAATGGGTGAAAGAACAAGGGTTTAAATTGTTTGGCGTATTAGATGTGGATGAAATAATCACAGGCATGGGATTGCAGACCACAAAGGCAGAGATACTATTTTGGGTTATGGAAGAATCCGATCTAACAGCGTTAAAACTTAAATATCCTAGTGGAACATTTAAGGAATTGCGGTGGACTTGAATAGATATTTCATTCAAGTCCATAGATGCGATAAAACTCTCGCAGAAGACTTTTTTAATAATAACAATATAATATACCTAGTGTCTGGATTTTACTGGTCACCAAATATCCTCTATAATGTTAATATGGATAAGGATACAGAACTTTTCATGCGATTGTCGCTTAATACAGCACACATCATAAATCACGGAAAATCGAAAATATATAGTTAGAAGGAAACACATGATTCAATATACAATTACATTCGGCCCAGATCAGGAACACCGCTTCAATGATGCTCTAAGTAGACTGGATCCAGAAGAATACAAAATAGTGGAACCAATTACTCTGGTTAAACCGGAAGAACCTCGATACTCAGAGAGGACAACCATCATGGAAATGGATCCAGAAGCTTGCCTTACGTTCCGTCTTGGTATGAATGGTGTAAAAATTCGCAGAGCCCGTAATGAGGAAGAATTGGCAGAAGAAAAGGCACTTAACGATAAGAACACTGTTAAGATCACCATCCAGGTGCCACCGGAGAATATGCCGCCGACTCCATAATGAGATACCATTTCGTTCTAAGACAGCCTTTCTATCATAAATCTAAAGATATGAGTGAGTATTTATCCCCGAGCGTAAAACCATACGATCTTCAGTCGTGTGGTAGTTCACTAGATATTGGTGTTCCGTTTCGTCTACTTGATCCTGATTTCCAGGGGCCGATAGTGGAATCGATGGCTATAGAAGATATTTTTTAGCCACACATATACTATTTTAGTCGAAGAGGATTTCATAACCTATGTTAAGTTAACCTTCGGTGATGAAATTAGATTCTCTGAATGCGGCAGGACGTTGAGAATAAACAATTGGGTGAGAAGAAAAATTAAGACATGATGTCTATTATTGGTAAATAGTATTATGAGAACATTCCTAATTTTGGTAGCTCTGCTGTTTACAAGCATATGCTCGGCAGATATCCACAGTCTCAGAGACGAAGAGCCTCGTTGGCAACCCATTATTGCATATAAGATAGCCGGGGGTGCGAAAGCATATATAAACAAAAACAATTTAAAAGTCGCTACATCTCGTGGTGGGGTGTTATTAACATCAGGCGAAATATTAGTCTCCTTCCCCGGAAATCATTTTATGAATATAAGGGGTACGAAAGTAAATATCAAAAGCATATCCAGATTCTATCTTATTAGTTGTGAAACTGGAATTGCATCTTCTATTGCTGATTTTTATTATACAGTATTGTTACCGAAAAATTCCGACGAACCTGCAAAGTCTGTCATGCATCCAGATCCCAAAAACAACATGACAAATATCAATAAGGGCACGCCAGTCTATTCTGCCCTTTGTCCAATATATGTCTAATTTTCCATCTCAGATTTCCAAACCTGACTTGGTATCCTAGATAAGGATCTTGCGTAGGAATCTTGCACGAAAATCCTGCGTATAGTCAAGAATATACATGCACATGAGAGAACCACAAATGAGTGAAAAATACGAAGAGCTTATAAGAAAATATCCCGACTTATTCCAACAGTCGGCATTTGACGAATTCAATGTAGGGGAAGGCTGGTTTAATATTATTGATATCCTTTGCGGATTATTGTGTAAAGACGTATTGTCTGTTAGAGCAAGGATAGACTATAATAAAGGTAAAGGAAAAGATATAGATCTTCTAGAACTAGAACTAGTCCAAGCAATGGAAAAATTACCAATCATCACCGATATAAAGGAAAAATATGGCGGCCTAAGATTTTACTTAGAAAACGATACTGAGGACCAGGACAAATACGTAGAATTTGCCGAAGCAATGGCTTCTAAGATATGCAATGTATGTGGAAACCCCGGTGAACGCAAGATAGGACAAACTCTCTGTGATGTCCACTACAAAGATTTAAATACACTGAATACCATTTCTAGCATATTTGGAGATTAACATTTCGTTGCATCTGTAACAGTTATCTTCCTGCGTAATCATTGTTGCGTTTGAGCCACGGGTCAATTGGCTCGGTGATATCCTGCCAAAACCAATTGACTCCACTGCGAGCCTTTAGTAAAATACATATATGAAACCTACAATGTCTATGTACTTTACAGCCGAGGATTGGGCTGCTGCCAATGCAAAATGGGAGGCTGAGCAGATTGCTGCCAACAATAATTTGTCGGATTACGAGGATTCCGACTATTACGATGATCTTGGAAACTCGGTGCCATGGGGCCTATACGATGCTGGTGGTCATATTTTTCCAGACCGCTTGGCAGATTTCATAGACTACAAGAAACAAAAGGACTTCGAATGAAGAAAGAACTTAAAACACACGGCGAAGTTGTCGCACTCGTCGATTCCTTAGAGAATAAGGATCTTGTTATCGACGCTGTCAAGATGCCTGACGGCACATACGTCGTACAGTGGATGCCTGTAAAGCACTATATATCATTAGATGGAAAGAAATATCCCGACGAAGTGTGGATTACCAAGGACAACGAGATGCTAAATGTTCAGGACATAGAACTTGAACATCTTCGTAACATCTTGAGAATGACCATTCGCAAGAATCGAGAGACCCTCGAGATGTTCTATCAATTAAAGGAAGCTATACTCTCCGGAGACGGAGAGTCTTGGTCATCCGAAGACCCCGAACATAGCTGGGGAAATCAGGATGCGAATCCAACCTTACATTAAGTTAACTCTGTCGTAATTTTCAACTATAATAAACAAAAGGAGCTAAAATTGGTCACACTGCCTAAGGATTTTGTTGCGACAAGACATCCGGGGTATTTCTGGAATCTGAAAGAGCAACATCTCTACACAATGAAAGTTACGGGTGTGTTGCGACGAATGAAAATGCAAAATCCAAATCAATGGAATCATATGCAATCGTGTTACCATATCTCAGTGAACGGTCAGCATCGATCACTATATCAAAACAGCTTAGTGAAGCTCGTGGCGAAGAATTCTGTTATACCTACTCAACAACTGGAACTTATATGACAACTGCACTTGCAGCCAAGAACATTATCCGACGCAATAGTGACGGGAATGAATATTCCATTCCGCTACAGCATTTATCCCATTTCCAACAGTTGGACGAAGCTGTGCAAAATGCAGAGTGGGATTCGTTGGAATGGCATGAAGCCTGTGACGAATTTAATAACCAGTTCGAAGACTTTAAGAAAGAATGAGATGATCGAACTTTTGTTTATGGTTGCATACATTGCAATAATCGTTGGGTGTTTTATGTTCATTTCTTCCAAAGTGAAGAAAGAATTAAATGTCGGCAAGTATGGACAACTACCTGTTTGGGTATCTATTTGCATTCTTATTTCAGCAATTTCGATGCCTGGTGTTTTTATTAACATTGTGTCGGGCATGGCGTGGTTAGTATCAATATTGATTGGAGCAATGTCGTGAACGGAACAAACGTGAAAGTATCGCTGATTAAAGTTGTCCAACTTCGCACCGAATATTTCGATGAAGAGTCTGGGAAAATGAAGGGATGGAATGATAAATTCCATAAGCCCGGCAATGCTGCTGCACATTGGGCAAATAGCCGAACAACAAATTGGTGGAGTATTCGTTTTAACGAAAAAGAGTTAGGGGCCGGCTACCATCGTGCTATCCAGGCAGACTATGATGAAAAGGCTCGGCGATATGAAGTTTTGGTTCGCCGTTCTTTGCCAATCTTTAAACGGATGCTGGCATAATAAATACTTGACTAGGGAATGGTAAACTGCTATAATATATACATAGCAACAAGGAGTTAAAAATGGAAAATATTAAATTCGTCCTGTTCGAATGGGTGAATCGTTTTACGGCGAATATTCGGCTGATTGTTGAGGTGGCAATTCCAATGGCTACTTCGTCACGCTTGCTTATGTAAAGAATTTGCGACTGTAACTCAGCTGGATAGAGTAATCGGCTTCTACCCGATCTGCCGGGGGTTCGAGTCCCTCCAGTCGCACCAAATATTATGAATCTCGAACAACTTTCAGAAGACGATACATTTCGGGCATTGCAAACGCCGCTAACTGATGACGAAATTAAATATGGACGAAGAAAGTGGATATATTGTTTTTATCATAAAAAACCCCATCCTACAGGTTGGTGTACAGTAGCGAATAGCCATAAAGTATCTCTATTGGCAACTAATAAAGAAGATGCAATTGCTGAAAGCATAATATACAAGTTAATATCTCAATAAGGACAAAAATGCTACTCAAGAAACCATTAACAGTTAAATTCGATCCGGCGATCAAGCCCCATCGAGCCGCAGTTCAGGCTTTCCTGAAACGCAAGGCGTGGGGCGATGCGACTGTTCGTTTTTCTCACCAACCTGAATACGGCAATTCGAGCGTTGCCGAGCAAGTGCAAATTCAATTACTCGAATGGTACATGAACAAGGAAAAATTTCCAGTAGTGGAAAAGCTAGTGCCGACCAAAATCGGTGTGATCCATGCAAGTATTCATTACGCTAGTGTTTAACATATAAAGGATATATGGCCAAAAAACTTATAACAGCTCAAATTGACATGGGCGACGATTTCCATTCCCAGGTCTCCGGTAAGACAATTGAAGAAGTGCTTGAAAAGATAAATGAGTATCATACTATGAGTAAGTTCCATAAAGAGCATTACACTAAAAAGGGTACTCTCTTGAAGCATATAAAAACTGGATGGTTTACAAAGGAATCCTGCAAAGAAATTGCATAATGGAAAAACATCTCAAACCAGTTGCGCGAGCCATGCTGCAAGCACGATTGGACGGTCAAATGGCAAGACCAGAGCAGGGTGTAGCCATTATGGGTAAGTATGCCCCGAAGGGTGGATATACTGTAGCAGACATGAAGGCATTGGGTACATTTTCGCAGGATCTTCGCGAAGCAACAGTGGCTTCGAGTGCAAAACTTGTCGCAGACAAGTATAATTTAGACATTGTGTATTGACAGGTAAGCGTGGGATGGTAGCTTAGATGGCCTAAAGCCTTCGACTCATAATCGAAATATCGTCGGTTCGACTCCGACCCATCCCACCAATATAGAAAGAAATTATGCGTCAAGAAAACTATACTGCATTTATCGATGGAAAATTGACTCCCGTCCATGCTATGGAAGATATGATTACTTCTGTTGGCAGCGGATTATATGCTTACATGGTAATGCTACGTATTTCTGGCAGAGAAAGCGAAGCTACATTCTTCGAGGATATTCGAAATCGAATTTTTGCAATTCGAAGTAAGATATACACCTCCACCGAAGAAACGCTCAAGAGCATATCTGAGGAAATGAGAATCATCTATGCAGAATTGTCTGTTGCAGAAACGTTTATCAGGATTCATAAACCTGAAGAGGCGACTATTCTTCAATCTCCGGTTAATGAAGCATGTGGATTGATTTGGCGTATTAAGGAATTTAAGAAATAAAGAATGCTAACCACAAGGTAGTGGAGCCAAACATCAAGGGATGCTGTAAACTTCTTTATAAAAGGTGCTACTCAGGTACTGGAGTAGAATTATGTACAGTGATGAGGACTCAACCATGGGATGAGATCTATGGTTTCCAAGATTTCACAAGACCTCTTTTTCGTGACTCTAACTAGTGGTGCCCTGGTCGGGTACAGATAGTGTGATTATGTAACAAGGGAATATCGGCCGGGGTTGACCATCCATAGCCTACACACTATTGTGACCAATAATCAGTAACTATCACCTATAAGGTGTCTGGTGCGTAGCCGAATACAGGTAATGGTGGTATACATCAGTCATCGAGACTACCACGCGATTACCAACTTTTGTAATATTGGAACAATGCACAAGGTGTAATTTGTAGGCCATGCGATATTGGTGTCCGACATGCCAAGACTTAGGTTTCAATATCTACAATTGTCCTATTGACTTAATTCCTGTCTAATATATAATAGGATGTATGAAATATGCAATTCCTATTATTCTATTCCTCGCCCCAGTAATGATTATTCCTAGCATGAAGGTTGATCACCTATTCAACACACTCACACATCATAAGGTTAAGTATGCTGGCAGAGGACATGTAAATCCTGCAGTCGTCGCCGAGATGTCTGAACTGAAATGTTTAGCAACAATGATCTACGGTGAAGCCCGCGGGGAGTCTCGCACGGGCATGGTTGCAGTAGCATACTCGGCAGTGAATCGAGCAGTTAAAAAGACTGTTTGCGACGTGGTTTTAGCCCCAAAACAATACAGCATCTTTAACAATAACCCCGCATTGCGGGAGGTGGCACTGACCTTGCATATAGCCCCGCGGCAGAAAAATTCCATAGATGAGAAGAGTTGGGATGAGGCTATGGCAGTGGCAAAGAAAGTCCTTACTGGCAAAATCAAAGATCCAACTAACGGTGCAACTCACTATCTCGCACCAGATTTGATGAAAATAAAGAAATACAAATATCCCAGATGGTCGAGGCAATTCGAGCTTGTGGCAGTAATAGATAATCATAAATTCTATAAGGATGTAAAATGAGAGAAGTTTTATTTTGGCTACATGATGCCAATGACCCAGAATACAAGCGAGAGAAATTCTTCATTCTTCAAGAGAAGCAAAGAGGCACACCTGGTTGGGCAGAAGAGGCTACGTCCATTAGTCACTTCTTCCCCAGAGAACTCGGTCGCGCCTTCCCCGATGTGAGCTCGGGCTTTGATTGGGGCTCGTATGCCAAGTCACTAAAATATTGCACAGCCGAGTGGCATGGCCGAAGTATCGACCGTGTTCTAGATAGCTTGGAAATTGATCGAAAAGCCGTCCCAACCTTCACATCCGTTTGGGATGTCTATAAGGCAATAGGGTACGATTACAAGAAGAAGCGTTACATTTAACCTATTGACGTTGTGACTGTTATATTGTAAAATACATATGTGATGTATACAACATTCGACATACAAACAAGTTCGCTATTTTAACTTCAACAAAGGAATTTTATGATTAAAGAAACTATGTTCATGCATTATCGTCCAGTGAATTCAAACGGGCTTGTTTCAGATCCGCGGGGTGGTGCCACTGTTGCAATTAGCATTGTTGCTGGTACATCGGCAAAGGTTGCTATTGCTTGGTGCAGCCCGGTCGATGTATTTGACAGGCGGCTCGGGCGCACTATTGCAAGCGGCCGCCTGTATTCTGACCGACCGGGCTGTGCCGAACATATTGCCCTTAGCCAGGATGACCCTGCGAAGGCACAGGTTGCACATTATCTTCAGGAGTCAATGGACGCAATGGGATACGCATAACTGTGATTCGATAGATGGGTAATGCAATCTGATCACCGTATTGAATTATAAATCAAATGACTGAAGATCAAACATTCGATGCGATGAAATATCGTATTGTCAGAAATGACCATAGTGTCATCTATTACGATTCGGATGGAGAGCTACACCGAGATAACGATAAACCTGCAGTCATTAATGCAAATGGATATCAATCTTGGTGGGTGAATGGAGAGCTACACCGAGATAACGATAAACCTGCTGCCATTCATGCAGACGGAAGTCAATCTTGGTATGTAAATGGAAGGCTACACCGAGATAACGATAAACCTGCAGTCATTAATGCAGACGGAAGTCAATCTTGGTGGGTGGATGGAGAGCTACACCGAGATAACGATAAACCTGCTGTCATTGATGCAGATGGATATCAATATTGGTATGTAAATGGAAAGCTACACCGAGATAACGATAAACCTGCTGTCATTGATGCAGATGGATATCAATATTGGTGGGTGAATGGAAAATTTATTAAATGACTGAAGATCAAACATTCGATGCGATGAAATATCGTATTGTCAGAACTGACCATAGTGTCATCTATTACAATTCGGATGGAGAGATACACAGAGATAACAATCAACCTGCTGTCATTCATGCAGACGGAAGTCAAGATTGGTGTGTGAATGGAAGGCTACACAGAGATAACAATCAACCTGCTGTCATTCATGCAGACGGAAGTCAAGATTGGTGTGTGAATGGAAGGCTACACCGAGATAACGATAAACCTGCTGTCATTGATGCAGATGGATATCAATATTGGTGGGTAAATGGAAAGCTACACCGAGATAACGATCAACCTGCTGTCATTCTTGCAGATGGATATCAATATTGGTGGGTAAATGGAAAGCTACACCGAGATAACGATCAACCTGCTGTCATTCTTGCAAATGTATATCAAGCGTGGTGGGTGAATGGAGAGCTACACCGAGATAACGATCAACCTGCTGTAATTCGTGCAGATAGAAATCAATATTGGTATGTAAATGGAAAGCTACACCGAGATAACGATCAACCTGCTGTCATTTATGCAGATGGAAGTCAATCTTGGTGGGTAAATGGGTGCAAATCATGCAACCGAAAAAAGGTTGACACAGGAAGTATTTGCGTTATAATAAACACATAGCAACAAACAAACGGTAGAATAGAATGCAAGCTCTAAAAGATACTGACGCATATATTTTAACAGAGTTCAGAGCCGAAGCAGAGACGCTCAAATCTGCATTCGCATCGGGGCTTTTTCCCACTCGGGATGAGCGTAAAGCACGCCTGAACACCATGCTTGCTCCGTTTCTTAAACGATTGGCAGACAACGGATGGTCGGAGCGTGATCGGATATTGGCACTTATCGAAGTTTACGAAACTATTTAATCAAACTTTAGAAAAGGTAGATATGGGAAAGACTTACACGAAACGCAACGGTGATGTGAACCCTCCGAAGGCACCACAGACACGCGAGGACAAGCGTGGCCGGCAGGAAGACCTGCTCGGTTTCTCTGGTTGGGCACCCTATAGTGTCAGTGTTAAACAATTCAACGGAAAGAACTCCAAATGATCATCGCATTCATCGTAGTCTAGTCTTCGTCGGCATGTTCCTGTCTTACATTTGGTCATCCAAAATCGCAGCAAATGTCATGCTCAAGATGCTGTTCAGCGTCTACACGCTCTGGGCAATATTGATTGCCGCCGGCCTGTTGTGGCCGCTTATCAACAACGGTACTATCAAGCTTCTGTAGGCATCGAATTTCGCTAAAAAACGGCGAATTCTAAGATGTAACAGAGCAACTCTGGCATTGACTATTTGGACCAAAGCCCTTATAATACATGCATAGCAAACAAACAGGAAAACAGATTATTACTCTGAAATCACTCATCGAGGAATATCCCATTCCATCCGATTACAGGCAACACCCGGGTTGCCTGTTGCACAGGCAACCCGGGATGATTCCAATCGAGCAGTATCTCTATCAAGAGAAAGAGATTACCGCAGCTCGAAAGGCTGTTGGTAAAGTGCGTGTGATTTATCGTGGGCCGCGTTGGTTCCGGTATGAGCAAGATACACGCCGCAATGATGCAACCGGTGTGGTCCTCTACAAAAGGAAATGAAATGGACATGAAAGAAATCCAGCAGCTGGACAATGCCAACAAGACGAAGCTCACTGCGGTGACTATCGGCCATGGTACGAGCAAGCTTCAGTTCTTCATCGAACTGCGGCACGACGAGCGCGGCATGGCCATCCTGCCTTTCAGCATGTTGAACACAAAACTCGACAAGCTGGTTGTTCGAACCGGTGACACATTTACTGCCGCATAAGTATTGACAGGATCCGTGTAGGTGTTATAATAAACACATAGCAACAAACAAGCAAAGCAAAATGAACAATCTTGCAGAAATGATCCGCTCAGCAATCCTCGAGTTAGACAACGACGATGTGACCTTGCGCGAAAGCTACAGTGGGCGTGGTATGTATGGTCGGAACTGCCCTGGCATCACTGGCAGCTTCAATGGCTGCATGGATGTGATTGCAGAGGTTATCAAAGCTGCGTATGGCGCAGGTGATGTGGAGGGTGCAAGGGTGGTCGATACGTTGCTCTGCTTCCGGCAGGACAGCATGGGTCTCGATGTCATCATCTATTGGGAGGACTTGCCGGAGTTCGAACGCGACATCGAACAGGATGCGAAGACCTGTCCCAACTGTGGGCATGTGCATAGCATCAAGCTGACCGAAGGAATGGTGTGCGATCAATGCGAGGAAATCTTCGAGGAAGAAGCCGAATGAAACAAGCAACAAGTGTCATCCTTGTCCCAGACCTATCCAAACCGGAAATGATTGTAGCAGTAACTCGTCGAAACGAGTTCACGCTGTGGGGTATGCCGGGTGGGAAACAGGATACAGGTGAGACTAATCTGCAATGCGCGTATCGAGAGATTGCAGAAGAAACTGGCGTCATGTGCATGCCATCCATGATGATTCCGATTTTCGTAGATGTTATCTACGGTCGGGATGAACAGCATTACTGGACTACCACTTATCTCTACTTGCCCGAAGCAGCTGGATCCGGTGATATGGAGCCAGGCATTAAAGTTGCAGTGCTGGATATGTTGTTCCTCACCCATCCAGACAACTCGCCCTTTTCGTCCTACAACCTTAGCGTTCTCGGCGCCTACAGGAAGTATCGCCATCTGATGGAGAATAAAGACGAATAAAGGGTTGACACAACCTGCAATCTTGCTATAATGTAGCATAAGCAAACAAAGCAGATATGATTAAACTTACCCCGTGGATTATCACAGAAACATCGGCCATGCGGTGCATTGCTGGAAATCAATACCTCCCATAAAATAAAATGAGCCTATTTGATGTTATCAAATACCCAATATCGAACCCGCCGAAAATGAGCGAACTAAGCGCACTGCCAAAAGACCTATTCGACAAAATCTCGGCCCGGCAAGTGGTAGTTACCGAGACAAGCTCCTGCACAACAACCTACAGAGTTCCTAGAGAAGTAATGATTGAAGAAATCCTGAAGTATGAGCCTATTTGATGTTATCAAGTACAAGATTACCGAAGACTTCCAGGAAGCAGATTTGGAAGCCTTACCAAAGTTTATATATAGAGATATGTGCATTGTACTCTATCAGATGAACAATAGATACACTATCTTAATGGAACCAACTAAAACCAATCCATGGCCAACATTGCTGACAAGAATGTGTATCGTTTCGGCAGTTGAGCACAGACCAAACGCTGCCAAAATACTTGTTGACTTTATCAAAAAAGAACTGAAGAAAAGATGAGCCTATTTGATGTTATCAAGTATCCACTTAGTGACCCTCCAACCAGGCAGGAAATAGAATCCCTCCCAGAAGAAGTTATATTTTCATATAACATAGATACAAATGAACAAACTATTCGCCAAGGCATGTACCTTGATTTTAAGGAATTATTCAATAACATCGAAATAAACAAATATTCCAAAAGTGAATACGCATATAGAATATATGCCCTGAAGAGATCTATATTAGAATTATGAGCTTAGATACCCACTAAGTGATCCTCCAACTGTATTACAGTTGGAAGCCTTACCATTGGATATACTGTATGAAGCATTAGAAGGAAAATGGTCAGTATTCAGTGTTTATTCACAGATAATCTATATGTACAATAACAACGAATACAAATACAGGACAATGATGAAACGTATGAAAAAAGCCCTTGCAGATATGGACAGTGTAGAAATGTGCAATAGAGTGCAATAGAGTGCAATTAAAGGAACGTATAGAGAAACCGGTTTTCCAAGCATGTGTCTCTCTCGATAAACCATATAGTGTTTTTCAGACTCCCAGAGGATTTTCCAACCGAGATTCCGAATCCTAGGTGCGGATCCTACACGGGAATCGCACGCGAGTTTCGCGCACGAGCGTCGAAGCGGGCACACATGAGCCCACACAGGGGTTCGAATCGACTGTTACAATTTAACCATTGACTCCACGAAGGTTCGACACTATACTGACATTGTAGGAACAAAACACTCCCAAAGCGAGAACACCATGACTAATATCAGCCGCAGCGAACGAGTAAAGCATGAAGCTCAAATCCTTCGGAATCATCAAGCACAAATGATCCGCGGTGTGCAAGCTGTGCCACTGTTGAAAAGCTATGGCGTATTCAAGACGAATTCCGATCTTGAATGCCTCGAAGCTGTCCACGTCGGGATCAACCGTGACGTAGCCGAGTCTTATATGTTTCAAGCCTTTGTAGCTGGTCAGCATCGAGAGGATTTCTATATCGAATCCGGCCAGGACATTGTAGCATACATGTTCTCGGATCGCACAAAACAATTGCGGGGAGAGTGTCAAGGATGAAATGCACATGGCATATCGATTCGAAACTCTATCGAATCCTGTGTCGATACTCTTATTGAGGAATCCTCCAGATCAGGGTTTCGGATCCTTAGGACCTATCGAGGATTTCAACCCATAAAATAAAGGTGTAACAGGCATTGACGCTGTGCCCAATATGCCTTATACTGTATGCAAGACGGCAAAGGGCTAACATGAATCGATCGCTACGACGGATAATTGAATCACATGCTAAAGATGTTCGTGCGTGGGCATTGGGTCGGCTTCGATCCCCTAAAGACAATCTTTGTGGCTGGTGTGGGCGTAATGCTGTGGAACTCTGGCTTCGATTGAAAGCTGTGGGGATCGAATCGGCTATACACGTATATATAGGCAGATCGTATGCACATGCCTACTTGGTTATCGATGATCATGTAGTCGATACTACTGCCACACAGTTCATGGAATTCGGTCATGTCCCGATTGTCATTATGCATTCGAAAGAGGCGGAAGTCTATTCCTTTTACAACTCTGGCGAGATATTCGCCACTGCGAAAGAATTCAGGGCATGGCAAATGAAGGAGGGTTGGCCAAGGTCGCAGCAGGCTTTCGCTAAGATGCAAACAAAGCCAAAACAATTGTTGACAGCTTAGGCTATGCTGCTATAATAGTGGCATAGCAACACAAAGGAGCTTATATGCTGCAAACACAAGTCGACGATACTGCATTGCCCCCATTCATCGCTGCAATGGATGCACAAGCCCAGCACAAGAAGTTCTGGCCCGGGTTTGATGTTGCGAAGCAAGAGGCGGCAATGGACTTGTCAATCCTGTGCCAAGCTGCATACTTTCGCAGCAAGGTATATATGAATGCGCGTGAGAAGTTCATTGCGGTCAAAGTTGATCGGCCGAAACTCGCTGACAAATTGCAAAATGATGGTGCGTTTGATGCATTGCACAAGGCTACACTTGCGCTGGGTATCGAGCCTGTTGCTACAAAGAACAATTTGTTGTTCCGCATTGCAAAATAACAGTTGACATATGCTGCTATGCTGCTATAATAGTGGCATAGCAACACAAAGGACTAGTATGTCACTTAAGCAATATGTTGAATACACGAACGCTAAGGCAGTGTTTGGCGAGACCTTGTTCGATCTGCGCACTATCAATAATGATGTGGCACAGGAGATGTTCATGCGTATGAATGCTGATGAATTTGAAGACGCGAGTGACGAGAAATCCAAGATGATTTCCAATGCCTGGTATGAGCTTAATGGCTTGGTTCAGTCTTTGACGAATAAAGGTTGACATTGGCGGCAATGCTGCTATAATAACAGCATAGCAACACACAAAGGCATATATGGATCTTCCTAACTTTTGGGACCAGACGCATCCACTGACCAAGACAGCAGAAACGTTGTTCGAGAAGCTTGTTCCCACTATGGGACACTGTGACAGCTTGCAAGGTGAACTGCTCCGGGCCTCCTCGAAGATCAGTTACGACTGGTATAACAATGGATGGGGATGCAACAACTGGAGTGGAGCAGTTGTTTTCCTACGCAAGTACATCAGGGACCTGCCCATCCAGGATCAAATGGACAAGGCTTTCTTTAAAGCATTGGACAAGGTCAATTGTTATTCGCATTGTGAATACCCAGACATCGACGATCAAGAAGCCGACAGGCTGGTCACTGCCATCCATGAATATGTTGTGAAGGCTGTAATGGGCAACCCTACGCCGGTTCCCAACACTGTGGACATGTTGAGCCTTACCGAGCCCAATGCTCCCTACGAGGAAGATGAAGAGGATGACTCCAGTTATTGATTGTAACAATGCTTGACTATGGAAGTAGTCAAGCATATAATACACTCATAGCAACAAGGAGTAGTACATGCACACAGTAGCACAGTTTGCAGAGAATTGCAAGAGCCTTTCGAACGAAGGCATCTACGAGTTGTTTGAATACAACACGCCAGAAAATCTGCAAGAGAAGATCATGTCATATGCAGACTTCAACACGCCAGAGCCTGTGCGCTCTGCAATACACAACCTCGGCAAGTTCTACAACATCCAGCCAATGATCGACTACTAAAACACTTGACTGGATATACTCTTGCTGTTATAATAAACACATAGCAGCAAGAGGTCAACACAATGTCTATAAGCAAAATCGTCAATGCAATCGACTCGGTCTACAAGTGTAATGAGAAGTCAGTTGAATACACTGACGAGGCCCGGGCCTACAGGCTTATCATGCTTGCCGAGTGGGCATACAGCCTTGGCAACTACGGATGGAGCGACATGTCACGAGGGTTCAAGCGTCACATGCGTGGGGAATGGGGGACGAGGCTGTAGATGCAATGGATGAAGTCTTCCAACTCCTGAATATCAATGACATCGACGCACTCGAGGAGCTTGCAAAAGCCGCTTGACTGGATCCACAATCTGTTATATAATACACACATGGCACAAGCAATCATAATCAATCGCACGTTCGTGGGGCACGACGGGTCGGACAACTTGGTGACTTTCACAATCAATCCGGATTGCGTCACAGTTTCAATCCCATTCGGCAATATCGATGTTGGGTGGGACTGGATCGATGATGCTGATGCGCTCATTGGCAACTTCGGTTACTGGGAAGTCTGCTTGTTCGCACAGATGGTCAAGCAGCTTGCTCGTATCAACGAGAAGAAAGACAGCTGGTTGGAGATGGTAGCATGATATTTCTTATATGGTTATTTGCATTGATCGGCATAATAGCTGGTGTGAATGCAGAATATGGAATAATGCTACTGTCATTTATGGTAATGTCATATGCGTTGCATTGTGACAGGATCATCCGGCGTCGTATCAAGAACCAACCTGCGAAGGTAGTGGTGCTCGAGGACGATGTTGAGGAGGCTCTGAAGGAAACTGAATTCGGAAGGTCAAAATTCTAAGTCCAGGTCTCCAATCTGAATCTCGAGGTCGGATTTCCAAACCAGAATTGGAATCCTGCAGCAGAATTTGACGCACAAGCGACAAGAGCCTGTGGGGAATTGACAATGCATTGCAGCATGTGTTACAATGGGAGCATGGGCAGAATCACAATACTAGACGATGGATCCGACTATGCGATCCTTATTAGCGAGAAGCAAAGAGAGATACTCTGCTATGCCGTGGGAAACTACATAAGAGACCTACAGAGGTCTCATGAGCAATCCATCGATTTGGAATTGGAAATGGAGATAGGCCTCCTTAGAAGCCTATCTGACCTGCACAGCCAACCTGTGCCTACTTAGTAGTATTCCTACACGACCTTCGCAGGCAGTCTGTTACCCTGGATCTGCTTTTCAAAAGACAGTGCAGTATCCAGCAGGTCAATTGCCAGTTTCATCTCGAGATCGTCGCGTCGCCAGGCATCTGTGACTGTTCCGATAGGACCACAGTTGTAATCCTGAAGCTCGAACATGCGGACCAGGTCCCGCGCACGTTCGTGAGTCCAGATTTTGACTCTTGCCTTGCGGTCCGTGCGGGGCTCAGTGACCAAGAACCAAAAGGCCTTCTTGGGTTTTGTCATGCGGATCTCCTATATGTTGCCGTGGGTAAAGGGGCCCTAAGCCCCTTTGCGGAAAGCCTTGCGGCTTAGATCCAGTACAGTTTGGCCTTCTTGGCCGTCGCTGCTTTCTCGATCAGTGCCTTAGCGTCTTCGAAGCTCAAGCCTTCTGCAACCACGCTGCCGTCGGACTTCTTCTTCACAGTGAACTCCGTCTGACGCTCGACCACTTCTTCAGCTGCAACCAACTCAGCTGCGGTCAGCTCGAGCTTCTTCTTGCGACCACCGTTGTTCTTACCTTCCGCACGGCCCAGACCAGCAAGCAGCTCGGGGATGACTTCCTTAGCCTTGTTGAAGGCATGCGCATAGTGCGTCGATGCAGCAGCACCAGTGCAGCAATAGTTCTCGATCGTCCACTCGCGCACTTCCTTACGGAATGCTTGACCGCCCAACGCTGCCAGCTGCGGCACCATTTCGTTGAACTTGTGGATAACACCAATGCGAATGCCTTTGTCCATTTGTAATCCTTCTGCGCTTTAGCGCGTTGTTGCAATGTAGTAACTATAAACGATACAGTTACCAATGTCAACAAATAAATTGTAACAGCATTGCGCGTTTTGCGCTTTGTTGTTTGCTTTGTTTGTTTCCATGCCGCAAGTATAAAGCGGATAGGGCATCACGTCAAGCCTTTTTCCATTTTGTTACATCTTTCTTTTGTCAGAAAGAGACGCGCAGCCTCGCCGTCCACCCCCCTCTGTTCGATCTATGTATTATAACAGTCTTAGGATCCAAGTCAAGCCTTTATTACAAATAAAAAGACTAAAAAGAACTTGCACAAAAAGGAAACACTGTTATAATAAACGCATAGCAACAAGGACACAAGATGTACACAAACTTTAACTATGCAAGCAAGGCAGCTATCAAACGTGACTTGGAGGCTGGCAAGTCGATCGAATGCCACAGCCCAGGCCCCTTTCCTTCCCCTACAGACGGTCGCATTAGCCTCGAGGGTCCGCACTACCCCAAGCCCCACAAGTGGTACGCTGAGGGCACTATGAAGGATGGCAGGCTGATCAGCATCAAGTAAGCAAATGTAACAGGGGTTGACGGCCCCTGTATTCCTGCTATAATCAATTCATAGCAAGCAAACACAGGAAACACAATGTTAATTGTACTTAGTGATCGCCCGGACCTGGCAAGTATAGTCCGCCTGGTTTCAAAGAAACGCAAGGCGTACCTTGCGACCCCTACCTCGCAAGTCAGACTGTCGGGCACATATTGGGACGAGGGTAGCCGCTGTGATTACTATCTGATCGACCTCGCCAGTAAGCGAGTAACCCCTTTGGAACATGTGAGCCCTCCACACTTCGGTGGACCCAGGGAAGACCCCATACAGCCCTTGCGCAAGGGTCTGGCAGTCATCTGCGCTGGCATTAGCTCGGGCAAGCCGGCGACTCCAGTAGTGTATTTCTCCCCGGAGGAATAGATGTAACAGGGGTTGACAGCCCCTGCATCCCTGCTATAATCAATCCATAGCAACAAGGAATAGAGCATGAACGACAATGGACGCAATCGGGGCTACAACTACGGGGCAACGTAGAAGGAGGTCCCCCAGCGTCAAGCATTGGACAAGCAGAAGTGGTTGGCAAGCATTGCCCGACATGGTGTGGCTGCGCACCGAAACAATTGGCGATGAACGGTTGACAACAGGGCGGAGATGTTGCATAATAAGGAATGATTGCAACACCTCTATACATTCGAGTGGTACCTCAAGACAAAGACCGCGGTTACATGTTGTTGGGAGGGTTCGACAACAAGATTGTCCAATCCACATGCAGCCAGTACACCACCCTTAGTGACCTATCAAGAGAGTCCCTGGATGAGGCCATCGAGTCCATGCGGATCCGATACAATGCCTCTGAGGTAAAGGATTGTACTGCCCCTGCCCTGCAGCGCAAGCTGAAGAAGATGTTTGGTGAAGTTTAAGTTCCATATGGATATTATAACACAGGTTCCGCATCCTGTGTAGTAATAAAGACAAAATAAAATGTTGACTTCCTGTAGGATGAAGCTATAATCAATTCATAGCAACAAAGGAAGCAACATGCCAAAGTTTACTTTTAGCAAAGATTTCGTCAACTCCCTGCAAGCTGTTTGGCAGATGATCGGGTCAGACATTATGTCTTCCTACGAAGAAGCAGGCGAAGAGCCCGATAACGAGGCCTGTGTGGAGGCCTGCATCGATGCTGACCGCATGCCCTCGTTCGACGGTATGCGGGGACAAGCTGCACAAGCAGAGTTCCGGGCACGCCTTGCCGCTGTCGGCTACAATGTTGCGCTGCTTGAAGCAGTCCGCAGCATACCATTCCGCTTGGTATAAAGATGTAACAGTGGATTGACTATTCGTTTATAATGTATTATAATAAATACATGACAACAAGGAGTCACCCATGCTAACACAAGAAGAAGGCGCGAAGATCAGGGACATAAAGTCTCGAGAAGTCGCCCACAAACCCATCAAACGTTCCGAACAGCAATGGGTCCTCGACCTAGTCCGTCGGGAAGGGATCGCTATCCGCAAGCAGGCCGCTGACAATGCCCACATGGCCGGCTTCAACATCAAAGGAATAAAGACGATTTAATCGTTGACGGATCCCGGAAAGCTGCTATAATAAACACATAGCAAACACACAAAGGAAAGCAAAATGAAAGCAACTGGTACGCTCAACACAAAAATCGTTATTCGCAAGCTGCAAGGCAGCAAGGCAGCATTCCAGTTCATGTTGCTTGCGGGATTTACACCTGCGCTGTCGCACACCAACTGCGATTATGTCGAGTCTCTTAGCCCCAATCACATGCTGCTGCAGGGCGAGATTGATGCACACATTACGAAGTTTGTCAAGCATTCCAATGCTGCAGACAGCGCAAATATTACCAACGACAATGTGCAAAAGAAGCTTGACAAGCTGTTCGAAGGCACTGTGCAATATGGCGAAGGCTTGCAGACTTTCGCCCAGCTGGGCATCGCACAATATCTGTAAAAAGACTTGACAAGTCCATGCATGTGTATTAAAATACATGCATGGCACATAAACACAACAGGAATGCGGACAAGGATTGGCTGCCCGAAGCAGACATCTTCCCCGACAAACATTACACCCAGATGGACTCGAACCACGCGATCAAGACCGGTGTTGAAGTTACAGAGCCGGATACGGTTCCAATGGAGCTTGAATATTTGTTTAATAACCCTTGACGAGTAGTTCCGTTTACGCTATAATAAACACATAGCAACAAGGAGTAGAGTATGAAGTTTCCAGGTTCCATTAAAGTTCGCATCATTTGTCCAGTCAACGGGGTGTCGATCTGCACAGGAGTTATGTCCAAGGCTACCCCGGAGAAGACCATTGTGCATCTGAATGCACTGGCTGTCAATCGCAAAATCGACGCCCGCTACGAGCTTGCAACCGAGGAGGAGTTTACAGCCTACCGCAAGGCTTTGCAAAAACGAATTGTAGACCTGAAAAAAGATATCGCAATGGTTTGACAGTCTGGATCCTTGTTGTTATAATAAACACATAGCAACAAGGAGCACAAGTGATCAAGTTCCAACTTCCCGTACAATTCAAAAAGGTTCCAAGAGGCAGCTTTAGTTCTCCTCAGCTTTGGCCCATTGGGCAACTCTACCATCACGGGGATAGTGACACTTATTTCCGGTTCCTTAGGGCTGGCAATCGATGGGAACCAGCCCACGGCATCAGCACCAGCAAGGGCACACTGAGCAACAGACGCGTCGGCAATACGATTATGCAGTGTCTCAATACCGGTCCGATGGAAAATCTTCTCATAGAAAAAGACAGGAATATTTTGTGCGCAAAGCTTCTTTCGGTGCTATAATAAACACATAGCAACAAGGAACACAACATGTCTGCACCATATGACCCAGTACACGGCCTCTACATCTTCAGATCCCTGATCAAAGATGGCTGTGTCTGGCGTGGCGATGTCTCGTCACACAAGTATATCGACTGCCTGTACTTCGAAGATAACCAACGGCATCAGGTCATGCTTACACTTAACTGTTACAGTGAGGGCCTGGATTATAAGCTCGAAGGCAACTCGGTCTGGATCACGTAAAAAGAACTTGACAGCAGGAGCAATCCTGCTATAATATATTCATCGCAACAAAGGAAACATCATGTCCCAACGTAAACGTGCAAAACTCATCGCCCAGGCCTTCCGCAATGTCGTCCAGGATCGGCACCTGATCGAGCAGTTCGACTTCGAACTGCGATGCGCTTTGGACGAGAACGGTGTCGAGCCCATCGTGTGGGTTGACGGCAAGGCCGAATAAGGTGTTGACAGGATGCTGCAACCTGTTATAATAACAGCATGGACACAAACAAAAACCCGTCAGCCAGACTAGCACTCGCACAGGCCCAGGCAGACAGGCGGGCCTTCTCCTGGTTGTCAACAGGCATGGTGTGCCAACATTGGAGTGCCCACTATGCGGCTGCGGGGTGCTGGGGCCGCATATAATCGTTGACTTCCTTCCTGTCTCTGCTATAATACAAGCATGGACAGCAACAAAGGAAACAAAATGGAAGACTTCCGCACATGGGATGACCTGAGTGAGAAAGAGCAGCTGGAGAGCATCTACTGCGAGATGCACAAGGACGTCTATGGCGTGAAGGCGCGCTGGTACCATGCGGACACTGTGGAGCAGGCACAAGCTGACGTAGCAGCCCTGCAAGCCCAGGGCGAGCGTGTTTGGGCTGAGGAGAAGGCGGAGGAAGAGCGTCGTGTGGTGGCATTTGAAGCCCGTGTGCAGGTCGTTATCGACTCCGGGGCCAAGGACCGCGCGACTGCACTGCGTTGGATACACGACGCGGAAGGCACCGACAATGACGACGAGCGGCTGTGCTATCAGCTGGGCCTCCCGTTCACATATTTCCACAATAAGGCATTGACAGAAGCCGCAGAGGTGCTATAATACAGCATGAACAAAGGCACTTACAAACGATTGTCATCCTGCGGCCCCGGTGGTCGCAAATGTTCCTGCTGCTTCCCTCCGTCGGGAACGAAGAGCCGAGCAACTGAGAAGAGGGTGACTGAGCGGAAGATTCGCCAGGCAAACAAGGAACAAGTGAAAACAGAGCTTGACGAGTAGCAGGATTATGCTATAATACAGCATGGTACAAGAACAACACATCGAAAATATGATCGAACACATCCTTGCAGGTCCTCGCACTGACTACGAGTCCAAGAATGGATCCATGGCGATTCGCCGCAGAAAATACAGCGATGGTTATCAATGGTACGGATTTATGACCTTAATCGGTCACAACGACCTCTTTATGTTCGACGATGGTCGAGTATACAGACCTACAGCGAAACAATTCGTCGAAGGTTTGGCTCTTGTCAATAAATGGAATGCCGCGCT
>Ga0209284_10002476_pt1 | contig 25180 bp, 20 predicted proteins | sample FRY03_FD_187211 | JGI IMG/M metagenome (GOLD analysis project Ga0209284, IMG submission 187211) | Freshwater microbial communities from Lake Fryxell liftoff mats and glacier meltwater in Antarctica - FRY-03 (SPAdes) (version 2) | ecosystem: Environmental > Aquatic > Freshwater > Ice > Glacier...
TCATGTGATTGATTATTTTAAGCAAAATAAAACCACATGTATGCAAATTTAGGACATAGATGAAAAGAGAATGATTTACTTGTTTTTCTTATATGATTATTAATAAAGCTTTGTTCTAACTAGATTATCTTCCAGCTCCATTGTTTTTTTTCATTATTATATGATTTCATGGCGTTTCCTTTAAAAGTCATTCCGTTCGTTAACTTTAATTTAGTAACTATTGATGGATGAATGAATATATCACCAAGAAAACCAAATGGTTTACCTTCAATGATTTTCACTGTTCCTTCTACTTCTTTTAGGAATTGAGCTTTAAATTCGTTATCATTAATTTTAACTGCCGTATAGACTTGATGCATTCCTTCATTACTACCGCTTTGAAACCGGACTTTTAAAACATCCGCAACTTTAACGTTTTTAAAGAAACGTTCATATTTTAAAAAACCAAACTTTCTTTCTGACTCTATAAAATTTAAAATCTTTCTATCAGCATTTACAAATTCTACTATTACATTTTCTTCGGGGACATCTCTAAATAATAATGATTCAGCTTTAGGAATATATATTCTATAAAAACCAATATTAGAATTTTGCGTAGTAGCATTTATATACCAATCTTGAGATTGCCATTGAATAACTTCATTTGGAATTCTATATCCTTTTTGACTTCTTGCCTTTACTAACAATGCTATTTCAGTTTTTGCTTCATTAAAATTTTGTTTATTAATTAATAAAGCAGCCATTTTTTGTCTAATGTTAACCAACATCTCTTCTGGGCTTTTGCAAGATAAAGCTTTGCAATAGCAGGCAAATACTTTGTCAGGATCATCGTTAAACGCTTCTGCTAAAACTTCCCAAACCCAAAAATCATTACGTTTTTTCTTCGCAAATGGCAATAAATGCTCAAGCATATGTTCGGTTTCTCCTGAAGCCAGCAACAATTTTGCAATAAAATATGCCGGATATTGATAATCAGGGTAATTCACTTCTAAAAAAGATAGCTTTTCTATAAATGCCTTTGCCTTTTCTTTATCAAAAACTATTTCCCTATTTGTATTTAGTTTTGGCAACAAGTGTTTGGCATAAGCGATATATGCTTGTTCAACAATAGACATTATTTCCTTTCCATTAGAAAGTTTTTCTTTTTGATAATCATCCTCTCTAAAATTATCAAAATCCCACCAATCGGCAAAACGCTCGTAAACATCACTATCTTTAAATGATTTATGAAAAGCTTTAAAGAGAAAACTATAGTTTTCAGATGGTTTTGTAAATGAAAAAGTTTGACTTATTTCCAAAAGTCTAACTAATTTTACAAAAGGTATGTTTTCTTCTTTATTAATTTTGAATAACAAAGTACCTATTGACCAGCAAAGATTATCATAAAGCATTTTTTCCTCTTCAGGTAAAGTCAAATTTTGTATTTCTGATAAATAGATAATAAAATTATCTAATTTCTCTACTGATACATTTTTTTTTAGATAGTCATAATATACCCAACTGACATTGCGTTTCCCCCAAATGTTAGCCGGCTGAGCTTCTAATTCAGTTTTAGCCATTGCTAAAGCTTCTTCTAAATTACCTGCTTGTCTTAATTCCTTTATTTCTTTAGATGGCATAATCTTCTTGTTTAAAGGTTTGCAATGCTGTTTTTATATCTAATAATAACGGAGTGCTATTTGTTTGTTTTTGAATAGGAACTACTCTACCGAAGAAGCCACTATTATTGTATTCAAAGTCAATAACAGCTTCTTCAAGATTTCTTTTAAAGGTATATCTTTCATTGTATTGTTTATGTTCTACTTCTACTATTAGAATTTTAGATTCTACCATTATACGAGAAATATCATCAAATAAGTTTCTTGTAAACGGAAACTTTTCTTCTAAATCGAATTCAAATTCTAATTTAGATAAAATAGTTTCGGCAGTATTGCGCTTAATTATAACATTTTGCAACTGTTTTAGTAGATTTTCAATCTCATTGTAGAGTTCTACATTATTTGTATGAGAAGGCAATTTCTGATATTTATTGTTAAACATGAAATCTTTATTCACCCATGTTTTTACAGCAGCAGTTTGATTTTCTCTTTTTAAAAGATACGATATTTCTAAATTTTTTTTCTGCCAGCCGGTAATTTCAATGTATTTTTTTCTAACGGCTTGACGTACTTTTATGAAATGGTCTTGAAACTGTATTGGTTGTTCCAGCAATTTGAATAGTTGAAGTTGTTCCATAATTTCATCATCCATAGTTATCTCTTCTGATAGCAGTTGTTGGCCTGTTAATTCATTCAAAGAATTTATAACAGTTGTATCCATAAAAGCCATGTTTGAATAGGAATTGAAAAAGGGTGGATTCAAAGCATAAAGTATTTTGGATGCTCTTGTGATTGCCGTGTAAGCCCATCTGTAAAATTCTACATTGTCTTTGGCTCTTTTCGATTGCTTTTCATTTAAGCTATTAAAGTTTTCAGCATTTCCTCTATCCCAAATGGTAAATACATTATCCCATTCGCCGCCTTGTGCTTTATGACAAGTAACTGCATATCCATATTTCATTAAAAGACAATTGAAATAATCATCTTGTATGATAGCTTCTTTAAACTCCTCTGTTTTAGGTTTTAAATTTGGATGTCTATTTCTAAAATCCACATACAAAGCTTGCGTTTCCTCTGGTCTTAAAAGATTATCACCATTTAAGAAGTTTTCCAGCATTTTACCTTTTACTACTTTATTATTGCTTTCGGCATCAGGGAAAACTAATTCTACTTCTCGCCAAGTTAAAATAATAGGTACTTTTCCTTTCAATCCAATAGTTCTAGTTGTTGGAATAGCACTTACTTCGTTAATCACGGCAAATTCACCATTAAAGATTCCTTTTCTATAATTATTACCACCCATAATAATAATATCACTTTTTTGAATAGGTAGGTTAGCATCTCCAAAACGTAGCGTTCTAATTTGTAAATTGAAATCTAAACAAGTTTTGTTTTTATAGGCAATTATAATTTTAGGACTTGCTGCTTTGTGCCAAGTATTTAAGAAGTCATAATATGATGGATTCAGAATGTCTTTACCATTAGATTGAAGGTTAAAATCATTATAAAAACCTGCGGAAATACTTTTACGCATTTTTGCTGCAGCTTTAAGAACTCCACTGTCATTTCCTTGACGTTTTACCTCTTTCATTTCAGTTTCTTCTACAGCCACTTTAAATTTAGTTAGTAAATAATCCCGTTCAAAAGCTTTTGACCTGTTATCTCCAACTGGTGGTAACTGGCATGGGTCACCTACAAAAATTATTTTAGAATTTACATTTTGATGTTCTACTCTTGTGTATGTTATTAAGTCTGATAATAAATGGCCTGTTCCAAAACGAAAAAACTCCCCTTCACTTTTGGCATCAGACAACATGGATGCCTCATCAACTATGAATACTTTATTTGCCACATCAACATTATTTCTAATTTTGTAATTATAAAAAAATGAATCTCCTTCTTCAATTTCCTCCAAATCCTCATAACTATAAATTGTTTTATGAATAGTATACGCTTCTTGACCCGTTTTTTCCCGAATTACTTTTGCTGCTCGTCCTGTTGGTGCCATCAAAGCAAAGTCCTTTTCTAAAGCATCGAGGTATTCTGCCAAACCTTTTAAAATGGTTGTTTTTCCACTTCCCGCATATCCTTTAAGCATAAAAACTTGATTGGAACTATCCAAAAAAGACTCTAGTTTAAACAATGCCGTCTCCTGGTCATTGCTCAAGGTTAAATGTTGAAAGTGATTGAAAACGCTCATGGTTAATTATTTTGACGCAAAGATTATATCAATGTATGCAGACTTAGTGCATGGATTTATTGAATCATATTAATATCTTTAACTTTTCTAGTAATTTTAATTCCATTGGTTAAAGAAAGTTGTTCTATTATAGAACTTCCATCCATATCAATTGAAAAAGTAAACTTTATTTCAGCTTTACCTTTGGGTAATGCAGGAATACCTTCAAACTCTATTTTTATCAAAGATTTATTTTTACTTGCCTTATCTTCATTACCATAAATTATATCTGTAATACTTTTAGTTTGAAGATTTTTACTAGTTCTTACTATAGTAGAATATGTAGATGGTACACTGTCCCCTTTTTTGGCTAAATATTTTATATTGTCATTTTCAATACTGAGACCAACATTATATTTTAAAACTTTTTTAGGAAGAAGATTTAATTTATCAGCAAGTTTTTGAATAGAAATATTTTCAGGGACTAAGTCAAAAGCGGCTTTAATTAGATTTATATCATTAGTGTTTTTAGCTTTGTAAAGTAAATCTTGCGCAAGATATTCTTTGTGATTAAACTCATCATTTAGTCCTATTTCATATTTTGTAATAGTTTTAATTTCATTAAGTTGTGTTGTCAAACTTCTTAATCTATTGAACTCACTTACAAAGGATTTAATTACTTCGGATTCATTTTCTATAACCAAAATATTTTCTCTGTTTTTGTCTTCTGCATAATATGTCCAATTATACGATCCATTGATAAGAACCTTCTCGTCAATAACACAAAATTTATTGTGCATTGGATTATTAGAGTTTGAAAAATAAAATTTACAACCTTTATCGATTAATTTTTGAAATGGTAAACCGTTTGTTCTATTGTTGATAAAATCATTATGAATAATTAAATCAACGCATACACCTTCTTGTAGTTTTTTAAACAATGCATCAAATAATTCTTGATTAGTAAACCAGTATACTGCAATTATAATATGCATTTTAGATTTCAATATTTCACTTAAAATATTTATCCTAATATCTTGAAAATAAGTCTTTATCATTATTAATTAATTTTTTCAATTAAATCACCCATTAATTCTAAAAACGCAAGGTTTTCTTCCTTTGTTGTTTTTTTATACTCTTTTAAAGTTTTTGGATGTGTTATATTATTTCTAAATTTTATAAATGGATTTAGTTTAGTTACATATTTTTTTGGCTCATCGTTTAATTCGAACTTAATAATAGTATAAATTTTATCACGGGTTGTGGGATGCTGCGTTGGAATTTCATTAAATGAGTTTTCATTTTGATTATAGCTTTGAATTTTTGTTTTATTTGATTTTAAAACAATTCCTTTTTCATCTGTATAGAAATCATTAATTAATTCAATTATTTTGAAAATTGAAATAAATGATAAATTGAAATAACTGTGTTCATCTTCTATAGTAGTTGAAATTTTTAACGAAGATTTTTCAAGACAATCGTAGATAATATCTAATTGAATAAATATTTCATTTTTAAATTTTATTTTCATTAATCCATCAAGACCGGGTTCTCCATTATTGTTTGGAACTTTATTTAGATGTAAATTAATTTTTTCAATTATAGGGAACACATTTTTTAAGAAAATCATATTCAAACGATTTTCAATAGTTTTAACTAGCCTTAAAATTGATTGTTTTGTGAAATTGGGATTGTTACTGTTTTCCGGAGATTCTTTTACAATAAAACCATCAGCTCCAGCTTCTTGTAATGCTTGTAAATTCCAGATTTTATTTGTCGCTGAAAAAATAATAACTTGAATACCTTTGTTGTATTCTTTGATTTTTTTTAAAATTTGATAACCTGTAATAGTTTCAATTTCATTATTGTCAAAATCATCTTTATGTAATCTAAAATCTAATATTACTAAATCAATATCCTCATCTTTAATAGTTTTTAAAGAAATATTTATAATTTCTTCTTTAGTTTTTTCGTTAAATTCATTATCTAAATAACTAAAATCGATGTTTTCATTTTTATCATAAAAAATAGTTTCAAAAATTTCTCTCCAACCTTTATCTGCTTCATCATCTATGTAAAGAATTTTTGAATTACCTTCAAAATTAATTTTAAGTTTATTATTTTCTATAGTATCTGATTTGGATATTGGATAAATGGTTTTTAAATACTTGAAGTATAAATTACTATTTTGAATCTCATTTATCTTTTCTATATTTATATCAGAAGCACCAATTATTTGTGACCATCTATATATTGCCCATTCATTTGCTATACTATGATTGTCTTCATAATTATTGGGTATTTGAAGATTTAGTTTTTTTATTTCACTAGGTAAATTATCTAGCACTAATTCAATAACACTTTTATCTATTATTTCCTGAATAGTATAAAAATTATATTTGACTAATTGCACACCTTTTGTTTTTAAAATATCAAAACACTCTTGATTAATCAATTGGTCTATTTCTACAAAACTAAAAATATAGATATTTTTATTTTGATTTATTCCAGGACTGCAACGTATATGAGTAGCTAAACGTAAACCATTAAAATCAGATGTTATTGGGCCAAAACAAAGAGGAATGAAAATGCTACTATAATCTCTAGAGTTCATCAAATCTTTTACAACTCCATTTAAAAATGTGTCAGATATTTCAAAATCTTCATTTAAATATAATGTCTCATAATCAACAGAACCAGAAAGGTTCTTTTCAATTAAGGTGTGTTCTTCTCTTATTATTAGTGAGTTAATCATATTATTTATAAATTTTATAAACTAACTTAAAACAGTTTTATCATAGTAATGAGAATTCCAAGTTCTAAACTTTTCAACTAATTCTTTTTCTAATTCAATATTTTCACCAAATAATAAGTATTCTAAATTTGTGTCTCCATTTTTTATTTTTTCAATAAAAATTTTAAGATTTTGATACATGATTGAAACGGGTATACTAGCATTATTTTTTACTAATTTTCTTGAATTCTTACTTCCACTAAAAACCACCAAATTGAAACCTTCATTATTTTTTGAAAATTCATTTAATTTCTTTCTGATTTCTAACGAATTGGACTTATGAACAATGTCTATTTTATCAAAAAAGGATTCATGGAATATAATTGTATTGCCTTCTTTAAATATTTCAGCTCTATTATTAAATTTTTCAATATCGCTATAGGTATATATTGGGAATAGTACATCACTATATTTTTCTAATTTTTCTTTAGACCAACTATAATCTGATTGTCTATTTACTTTATCATCTATTAAATATATCATATTTTAAAAAATTAATTGATATTCTACACCTTCAAATTTTTTCAATGGAGTAGCTTTTCTTTGTTGATTAGTCCATAAATTTATTTCAGCATAGTTTTCTTCTCCAAAATTTGCTTTAAGTACCATCTGACAAACACCATTGATTTGATTACAAATTAGACTGGCTTCTTTTTCCCCAATCCTTTCAATACAATTTTTGATTGTTTTACCAAACGTTGAATTTTTATGATGAATTGATAACGTAATTCCATTATTTGATTCATACAGCGACAAAACTATTTGTGGTTTTTCTTTGTCATTTTTAAAAACAAACTCTAATATCATTTCAATAATTTTATCATATGCTTGGATAATTTTATCAATATCTGAAAAAAATTCTATGTTTTCAGGCAAATTATACTCAAACTCTACATCATCATCAAATTTTTCTAAAGTATTTTTTCTGAGAATGAATTGTTTCAAAGAGTTATCATTTCTAATATGAAATAGATGTTTGAAATGAATAACTAAACCAGAAAATGATGCTATTCTTGAATTTGTATTTTTAGTTGAAATAGAGTCAAATTCAAACCCATCATAACGAAAATTTCTTCTTAAATTTATTCCAGGATGTGGAACTAAAGTTGGGTAATTTGCACACCATAATTTTAATTGTTCCGAACCCCATGAAACATTTATTTTATCTGTTGACCATGGACTATTTCCATTCAAATAAGCCCATATAAGACCTTGAATATTTTTATTGATTTTACCAAAGTACTTTGATGATAGTATTTTATATTCTCTGTTAATTAATTCTAAATATTTATCAAAAACAAATATATTATCATCAAAATTTTGTAAAAATGATTCTAAATCATCAACTTCATGGCAAGTGTATTTAAGAATTGAATTTGTATTGTATTCTAACAAAAAATTATTCAATTCTTTAGGGTCTTTGTATTTAGGTAAATTATTTGGGATTGGTGGGAGATTAATTGTTGTATCTGAATCAGAAGTTTTTAGCCCAATTTTTTCTTCAATGACATCTATTTTACTTTCTACTTTATGTACCTTTTCATTTAAACTCTCCGCATTTAACGTAAAATTATTTACGTCTTTTTTTGCCAATTCAATAATTCTTTGTTTATCAACAGAAGTCAATTTATCATTTGATAAAATGTCAGAAACAAATTGTAATATATCGTTTTTCATAATAGAATTAGCATTAGATGATTATTTAGGAATTTCATCAAAATCGTCAAAATCAATATCATCTATTTGGTCAATATCTTGATTAATTATGTGATTATTATTTAAATAAAACAAATCCATTGCTGTTTCAATGCCTTCTTTTTCCCAAGCATTAATCACGCGCTCGATAAAATTATATTTTGACGTTAACTTAATATAACGTTCTCTCAGCTTCAAATACAATTTATTTTCAGCACCCTTTACCATTTTTAGATAATCTAGTTTGCCACCAATAACATTAGCCATATCAGGTTTTCCTTTTGTATTATTTGCCATATTAGCACTATATTGTCGTACAAAGAAGCCGTAACCTCTTTCATATCCATAGGTTTCCCAATAATACAGCCACATGCGTATTTGCTTGATATAACGCTTATGTACATTTACTTTATCGTTAACCAATAAACCAGTTACTTCCTTACGGTAGCCCTCTTTTTGCAAACGGGTTTTACTTTCTTTAATATGAAATCCTTGCTCTGCAATTATTCTATGTATTTCTTTAATAAAATCACTATCAGATTGATACACATTGTGCAACGAACTGAAGGTAATATCATCAGCATAACGACTATATTTTAATCCAAACCGTTTGGCTACTGCAGATAGTAAATAGTCTAAACGTTGGCAAATAACATTGGTCAATATCGGCGAAGTTGGCGCACCTTGTGGCAAAACATTTTTCATCACTTTTTCCCATTCGCCTGATGTGTTTTTGCGTTCTACTTCCATTTCTGTGCAGCAAAGTGAAGCTATTATGTTGACTAAATTTTGTCTTGAATACAATATTGATTTTTCAGAATAACTGAGATTATTCTTTTTACTTAATAAGTACCAAAGTTTTTCATTTGATTTTATTTCAACCACCACATAATTATCTTTTGAAACAAACAGTTCTTTTAGTTTTTCGTCTGTTGTACCTTCTTTAAAAATTATATTTTTATCAATTTTTATTGTGGCATATTCTTCAGTATTATTTTCCTTTTTTATCAAGTGTAAGCGATTACTATTATGTGAATTAACCAATCTTACATGAGTTGGTTTTGTTTCAACTAACACTTCATTTAATGAATAAATTTTAATATTCTGTTCTTCTTTTACAATAATGTTTTTATCATTCAAATTAAAAGGCTGCAACTGCAAACATTTCCAAACTCTTGCTTGCTCAATACTTGGAAAAAAGTCTTTTAGGTCAATATTGTATACGTATTTGCTACCAACATGTAAACTAGCATTATCAACTATAGATTTATCCTTTACAAATCCCATAGCGGCTTGGTGTGGCTCGTAAACACATTGTAAAATAACACTTAGTACTTTTTGAATAGCTTTAAGTCCTGCTACTGGTGCGTTAATTGTTCTATCAGCTCCAGATTTCTTTTTGATGGTAAATTGACTATATCTGTTTTTTGCTAACTTAGGATTAGCATACCAGGTCACTTGTTTTAGTTGAAATGGAACAGTGTTCTCACCATAAACCAAAGGTTTTACCTCATTCAATAATTGAAGTAAATCTAACTTCGTTTGCATTTTTTCAAAAGCAATTTTTATTTGGTCGATATGAGCTTGTTCTATTTTCATGATTGTTTAAATTGTCCTTTCAGCCTGCTGTTTTATTCTTTGTTTATATCATATATATTCATATAAAAATAAATAATAACTTAATTATATATAATCATGACTTTATAACCTTATTATAAAATTTAACTTAAAATAACCAAGAAACATTCATCCCGAATGTTTCGGGACACCAACCGATCTAAAACCATCTTGCGATAGTTTCCAGTTGGCACTAATCAATATTGTGCAGCAGGCTTTCAAAGAACTTTTTTTGTTTGACTCTGCAAACTTATATTTCAACTCCGCAGATTTAGTGCATTGAAGTTTTAATTTATTATCTTGCAACAAATCTAACTAAATTATATCATTTTATATTATGGCAGTAACAAAAAAACCATTAGTTCGTTATAAAATTTTAGATGCTTGTTTTAAAAACCCCTATAAGAAATTTACGATTGATGTTTTACTAGCAACAGTGAATAAAAGACTAATGGATATGCTTGATGATGAGTCACAATGCATTAAACTTCGCCAATTGCAAGATGATATTGCTTTTATGAGAAGTTCAGAAGGATGGGGTATTGAATTGGCTGAACTCAACGATGGAAAAAAGAAAATTTACAGGTATGAAGATTTAGATTTTTCTATCAATAATGCTCCTTTGAATGAAGTTGAAATGGACCAATTTCAATCGGCTATACAGGTGCTTTCGCAATTTGAGGGTATGCCCCAGTTTGAAGGGATACAGGAAATAATTGCCAAATTAAAATCAAATTTTAAAACCACTATAATAGAAAAACCTTTTATTGGTTTTGATAGTACACAAGATTTAAAAGGGATTGAATATTTTAGTACACTTTACAATGCCGTTCAAAATAAAACACCTTTAGAAATTACTTATAAAGACTTTAAAACCGAAGAACCATATACTTATATCTTTCATCCATATTACCTCAAAGAATACAATAATCGCTGGTTTTTATTTGGTTTCCATCCCGAAAGTTGGAAACGGGACTGGAATGTTGCTGTTGATAGAATAGTGTCTGTAACGCCAAGTTCTGTTCCTTTTGTGGTTAATGAAACTATCGATTGGCAAGAGTATTTTTCAGATATGATTGGTGTTAGTAAATCTGAAAATGCTATTCTAGAAGAAGTGGTTTTACATTTCAATCAACTCACAGGAAAGTATATGGAGAATAAATCCATACACGAAACGCAAAAGAATAAATGGATTGATGAGTTTACTTTGGAGTTGAAGATAAAGGTAATTGTAAATTACGAATTGGTGCGATTGATTTTGTCTTATGGAGAAAGTGTAAAGGTTATTGAACCAAAAAGTTTATCTGAACAAATTTATAAGCGACATCAAGAAGCTTTTCAACAGTACTTCTAATTTTTTATTTTTTTTCAATTAGTTTTTCAATTTCATTTAATGTAAAACCGCACTATAATACTCAATTATGTAACACAGCTTGGGAGAAAAAATTACTGGCACGAGTTGCGAAGCGTACGTGTTTTTGTACCAAAAACCGTGACAGTAATTTTTTTAGGAGCGTTGGCAAAGGAGTGGCAATTGGAATGTAAAACGTCTGGTTTAAACTGAACGAAAAGAAATAGTTCCTTTTAACTGTAAATTTCTATTTGATTTTTATTCCAATTGGACCAGGGAAGTCTTTACCTAAGTGAGTGTATAGTTTTCTGACTTTGGAACGCCAACTTATTTTGCTTTCTATCCAAGTTTTGTTGCCATCGATGATATTAATATTATCGTGGGTATGCATTGGTAAACTTCTTGATGATGTGATATTATCGAATTGTAATAATAGTTCTGGAAAGTCTATTGGAGATTTATTTTTATTTAGGTCAAAAATAGTTCTGTCTTCTTCTTTGTTGAATTTTAGCGTTTTAATTTTTAATTCTTCAAATAAATCTATTAATGGAATTTCATCAGTAATAAAATCTAAATCGTAGATGTCTTTTTTGGCAATACGATTGGAGGCACTTACTAATTTGAATAAACCAATATCTTTTTTTGAAAGTAATTTAATAGTGTCTTTAACCTCTATATCATATAGGTTTTTCATATTTTGAAGTAATTCTACCTTTATAGTTTCACCTTGTTTGGCATCTATAAAAAACCGAATAAAACAAAATTGGTCGTTAATATCACAAGGGTCATCAAAGTTTCTGGCACTTTTGCCAAATACATTTTTTACTTCTTCCTCTATTGTTTTAAATCCTTGTTTACCAACTATGTTTGGACAAAATAAATCAATATCTTCGGAAATACGATGGTTGTATTGAAATGCTAAATTGGTTCCGCCACCTAATGAAAATTCAGAAAGTGATGGTATGCTTTGTAATTGAAAAATGATTTTGCAAATTGCTGGAGAAACTGCCTTCATAAATTATAATGAAAAGCGAACAAATGGTTCAACGTTATATCGTTTTGCAACTAATAAACAAACTTTGTTACTAATGTTTTCAGTAGTTTGTTTTAGATATTTTACAATCATTTTAGAGGAATATAAATCCTCTAACTTTTTAATATCTGTTTCAAAAGTATCTGGAGTTGTAGCATACAATGCCCTTGGGATTATGATATCCTTATCTCTTGAGAGGTTAAGTTTACTATGATCCATATCCCAAAATAAGTGTTTGGGAAAAATTACTGCTATGTTTACTGATTTGTTCACTATGCAAAATTAGTGAATTTGTTGAATTTTAGCGCAGAAAGTAGAAAATTTTATTGTTTTTGTAATCACAAATTAATTTCATCAAAATTCAGAAAGACTATATCTTGATTAAAAAATAATATACTAAATAGAATTCTCATCAAAAATAAAAGCAATTATCTGATTAATAGACTATTGAATTCAAACATACTATTTTTAAAAAACTTTTGGTCAATGGGTGAATTCATCCATAGAAAAATTATTAACTTGCGTCATTAAATTTTTTACATGAGTGCTTTAAAATTTTCAGGTCACGACACCTTTCATTGTAGACAACAATGGTTACTGAAAGGAATTAAACTAATTGACAATGAGGGATATACAGTTTTTAACAAACCTGATGTAGCTATTTCAAAATTAGGTGTTGGGAAAAATATGGTACAGTCTATTCAACATTGGTTAAAAGCATTTGGATTACTAAATGACAATCATGAAGTTTTAGATTTTACTAAAAAAATGTTTTTAGACCAAATCCCCTTTGATCCTTATTTAGAAGATGAAGGTACTTTATGGTTATTACAATATAAAATTTGCAAAACACAATTCGCAAGTATTTTTTATTTAATATTTTCTGAATATTTTAATGATAAAGTAAGTTTAGAGTTTTCTGAAACACAAATAATTCAATTTATTGAAAAAAAGCTTCGTAATAGTAATGAGAGAGAGGTTAGTAAAAACACATTAAGTTCAGATTTTAAAGCATTTGTGAAATCATATGCTACTCCAACAAAATCATTAAAAACTATAGAAGATGATTTTAATTCTCCTCTATTAGAACTAAATCTAATTTCACAATTATCTAGTAAAAATAATAACGGAGATACCGTTTATAGAATAAACAAAGAACACAGAAACAACATTCCTGTTGAAGTATTTGCATATTGCTTATTGGATTATTTAGTGGGCAGAAATGAAATTAGTTATGATGAAATTAGAAATACTCTAGGCTCCTATTTTTGTTTATCAAACGACGGTTTAGATAATTTAATTGAATTACTATGCTCTACTTATCCTGAGTTTATTTATAAAAACGATGCTGGGATAAGACAAATTCAAATAAAAGGAATTGAAAAAGATTTTCATAATAAATTATTAGAATCGTACTATGGAATATAATAATATATCAACTAACATTTTAAGAGACGAGTCAAAAGACTTGAATTATGTTGTTACACCAAATGCGATTCAAATTTATGAACGCATTGTGAATAGTTCTGCAAAAAGCAATAAATCATTTACTTTGATTGGTAATTATGGTACCGGAAAATCTACTTTTTTATGGGCTTTAGAAAAAAACCTACTCAAAGAAAATATTTATTTTAGCAATACTCTTGATTCTAAAACTAGTTCTTTTGATTTTATAAAATTAATTGGAGATAATATTTCTTTGACCGATACTTTATTAAAAACATTAAAATTGAAAGAAGGTTCTTCAAAAGAAATAATTGAAGAGCTTGAAAAAAGAAGAATTACTTCTTCTAAAAAGAATAAAGGTTTAGTATTAATCATAGATGAGTTTGGTAAATTTTTAGAATTTATAGGTAAAAACAAACATAGTAATGATTTGTATTTATTGCAATTGATTTCTGAATGGGCAAATGATGATTCTAAAGATGTCTATTTTATAATATCATTACACCAAAGCTTTATATCCTATTCTACTTCATTGGATTTAGCTGAAAAACTTGAATGGGAAAAAATTAAAGGTCGATTTATAGAATTACTTTTTAATGAACCCGTTGAACAATTACTGTTTTTTGCGTCAAAAAAACTGGAACGATTTGAACTACCAAAGAAAAATGAAGATAGTTTCAATCTATTGAACAAAGCAATTAAGAATAGTAATCTTATTAGTTTTAATGAATCAAACACAGCAGAATTAGCTAAATCATTATATCCATTAGATTGGTTGTCTGCAAATATCTTAGTAAATGCATTACAACGTTATGGACAAAATGAGCGTTCTTTATTTACTTTTCTAAACGATAATACAAAATTTTCTATTAATTCATTTGAAGGCAAATTTTACTCAATTTCAAATGTTTTCGATTACTTAGTTAATACAATAGGAAGTGAAATTTATAGTTTTAATAATCCCCACAGAGCACAATGGCAAACTTGCTTTAGAGCATTAGAGCGTGCTGAATTAATAGATGATACTGATTATAAATTAGTGTCAGAATTAATCAAAACTATCTGTTTGGCAAATATTTTTACAAAAGCTGGAGGATTATTTGATAAAAAATTTATCTCAAAATATATTCATCACACAAGTGAATTCAACGATGTTACTGTTGAAAAAACTATTGATAAATTAGATAAGTCTGGCATTATTAGATTTTATAAACACAGTAATAAAATTAATTTTTTAGAAGGAACAGATATAGATATTGAACAAGAATTAGCTGATGTTTCAAAAGAAATTAATCATGATTTTTCTGTTGACGATGCCATTTCTGATTTGGTAGATTTCCCTGTTATTTTGGTTAAAAAAAATTCATTTGAAAAAGGAACCCCTCGGTTTTTTGAATTTAAAATATTAACGGATTTAAAAAACATTACAACTGCGGAAGGAGCTTTAGATGGTTACATCAACTTGATTTTTGATACTGATGTTAAAGAAAAAGATGTTAAAAAATCTTCACTAAATACTGGTAGTAATCTTTTTGTTATTTATAAAAACTCTAAAGATATACACAATGAGATTTTCACCATTAACAAACTTAAATTCCTAATAAACAAGCATAAAGAAGACAGAAATGCAATAAAACTCTTAAATAAGGAACTTGAATATCACAAACAGCAACTAGAGAAATTTGTATTAGATAATTTATTTATTTCAAATGATCAAAATATTTGGTTTTATAACGGGAAAGTAGAAGATATAAAGTCTAAAAAAGCTTTAAATGAAACTTTGTCTAAAATATGTGATTTAGAATATAATAAAACGCCTCATTATAAAAATGAGTTAGTTAATAAAGAATTTTTAAGTTCTCAAATAAGCAGTGCAAGAAAATCACTTGTGCGTCATTTACTTAACAATGAGAGTAAAGAAAATATTGGTTTTCCAAATGATAAGTTTCCACCTGAAAAGTCTATCTATATCACTTTAGTAAAAGATATTGGATTACATGCAAAGAATACTAAATTAAATCATTTTGCTTTTACAACACCAACAGACTTAACTTTCAAACCACTATGGGATGAATGTGAAGCTTTTATAAAATCAGCAAATTCTTCTAAAAGAAATCTTGGTGAACTTTATGGCGTTTTAAGTAAAGCTCCGTATAAATTAAAGAAAGGTTTTGCCGAGTTTTGGATTCCTTTATTTTTAATAATTAACAAAGAAGATTTTGCATTATTTCATGAAGCTAATGGTTTTATTCCCTACTTAACTGATGATGTATTAGATTTAATTCACAAATCGCCAACGAATTACTCTATAAAAAGCTATGATGTTTCTGGTTTAAAAGTTAACCTTTTAGAAAGTTATAAGGAACTAGTTCAAGTTAGTGATAATGAATTAGGCACTAAGAGTACTTTTTTATCAATTTTTGGAAATTTCTTGCGTTTTTTTAGAGGTTTGAATGAATATACTATAAATACTAAAAGACTTTCTCCAAAAGCTATTAGCTTGAGAGAAGCTATAAAAACGGCAAAAGATCCAGAAGATGCATTATTTAATCAATTTCCAAATGCTTTAGGTTTTCATTCTATTTCTATAAATGACGATGAAGAAGTATTAAAATCTTACACTTATCATATTCAAGATGCTATTAGAGAAATTCGTTCGGCTTATGATGCTCTACTTGATAGAATTGAGGAAAAAATAATTCATTCTTTTTATTGTGAAACTACTGATTTTGAAAGTTACAAACTAGAAATTCAAATTAGATTAAATAGTGTTAATTTGAGTTTATTAGGAACAGAACAATCTATTTTTTATAAAAGATTAATTTCGCCTTTGGACGATAGGGCTTCCTGGTTAAAATCAGTTGCTGATGCAGCACTTGGCAAATCAATTGATAAAATGATTGATGAAGAAGAAGTTTTATTAGTTACTAATTTAGAAGAATTTCTATTAGGTTTAATAAGAGCTTCAGACCTTCATGAATTTTTATTAAAAGAAAACACCAAAATGGTTTCTATACAGTTGTTTGGAAGTTCTGGAATTATGATTGATGATAAAATTATAATTTCAAATGAATATAATGAAGAATTTGAAAGTATAAGAATGCAATTAAAAGAAAAATTAGTTACTTTAGACGTTCATAAGCGGAAGCAATTACTTATGGAGTTATTGTCTATGGAACTTAATGAAAATTTAGTATTATGAGTGAAATAAAACATGTTTTAGGAATTTCTGGAGGAAAAGACAGTGCTGCTTTGGCTATTTATATGAGCCGAAAACATCCTGATGTGAATGTTGAGTATTACACTTGTGATACTGGAAAAGAATTGACAGAGACTTATGATTTGATTAATAAATTGAATTCTGTTTTAGGTAAAAACATTCGTCTTTATAAATCTATTGATGAGTTAAACTCTCCTGAAAAAAATCCTTTTGATCATTTTTTGGCTATGTATGGAGGTTATTTACCGTCTGCAACCGCACGTTGGTGTACAGGAAAAATGAAGTTAGAACCCTTTGAAAATGAGATTGGAACTACTCCAACTATATCTTATGTTGGAATTCGTGGCGACGAAAATAGAGAAGGTTATATCTCTAAAAAAGAAAATATACAATCTATATTTCCTTTTAGAAAAAACATTTGGAGTGAAGATGTTATTAAAAAATTTCTAGCTAATTCTAATATAGATTTTGTAAAAACATACTATGAACTAATTGCTCCGAAAGGAAAATTAGAAATGATTTTGCAATATGTTGAGCAACCTATTTCATTACGGTTTACTCAAAAACAAAAGGCAAATGCTTTATTAGATACTGATGTTAAACTTTTTAATAAAGTGGTTTTTGAGTTTTTAAAAACAACCGATTATCCAGTTGGAAAACTGGAAAGTTTTTCTTTGATTGATAATGATGAAGTATTAGGAATTAATGATATTTATAAAATATTAGATGATTCTGGAGTAGGAATACCAGCTTATTATCTACCCATTGAATATCAAGTTGAGATTGATGGCGAAGTAAAAAAAGGAACTTATTCAAGAAGTCGTTCCGGTTGTTACTTTTGTTTTTATCAACAAAAAATTGAGTGGGTTTGGTTGCTAGAACAACATCCTGATTTATATGAAAAAGCAATTACTTATGAAAAAGAAGGCTACACTTGGACTATTGAACCTCTTGAAGAACTCAAAAAACCGGAAAGAGTAAACGGAATCAAAAAAGAACACTATTTACGAATGCATAAAAACAAAACTAACGCTAAAACTACCACAAGCTGGCAAGATGAAATCTTACAAGCTGAAGGACAAGGTTGTGCTAGTTGTTTTATTTAATTTCATATAAAAACAGTAACAACCTCGAGAGAAATATCATAATTTATAAAATCACTATTTTCATCATTCCAATTTTCGTTTATTGTTATGTCAGAACCTATAAACTCTATTCTGTTTGTTTCAAAATTGATTTTATTGATTTAAAATTCATATAACTATGCTCATATATTAATTTTGATTTTGTTGGATATTTGTAATAACCATATTTTTTGTAAATCCTGTAAGGTTTTTCAATTTGATATAATTTCACATCCCATTCGCCACGACATTCTAAATTTGAAAGAATTGAAAGTAGCCTTGACTCAACATCTATAAAATTTTCAAATCCAATTATATCAATATCAATATAGCCATCAATGTTATTTCCAACTAGTAGAAAAGGGCTATCTTTATTGATTTTTCTTTTGTAAATTTCACCATAATAATTAATAGATTCGCTCATAAATATGATTATTTAATGTTACAAATGTAACATTAAATAATCATAACACCAAATAAAATGAAAACAGATATAACAAAATTAAAAACAATTTCTAATTATGCCATATACAAAGGATTGAGCCGACAACATGTGTATCGGCTTGTTCAAAAAAATGAATTAACAATGGTAGAAATTGATGGTGTTAGTTTTATTTTATTGGATGAAAAGGCTGTTGAGTTTGTTAGAAAGAGGGAATAGTATTATTTAACTCAACTTATTGCATTGCTAAAGATTATTTAGGAATTGAATTTTCATAAATAGTTTTCAAAGCAAGTTGGTCATCAAAAATTGAAGGGTCATTATCGTATAGTTGTTTTAAATAATGAACTCCACCTAAGGAAAATTGTTCGCATATATCTCTAACTTTTGAAAGTAAGTTCTCAGTTGATATAAAATTATTTTGAATATTATCTCTTGAATTTAATTTTAATTCTGTATTAATATCTTCTCTTGCCATTACTCTAGCAATACAATACTTGTATTGATTTATGTTTTTTGGAGACCAAACAGACATCTTTTGGTGCTTTTTATTTTTAGTATATCCTAAATAGTTTCTAGAATTAGTATTCAAACCTATTAATAAGCAATATAAGTAACCTTCATACCAGCTTCCTAAATAATTACCTAGTCTTCCTTGTGGGAAATCAGCACCCGTTGTACTGCAAAAATTATTAATAAAGCCTTCAAATTCTTGATCTATATAAAGAGAATGGTTTGCAATTATATCATCCATTTGTTTTAATTATTAAGGTTTAAAATATTTACTCTTTTATTATTTCCTTTTTTAGAAACAATTGAAATCATTTTAGCATTTTCAATGTTTTCTACTTTTGTTAAAATTCGTTCACCAATCTCATTTAAAGTATTTTTCTTATCATCCCATAACTCTTTTGTTATTAGAATATTTTGATTTTCAGAATTTTCTAACTGGTAATTAAAAAAATGTTCTGAAAGTGTATGAGACATATTAGATGTTGGAGCATCCGCGATAAACGGAAAATTCACATTGCCACCAGCTTTTTCTATCAAACCAAAAATAACAGATAACTGTCTTAAAGCTTGAGAAGCTCCACCACCTTGTTGCAGGTTATTTCCAAATTGATCGATAACTTTAATTTCAAAATCAGGTTGGTTGTCATGATTCAAACTAAAATCAACTTTAATTTTTTGACTTGTAAATCGTTCATTATCTTTTGAAAATGCTTGGAATTTCTTATTGCTTATCTTTTCTAAATCCATTGCGAAATCCTCATACATTTGTTTTTTAATATCTAAAAGCACATTTTTTATTTCAGTGCCAAACGTCTCTAGGTTTCTTGCCTTATTTAACTTAACACTGTCCTTGCTTTCCATATTGCTCGCACGCATATTTGAATTCACAGTAGCAAGGTCACTTATTTTAGATGATAAATCGTCTTCAAGTAACTCTATTTTCATCACAATCATTGACAAATCACTTTTAGCCCTATCATATGTTGTAAGAGATACAAGTTCAACATCATCTTTACTTAGGACTCCATTTTCTTTAATAAAGTCATCCTTTTTATTCTCAATATCCCTCTTATTACTTTCATTTAAAACTATACTATTAATTTTAGATTGTAAAAAATCATATTCAAATGAATCATATTTATTAAGATATCCATCTAATTTAAGATAAATCTCGTTTAATTCTACATACTTATTTAATTCTATATCATCCTTGTTTAGTTCTTTTCTGAAAAATGGAATTAATTTTTCTTCCATATATCGCTTACTATCAGCACTTAAATTATTGGCGCAAATGTAACAAGTATCATCAACAATCATTTGGGTTAATATTGCCGGACTTGGTTGATCTCTCTCTAATGCATAGAGCATTTTTCGCTCCTTTTCACTCAATGTATCATTGAGTTCAGTTCCTCTTTTTGCAGAAAAATCTCGTAGATTTTCTTTAAAATCTGTTAAAGTTTTTTTATCTTTTTTGTTATCTGTTATCTTCGATAACCAAAATTCATTGTTTATATAATTATCAACTAAATATTTATAACTATTATCAATTGCTCCTTCTAGTTTTTTTATATCAAGGTTATAATTATCTATAATCTTTAATAATGCTTGATTTTTTCTAGAAATTTCTGCCTGACCTCTAAATTCTTCAATAGTATTTCCAAATATTTCTTTAAAATTATTTAGCTGTGGTAATTCAGATTCTGTAATTTCTGTAATTTCATTTTCTAAAGTTGTTTTTTTCAAAACATTTTCTGATGCAGCTGTATTATTTATACTCTCGCGTTTTTCTATATCTTGTCTTAATGAAAAAATATTTGAAGCTAACTTTATAGAAATATCGCTTTTTTTATCTAATATGTTCAATGAAACTAAATTATTAATTGTAGTTCTTAATTTTTCTCCTTTTAAAGGTGTTAAGTGTTCTAAAGATTCTCCTTGCACAAGAAAGAAATCTAGCAAATTTGGTCTTATGATTTTTGTTTTAAGTTCATCGAAAGTTTCAGGTGCCGTTCTAATATTTCCTAGCTCTATTCTTTGAACCGATGTTTTTGGAGTAGCTATTGTTATTCGATTAACATCTTTTTTACAAAGGACTTCTTTTGTAATAATTCTATTTAACGATTCACCTCTTGAATTTGTTTCCTCAAAATAAATTCGAACTCCAATTGTTACTGTGTCTTGGTTTTTTAATAAAGCACTTGACTCATGGTTGAGAATATGGTTAATTGTATTTAAATCTATATTTAATAACTCATATTTATTGAGGTTGTTTTTCAAAATCACATTGTCAGTTAACATCCATCGAAATGCATTATGTAGTTTTGATTTACCAGTATCATTTGGTGCAACAACAATATTCACGCCATTTGAAAATTCGAAGACGTTATTTTCATAGGGTCCAAAATAACCAAACCAATTGTTGAGCTCAATTTTCTTAATAAATATTGCCATAAATACTTAATTTAATAAATTAGCTAATGTGTTTTTTCTTGTATTGTCGTTTTGATCAGAAAATATTATATGCAAATATCTGAGATAAATATTTCTACTCGTTAGAATTGTATTTACATTTTGTGTAATAGGATCAATTTCTGGCCAATATTCTTCTTTTAAATCTGGATTTTCTAAAACTTTTTTTAAAATGTCATCTGTACTCATTTTATTCTTTTTAATTTGATTAGTTATTAACTTTAGTTCTTATATACCCTTCTGTAAGCCTATAAACTTCTAAAGCACTATTTATTTTTTTGTATGTCGAAAAGTTTTCTGATGCTAAATTATAAAATTCATAAAGTCGTCTAAATTCACTGATAATTAAATTTTCAGCTGTTTGTCTATTATTATCATATTGTTCAACCGAGGGTAAGATAACTATATCGTATATGTTAGCATACTCTTTTTTAAAAAATCCATTTTTATAATTCCTTAAAACCCTTCCTCTTCTTTGAACAAATTCTCTATAATTTTGCCCACTTGCAACAAAAATTGCATTCATTGTTTTGGGAATATTTACTCCTTCGTCTAAACATTTAATGGCTAAAAGCATGTCAACTAAATCTTCTTCAAAATCTTTTAATAGTAAATCTCTGTTTGTGGTTTCTCCTAAAAATGTTGCAGTATTAATTATTGGAAAGGTTTTTTTAATTTTATTCTGTAAAACTTTTATATAACGCTCATCATCTTCATTAATTCCTTTAGCACAATATATCAGGGTGTTTTTAAATGAGTCTTTTTCGACTAATTTTTCAATAATTTGAAGAACTGCATCTCCTTTATTTGTAGCTTGATCTTTTAATAACTGTCTTTTTAATGCTGCCTTTGTGTTAATAGTTTCATTTTCTTGTGTATTATGTAATTGACGGGTTAAGATTAAATATTTTTCCCATTCTTCATCAGTAAAAGTAACAAAAAAAGGTTCGTAATGATATTTACATAAATAACCATTTTTTATTGCATCTTCCATAGAGTATGAATAAGTATATGGAGGGGGTGAATTAAAAAAATCTTCTATAAATTGATTCTCATTATTTTCATCCCATAATCTTAAAGGTGTCGCAGATAAACCAATTTTCTTTCCAAATTTCAGATCTTTAATTCCATTCATAAATCCTCCAGCACCCATATTGTGTGTCTCATCAAAAATCACAATAAAATCTTTCAAAAAAGTTTTGAAAATATTTAAAAATTTATCGCTACTAAAACTTTTATAAGTTATGACGATGTTTAATTCATTAAAATCTACATACTTTAAAAGTTTAATATACTCAATGTCTTTTTTTAATTTTGAATTTCCAGAATACCATTTTATAGGTCTTTTAAATCGAGAATCTTTTAGCTCCTGAGACCATTGTTCAACTAATTCTTTACCAGGTACAACTATAATATTTTTTTGAATGCTTGTCTTTTTAAACTCTTCTATTAAACAAAAAGCAGATGTTAAAGTTTTTCCTGTTCCGGTAGCCATTGCAAAAATACCTACATAATCATTTAAAATCCAATTATTATAAGCTTCAATTTGATAAGGTCTCGGGCCTTCTTTATAAGGAAATTTTGGAGTTCGTTCGATTTTTTCAAACTCATTAATTTGTTCTACAGCTGATTTGACTGATTTTTGGATTTTCGGATTATTAAATATTTTATCACGTTTACTCAATAACTCTTTTTCTTGAATTAATAATTCAAGGATGTTTTTATCACCAAACTCATTCTTAATTGCTGCTTTTACATCCTTGATGTTTAAGTATTCGACAAAATCTGCTTTTTCAGAAAATATCTCATTGAAGTATTCATTTTGTACACCTATTTGTTTATTTGACCTGCCATTTTCCCAGGATAAAAAACATTCTAATTCTTCTAAATTTTCCAATAATCCATAAGCGGTGAAATTGCACGAAGACTTAAAACATATTGAATTTTCTCCATCACTAAAAACACCCGATTTGTAATGTGCTATTCCTTTACCGTCTTTTGGTTTTATTATTTTAATTTCAATTCTATCATTGGCAATCAACCACGCAAAGCACTCAAAAAAATGTTTTCCATATTCATCTAATGATTGCTTTAGCTCTTTAATATTATTAAAATTATAAATTGTAGAAAAAGCTTCTTTTTCTTGCCCTTTTGCAATTGCTTTTTTATCTTCTTCTGAAAGTATATTATTAATAACGGCTCTCATTTTTCCGCCAGAATAGATGAAATTTGCAAACCCTAATGATAACACATTAAGAACTGAAGAACTAAAATAACCTAATAGTAAATCGAATGTTTTACTATTGCACAAAGCATCTAAATGAAATTGAACAGGTTCATCTTCACTACCCGTTCTATAATTTCTGTTTTCCGCCCATGCTACATTTTTCAACATATTAATTATTTTTTATTTCGGCTTTTATTCTTTTTAATAATAAGTCTATTTCTGCTTCGGTTGTGTTTTTATCAAAAGAAATTCTTATTGACTGACTGCATTCTTTATCCGTAAATCCCATAGCTTTCAATACATGTGAACTCTCAACTATTTGTGAAGTGCAAGCAGAACCGTTACTTAGTGATACACCTAGGGATTTTGAAATAAATATCTCTGAATTTAACCCTGGTATAATAACATCAATAATATTTAATGCTCTTGAACTTTTATTCCCAATACTAATTGTTTCATTTATTTTGAGTAACTCATCAATTAAATAATCATTTATTTTTTTAAGTCTTTCTACATTCTGATTAATTTCTGATATTGCTATTTCACAAGCTTTACCAATTCCAACTATTAATGGCGTATTATAGGTTCCTGCTCTTAAACCGTTTTCTTGACCTCCACCATGAATTAGAGGAGTTAATTCTAGTCCTCTTTTTTTGTAAAGAATACCAATTCCTTTCGGGCCATTTAGTTTATGACCACTAAAACATAATAGGTCAATATTATCTTGAATTACATCAATTGGAAATTTACCGACAGCTTGTGTAGCATCGCAGAAAAAAGCAATGTTATTTCCTTTTGCTATTTCTCCAATTTTTTTAATAGGTTGAATAGTTCCTGTTTCATTATTTACATACATTACACTAATTAAAATTGTGTCTTTCCGGATAGCTTCCTCCAAGTCTTTTAAAGAAATTAAACCTTCTTTATTAACATTTAAATAAGTAGCCTCAATTCCTTTCTGTTCTAAATATTCACAAGTTGCCAAAACTGCTTTATGTTCAGTTTTAACTGTTATTATATGATTGCCTTTTTCAAAGTTTGCTTCAACATAACCTTTTAAAGCTAAATTAATTGATTCAGTAGCTCCGGAAGTAAATATAATTTCAGATTCATTAGCATTTAAAATTAATGCAACCTGTTTTCTTGCCTTTTCAACGCCATCATTTGCTAACTTTCCAAAATGATGATTGCTTGAAGCATTACCATAAATCTCTAAAAAATAAGGCAACATTGCTTCAAGAACTCTTGAGTCGACTTTAGTTGTGCTTGCGTTATCGAAATAGTTTATTGACATCATTTTTTATCATAATACAATAATACAACATATTAATTGAAAGAAAAATGATGAAAACCGTAAACGTAGAAAAATAAGGAAAAATAGTGCAGAAATATTTAGGGTAGGCAGGGCAACCAAATTTGGAGTAAAAGATATAGGCGTTTAGGTCGCTATTTGTTAAGTTTCACAAGGTTGT
>Ga0209284_10002479_pt1 | contig 25143 bp, 18 predicted proteins | sample FRY03_FD_187211 | JGI IMG/M metagenome (GOLD analysis project Ga0209284, IMG submission 187211) | Freshwater microbial communities from Lake Fryxell liftoff mats and glacier meltwater in Antarctica - FRY-03 (SPAdes) (version 2) | ecosystem: Environmental > Aquatic > Freshwater > Ice > Glacier...
ATATTGAGTTAGGTGTCGGACCCTCTGGAATTGATCTAGCAGAATTTATCAAATCACAGGCACCACATGTAGCCATTATTTTTCTTACTCACCTACCCGATCCAAGGTTTGCTGGCGTGGATTCGCGGTCGATTCCAAAAAAAGCGGCTTACCTCCGCAAAGAAATGATTTCGGAGCCAGGCTTACTCGTTGAAATAGTTGAATCGGTCTTACGTGAAGGCTCAGGCAAAAATGTACGTCATGACCTTGATCCAGAGCGACCACTAGCAGAGTTATCTAAAGCCCAAATTGACGTTTTGCGAAGTATCGCACTTGGTCAATCCAACGCCGAGATAGCCGTCCAACGGGAAACTACGCTCAGAGCAGTAGAGAATCTGATCCGCCGGACCTTGTTTGCTATTGGAATTGAAGCAGACTCAACGGTTAATTCCAGGGCGGTCGCGGCGCGTTCCTACATTGCAGCTGCAGGTTTGCCTGTTAGCAATGAGTAACAAATCAGTAATTCGCCGCAGCATTGGCCAGACTCTGTCGTTAGTTGGAAGCAGCGAAGCGTTTACCAAGCGGGTAATAATATGGACGCTGCCACTTAGTCTGGCTATTGCTGGATTGTACGACAGCAACCGATTTGAAACTTCTAGTTGGTCATGGATGTTAATTGCCATCGCAGCACACATGACTGCTGCGGTTGTCATGACGGGACTACGCCTGTTATTTCTGCCCAAGTACTACCAAAAGCCGAAACCTTTAATCACACTTTTCATCTTTGTAGTTGGAAGTGTGATTCGAGCAGTATTGATTGGTCATATGGCGCTCGCCATTGGTCTTGCAGACGTAAATGAACTTGTCTATCGAGCAGTTTCTGGCGGCTTATTAGGAACATTGACACTTTCGGTCGTGACGATATTGGCTGCAATCACAAAAGAGTATTCAGATGCCCAATTACAACTAATCACAGATCGTAAGGCTTTGCTCACAGCTAGAAATACGGCAGAAAAACTTATTAATGAAAAGCGAAGTGAGATAAATAAAATCATGAGGGAGAGCATTGAACCCTCACTTCTTGAAATATCTCGGAACTTGAAAGACTCAACTGCCCAAGACTCGTCATCGCTGCGAGAATCTGCCACACAAATTTCTGAGTTCATTTCTAAAACGATTCGGCCTTTAAGTTCCGAGCTCCATACTCGACAAGTGGTCAAGGTAGCGCAAGTCCCTGAGATCAGAATGAAACCGAAACTAGTTTTGGTGCCAAAAACTATCGTGATTAGTGAAGTTTTGAGCCCTGTCGCATTATTTGCAATTTGGTGTTTGCCTAATGTGACGGCTTTATTCCCCGTTGTGGGAGCGATGGCACTGCCATTGGCATTGCTTTTCTACTCCCCAATGCTTTTGCTGCAGAGCCTGATTGTGAAACTTCCAATATCGCGCAGACCGATTGAAGGCAAGCGTGGATTATTGCTTCTGGCACTGATCTATGCAACAACTTGGGTTGGCGTCATTCCGTTGAGCCAAGCCTTTGGTGTCAATTTGATCCAGGAACTAGACCTCATCCCAGCTCTAATATTTGGCCCACTAGTTATCGGCATGCTGCTTTCTTATGGGTTTCTGACTGATAACAATCGGCTGACATTTCAAGGTGAATTGATTCTGGCCAATATGGAATTAGAGCGAGAACTTAACCGCACTGCCCAGGAGATTTGGCTGCTGCGCCAGCGCGCCGCCCAAATGCTACATGGTTCAGTGCAGTCGTCCTTAACTGCAGCAAACATGAGAATTCTTGGTGCACCAAGTGTCACAGAAAACCTGCTGCAAACCGTGCGCCAAGACATTACGCGGGCGTCAATTGCAGTCACAAATTTTGAGTCAGAACATATCGATATTGGTACTGCGCTGGCTGAGTTGACCCAACTGTGGTCTGGAATTTGTGAAATCAAATTAGTCGCTACTGATAAAAGTCTCGATCACATTTCACAAGATCAAACAACGGCTCGATGTGTAAATGAAATTGTTAAAGAGTGTGTGAGTAATGCAATTCGTCATGGCAAAGCAAAGCAGATCAATATTCAAATAATTGAAAACGCGAACCACACCTTGCAAGTTATTGTTGCCAATGATGGATTGATTGAAGTTCTCGGACCAGATGGTGTTGGCAGTGCGATATTCGATGAAATAACAATGAAGTGGGAGCGAAAAATCTCAAACCAGCAACTAGTCTTCAACGCGGTCGTGGCCTGCAATTAAGTCGCCCAAGACTGGAAAACTTGTATTAAAACACCAAAAAACATTGAATTGCGATGTGCTACCCGAACATTACCGAACTGCCCAAAATAACATGATTTACGCTGTAGAGGCGGTGTTTCACGGGCAGCGTATTGAGAGAAATTGCCCTTGGTGCACCCATTTATTAACCATATTTGGGAAGTGTTAAAAGTGTCGAGACAGCGCCGGATTGAGAGTGCGATCATCCGTGATCGCCACGTTCTCGCGCGCATCATAAGGCACAAAGTTCGTAATTATATCTCAGCTCTTATTACTGCAGCGCTAACCTTTGGTTTCCTAATCGCAACACCAATTTCTGCAAGTGCGCTCACTGTCAAGGCAACTGGAACAAATCCTTCTATGTGCAACCAAGACGTCACAAACACAACTGGCGTATCTGTTGAGCGCATTGGAACTGCTTGCGTAATTTCTTTCACGAGCACGGGATCAAATGCTTGGAGTGCTCCCGTTGGAGTAACGTCCATAAGAGTCCTAGTAGTGGGTGGTGGAGGTGCTGGAGGAGTGGGCGACTGGACTGGTGGTGGAGGTGCCGGTAGCGTTCTTCTTGGAAATGCCTACCCTGTGTCTGCAGGAACTTCTTACCCGCTAACGATTGGTGCTGGAGGAGTGGGCGCGGCCGTAAATGGAGTAACAGCCAACCCAGGCAGCAACTCTGCTTTTGGCGCTTGGAGCGCCGCAGGCGGTGGCGGTGGCGCTGGATATGGTTGGGGCAACGACAGTTATTTTGCTGCCGGTGGCTCTGGCGGCTCTGGTGGTGGTGCGGCAGAAGAGAACGGAACGCCATCCGGAGGTGCATTTGTTCAACTTGACTATTCTGGCGCGCAAAAATTTGGAAACAAAGGTGGAGATCAGACAATTGGCAATGGCTCGCAGGCTGGAGCGGGTGGTGGTGGAGCAGGCTCAGCAGGTGGTAACGCTGGAAATAGAGTCGCCGGTGCCGGCGGTGCCAGCAGGACATTCGACCTGTTAGGAAAGAATTTTACCGTTGCTGGTGGGGGTGGCGGATCAACTCTTCACTCCCCTGGTGGTGGGCTTGGCGGTGGTGGGCTTGGAGGCGCTGGAGCGACATATGGACCTGGATTTTCGGGTCTAGTTAATACCGGCTCAGGTGGGGGCGCAGGTATGTCTGGTAACGGTGGTAATGGTGGCTCGGGTTTGGTTGTCGTTGCGTACACGATTCCTGCTGGGTTACCTTCAGCGCCGAGTTCCATGAGCGTATCTGCGGCAATTGGCGCTTTAACCGTTTCATGGATTGCTCCCGTCGATGAGGCAGGTCGCTCTAGGACTGGCTACCAAGTTGAGCACTCAACAACAGGCGTAGGTGGCTGGACAACAGCGTCTTCAACAGTGGCAGCAAACGCCACCTCTTTTCAAATTACTGGGTTAATCGCAGGCACTAACTATTACGTACGTGCGGCTGCCCGGTATTCTTCTGGTGAATCGGGCGCTTATGGATATCCCTGGACCAAGGTCTATGGGACAACTAACCCATTAAGAAACTCCAGCGGAAACATCGTGTATGAATCAGGTTTTGGATTAAACGGCACCGGTGTCGCGGCGCACACGAATACAACATTTTCTCGCGTGCGATACCTGATGAAATCAACATATGGTGGTCAGGCAAATTACGTGGACGCGGACTTTGCAAAAGCAATAACATCATCACCAACAAGCCTAAATTCTGTCGAAAACCTCCAGGTTCCCTCCACTGGGTCGGTATTTCCATCTAGCCAGTTTGTCGTTCAAGGAAATGTTTCTGATCTGACAGTTTTATCTAACGTCTCAACTGCGCTCCAAAATGGATTTGGGTATTCGGGACGTCTGGAACTATGGCCATGGAATTACTGGCACACTGCAAATGGCAATTTGCCTGCAAGAGATTTAGAGCTTTTTGACGACTCTGATAGTTCTGCTGGCAATGGAGACTATGGATCTTTCCAGTTGCACTCAGTTGGCGCGGAATACAAAAAGAATATTTTCTCATGGAACCGACATAGTGGAACCCCAGACATTGGATTTGGTGATTTTGGTGGTGCGCATCCGGATTGGACGTTTTGTAACGATGGGTGCTCCGGCAGGACAAATTTTGGTTTAGAAACCTTCATTAATTCACCCGTTACCCCACTAACGGGGTCAGCACTTACCCCTACCTTCGGGGCTCCGACACCAACAGCAAATGGTTACACGGTCCAAATTTCCAATTACGACGCCGCATTTACCTGGACGGGCACCGCGACGGCTAGCGGCATAGTTTTGATTAGTGGATCTGGCTTAGTAACGGTCTCAGGAGTCGCGCCAAATACCTCGTCCACTGCAACAATCACATCTACGCGCCAGAGTTACACGAGCGGCTCAGCAACCGTGTCTGGCACCTCAACGACTGGCGCCGCACGCACACCAACTTTTGGAACACCAACTGCAACAGCCGATGGATTCACTGTCACAATCACTAACTACGACGCTGCCTTCACTTGGAACACCCCAACAGTTTCAGCAGGATCTGTTTCAGCGGGCTCACCATCTGGTGCCAATCAAGTCTTAACTGTCACAGGATTAACGCCAGGAACTTCGGCGACGATAACCCAAACAACTGCTCGCACTGGATACAACAACGGAACTGCAACCGTGTCTGGCACCTCAACGACTGGCGCCGCACGCACACCAACTTTTGGAACACCAACTGCAACAGCCGATGGATTCACTGTCACAATCACTAACTACGACGCTGCCTTCACTTGGAACACCCCAACAGTTTCAGCAGGATCTGTTTCAGCGGGCTCACCATCTGGTGCCAATCAAGTCTTAACTGTCACAGGATTAACGCCAGGAACTTCGGCGACGATAACCCAAACAACTGCTCGCACTGGATACAACAACGGAACTGCAACCGTGTCTGGCACGGCGCTGGCGGCCGCGCTAACTCCAACTTTTGGAACACCAACGCGAACTTCAGATGGCTTCACAGTTCAGATCTCAAACTATGACGCAGCATTTACTTGGGCTGGCACGGCAACTGCATCGGGAAGTGTTGTAATAAATGATTCAGGACTTGTAACTGTTAATGGAGTCGCGGCAAATACCCAATCCGTTGCAACAATCAACACGACACGAGCTGGATATGTCAGCGGCTCAGCAACCGTGTCAGGCACGGCGCTCGTAGCAGCGCTCACTCCAACTTTTGGAACACCAACTGCGACAGCCGATGGATTCACTGTCACAATCACTAACTACGACGCTGCGTTTACTTGGAACACCCCAACGGTTTCAATTGGATCCGTTTCAGCGGGCGCACCATCTGGTGCCAATCAAGTCTTAACTGTCACAGGCTTAACGCCAGGAACTTCGGCGACGATAACCCAAACAACTGCTCGCACTGGATACAACAACGGCTCGGCAACCGTGTCAGGCACGGCGCTGGCGGTCGCGCTAACTCCAACCTTTGGAACACCAACGCGAACTTCAGATGGCTTCACAGTTCAGATTTCAAACTATGACGCAGCATTTACTTGGGCTGGCACTGTGACGCCAACTGGTTCACTAGCTATAAGCAGTATCGGATTAATTACGGTCACCGGAGTTGGAGCAGGAAGCTCTTCGACAGTAACCGTTACTACCACTGGTGGTGGCTACCTAAGTGGCTCTGCATTCCGAGTAGTCGCCATAAAGGTTGTCACTTATAACGCGAAGAGTGGCACTGCTGTTGCCGATGGTTCATATGTAGTTGGAGGATCGATTGCCACAGCTCCAGTTTCAACGTGGGCTGGTTACACGCTTGCAGGGTGGTCAGCCACCGATGGTGGAACAGTTGTAATGTTCCCGTATTCACCTGGGGTGACAACAGATATAACATTGTTTGCAATTTGGACAACAAACACTCCTGCGCCAACTACATCACCGACACCTACCCCGAGCACTTCACCAACAGTGAAGCCGAGCACTTCACCAACTTCCTTGTCTCCAACCCCAAGTGTTTCGCCTGAGGTTAAGACAAATCCAGCAGCACCCGTGACGCAGTTTGAAGAGTTACGCAACGCGCCATATCCAGGCAATGGTTTAAATACCCCAACACTGGGCGAAATTATCACGTTGATTAATCGTGTGCCGGTGCAGCTAGTTGTCACAAATCAGGGCGCTCAGACACTAATCGAATTCGGCGATGCTATTTCAATGGTTATAACTTCCCGTGATGCATCTGGCGCTCCAGTGGCAACCGATGCCAGCGGCCTAATCAAGGTTTTCAAGGGAACATCAATTCAAACTTCTGGTGCAGGTTTCTTGGCCAATAGTCCGGTAGAGGTCTGGCTCTATTCGACACCAACCAGACTTGGTTCCGGCAACACATCCTCTGACGGCACCTTCGAAGGCACCTTCGAGATTAGCTTTGAGATTCCAATAGGAGAGCACACGATTGTGCTCAACGGAATGACACCGGATAACGAAATCTTTACTGTCGCACTTGGTATTCAGGTTAGTGATCAAACAGCGGCGACCGCACTAAACGAAAATGAAAGTTCAGCTGGTGCAAGTCAAGGCTCGACCCCATTCGGACTTTTAGGTGGCCAATTGGACAGAATCGTTGCTGTTTTAATTTCCGTCTTAACAGGCATAATTCTAGGTTTACTTGCTCGAAGGAGACGAAATTCTTAGTTGAGCAAGTAAGGATTCACCAAGTCCCCGTGAAGTACGAGGTGAATCACTAATGGTGCCTCATGTAACCGTGAGGCACCATTATTTTTTGCTATAAGTATCTTTGGTTAATTACAAAAAACAGAGATTGAAAAATTACCGCTATTAAGAACGCCAAGTCCAGTGATGGTCTTAACTTCAATTTCATTTCGTAACTGAATCATGTGAGCAAATGGTCAACAACTGCTAAAAATGGCTTGATTTCGCCTAGATTTCAAGGTTTTGCCCTATGTAAGGGAGAATACTCTAGTGAGCACAACTACTTCGGCCATCGACATTGCTCGGGCCGCGCTACTTGAATCAATTCCGGCTGATCACATCGGCGCTGTTTTGGATTCTGTCGTTGAACCCTCCGAGGATTCCGCAGTTATTATCACCAGCTACACCTTTGAATGCACCTCCCCGGGATACCCAGGTTGGTATTGGGAAGTTAGCGTTGTTGAAATTTCTGGCCAGGCCAAGCCAACTGCTAGCGAAGTTAATTTGTTGCCAGGCGCTGCCGCACTTGTGCCAGCAGCATGGAAGCCATGGGCCGAGCGCGTTGAGCCAGGGGACTTAGGTGTTGGGGACTTACTGCCACCACCAGAAAATGATGACCGCTTAACTGCAGGATTTACTGGACTTGGCGACTTAGAAGATGTTGCAGATGATTTAGCAGCGCTGCATCCAGTGCAATGGGAACTTGGACTTGGACGCGAAAAAGTTTTAAGCGCAATTGGTCAAGAGCGCGCGGTCACACGTTGGTTTGAAAAACTAAACGGTCCAAAGTCAGCGATGGCAAAGTCCGCTCCAGCGCATTGTGGTTCGTGTGGCTTCTTGGTTGCTATCGGTGGCTCAATGGGTCAAGTTTTCGGAGTCTGCGGAAATGAATTTGGCGCAGCTGACGGTCAAGTTGTGGCAACAACATTTGGTTGTGGTGCGCATTCATCTGTCCGTCTGGAACAAGCAACCCCGATCCCAGTTGCTGATTTAGTAATTGATGACAAAGCCGATGAACAAAGTGATTCCAGCGACTTACCTGACTATGTTGCAGATCCTGTTCAAGACGATAGTGAATCAAATGAAGATGTTGATTTGGACGAGGCTGAAGACCGCAACGAAATTATCGCCTCGGAATTCGCAATGAAAGAAGCGGTTGAGGCAAACGAAGCAGCATCTGAATTCATTGAGATGGAAAACTTAGACGCTGATGAAGCCGAGCAAGAAATTGCTGACTTCTATGGCGATTCAGAAAGTGACACAAGCGAAGAATCTCGATGATCGGTTTGATCTTGGCTGCTGGCGCTGGCCGGCGCCTGCGCCCCTATACCGACACTTTGCCTAAAGCACTCGTGCCACTTGATGACATTCGTTCCGTTATGGATTTAACGCTTAAGAACTTTGCCGAAGCAGGACTAACTGATGTGGCAATCATTATTGGTTACGCTGCTGATCAAGTCCGAATTCGCCAACAAGAATTAGAAGAGCGGTATGGCGTAAACCTTGAACTTGTTTTCAATGACAAAGCCGAAGAATGGAATAACGCTTACTCACTTTGGTGCGCACGGGATGTCCTAAAAGCAGGCGCAATTATTGCCAACGGTGACACGATTCATCCAGTCTCTGTTGAAGAATTACTCAAAGCGCAAAGTGATGCTCACATCACGCTTTCCCTGGACAACGTTAAGAAATTAGCTGATGAAGAAATGAAAGTTCAGCTAAACGATCTTGGCGGCGTCAAATTAATTACGAAGTTGATGGATCCAGCTACCGCATCAGGTGAATACATAGGGGTCGCGCGAATCCCAGGCGACCTTGCCGATGACCTTGCCGATGCATTGAAGGCAACTTTTGAGCGCGATCCTAATTTGTATTACGAGGATGGCTTCCAAGAGATGGTGGCGCGTGGTGCTCACATTGCAACTGTAGCGATTGGTGATGTGCCATGGATTGAAGTGGACACCCTGGAAGATCTGGCGCGCGCTCGGGAGATCGTATGTCATTACTGAGTCGCACCTTTCCGGCGCCACTTCATGTGGACATTTCTGCTGGTGCAATAAATCGGTTGAAGGATGTTATTTCTGATTCGCGCATTGCCCCGAATTCAAAAGTTGCTGTTATTTTGTCGACAGGCTCAGGCGTACAGTTTCGCTCGCAGATTGAAAGCCAAATTTCACAGGCAGATTTCTTTGAATTATCTGATGGCAGCTTGCAGTCAGCGGAAGAAATTTCAGCCAAACTAAAAAACTATTCCAGTGTTGTTGGCGTTGGTGGTGGGCGAGTACTTGATGCGGCCAAATATGCAGCAAGTAAAGCTAACTTGCCTATGATTTCTGTCGCAACCAACCTTGCCCATGATGGAATTGCATCTCCAGTAAGCATTTTGGAGCACGACGGCACTCGCAGCAGTCACGGAGTAAGTGTCCCAGCTGCTGTACTAATTGATTTAGACATTGTTCGCAACGGTCCAGTTCGATTCTTGCGCGCCGGAATTGGCGATGTGCTTAGTAACTTAAATGCTGTTTCCGATTGGGAGCTTTCCCGAGATGTTAATGGCGAACAAGTGGATGGCCTAGCGGCATCGATGTCTCGAACAGCGGCAACAAGTTTGCTCAATCATCCAGGAACAATTGATGATGATGGATTTTTAGTCGCACTTGCTGAAGGCTTAGTGCTTTCTGGATTAGCAATGGCAGTTGCTGGAACTTCTCGGCCATGTAGTGGTGCGTGCCACGAGATCTCACATGCAATAGATATGTTGTTCCCAGAAAAGTCCGCGCCACACGGCGAGCAAGTAGGAGTGGGCGCGCTATTTGCAACATTCTTACGCGAGGCAACAGGTGAATTTTCGCAACTTCGCAATGTACTGTCTCGTCATGGATTGCCGATCTCACCTGCCGAACTTGGATTAACGAGCGAGCAGTTTGCGCAAGTTGTCGCTTATGCGCCACAAACTAGACCAGATCGATTCACAATTTTGGAACACAAGAATTTAAGTCAAGACGCGGTTTCGCGTGTTGTATCTGACTTTGTTTCCGCAGTTTAGGCAGGCTTTAAACATGGCACTTATTGGATCTCGTCGCATTGCCGACAAAATCCTTGACGTAACCATTTTCATTCTTGCTACTGCAACAGTTGCTTACTATTCATCACGCTACTTCACGACCAGTGCCTTGGTTGTAGCTGGAGTCTGGGTTGCATTTGCAGGGTTACTTTTCCTTTTGCTCCGACGGTTTGCCGAAGCAGGATTGTATGGCGAACCAGTCCCTGCCCCTTACCTAACGAGTGATCCAACTGCGCATCGCAAAAACGTTTTAGCTCGAAACGTAACTTGGACAGGTTTGCTTGCTGCTGGGTTTGCCTACCTTTATATCGAGAACCAACTGCCAAATTTAAGTCCTTCCCAATGGGCATTAATGATTCTGGTTCTAGTAGTTCTTGGTTCGTTAGTGGCAATCAGATTGGCGAAGAATAAAGTTGAAGTTGCCGCTGATTACAAAACCTTCCATTGGCTTACTTGGCTGATTGGCGCGGGCATGGCGTTAATTGCCTCAGCAACGTTACGACCACAAAGTGATGACACGAATTATGTAAATCTTTCAACCTGGATTGCTGAGCGTGGCACCATGCCACTTCGCGACACGGTTTACAGTGATCAAGTTTTTGAAACTCGCCCACTTGGATCTGCTTGGGAATCAATGTGGGGAGTCTTTGCTCACGTAATAAACATCTCAGCGCCAACTTTGCTTTATGTAGTTGCAGTTCCAATTCTGACTATGATCAGTGTTTTTGCGGTAGATCGGGGCATGCGATCAATGCATGTTCGACATAGCAACTTCGCCCTGATGGTTGTCAGTCTGTTCTTGCTACTTGATGGCGCAAATATATTTTCCTTTGGAGTTTTCCATGGGTCTCGTATTTGGCAAGGCAAAGCATTCTTTGTTTCAGCCATGGTTCCGCTGCTTATCGGCGCAGGCATAGTTTGGGCGCGCTCTGGACGACGAAATGATTTAATTCGATTTCTGTTAATTGCGATAGGTGCATCCGGTCTGACAACAACAGCAACAATGTTGGTTCCAATGATCACACTTGTCATCGTTGGCGTGGTTGGTTTTCAGCGCGGAATCAAAGCAGCCAGTTGGACTAGTTTGGCAATACTTACTCCGCTTTATGTTGGTCTGGCTTTTCGAGGCACTCGTAGCGCAGACAGCAACGCAATGGGGCAAATTGTTTCTGACACATTAGCTTTAGTGCGACCTGCAACCATACTTTCTGGGTTGAGCGAACTGCCTGATCCAAATGAATTCGTTGGCTTGATGGCAAAGCCACCTTTTCATGCTGCGTTATTTGCATTAGTAATGTGCTGGGGTTGGCTTGGCAGCGAATCTCGAACTGCGCGCCGGGTAATTGCTGGGCTGAGTTTGTTGTGGGCAATCATTTACTTGCCACCGGTCTTGGCAGTAGTTGAGCAAGTATCTGGTGTTGATTCAATTTCTTGGCGCTTTTGGTGGTTGTTACCAATCCCAATGCTGGTTGGCGCCGCCGCTTCTGCAGTTGCTTCAGGTTTGATTCGTATGACGAGTATTAACAGGTACAAGAATTTAACTTTAGGTTTAGCGACCATCTTGCTACTTACCCTCATTGTTATTCCGGGTAAGCCTGTTTGGCTTTCGAGTTTGGGACAGGTGAATTTGCAGAGCGCCAGATTGATGTGGCCACCAGGTTGGAAAGTCTTTGGTGGCTACTACGAAGCAAAAGAAATTCTTGATGTCATTGCCCAAGATGGCGACATTGTTGCAGCGCGACAAAATATTGAATTTTCCTTGGCCGCAACGACAGTTCGCATCCATCCAGTTCTGCCGAAGGTTTTCTGGTTTGCAGAAGCTACCGGACCACTTGCAAGAGAACAGTTTGGTGATCGAGTTACGATCCGCCAATTCACTTCCAAAGATCAAGATCCTGAGCTTCCACCCCTGGACTTAAGTCTTTTGCCTGCCGCATTAGCGCGAGTCGGCGTTGACGTGGTTTGCCTGGATGCGGACCGTCCGGAAGCGATTAAATTAGTGAGAAGTTTTGGCTACACCCAGGGTGCGCGAGTTGTTAAATACTCCTCCGGTCGTGGGCAATGGTGCGCCCGACTTGCTAATAATTAGCGCTTGCTTTAGCAACTCGAGCTACCCGGCGGCGCGTGTAACGGATTCCGAGTAGTCCAAGTAAGACGCCACAAGCGCAGATCCAGATCCAATTGCCTCGGCCGGAGGATTCCAACTTATCGAGTTGAAATAGGCAAACTAAGGTAGCAAGTGCCCAAATTATTGTGCCCACTGTGACTGCTGTTATTCCATTTGCCTCAAGTGGCTCAAGAGTAAGTTTTGTGCGCTTAGTTTCGGGTTCTTGGCCGGACTCGCTCAGAGAGTCTGCATGGTTACTCACAGGTAGCACACTAGCGTGTCGATATGGAAACCACCACAGAAACAACAGGCATATCGGCATGGGATCGCTATTTCCACATGACCGAGCGCGGATCTAATCTAGGGACAGAAGTACGAGGTGGCATTGTCACATTCGTGACGATGGCTTACATCGTTGTACTTAATCCTCTCATCGTCGGTACGGCGAAAGACATCAATGGAAACTATCCCGGTGGTGGCCAGGACATTGGTACCGCAATTGCGTTAGTAGCTGCCGCTACTGCGTTGGTCGCCGGCATCATGACAATCTTTATGGGCGTTTATGGACGCTTCCCAGTAGCAATTGCTGCTGGCCTAGGACTCAATGGCTTCTTAGCTTTTGGCTTAGCACCATTCATGACATGGCCACAGGCATTTGGTTTAGTAGTAATCGAAGGCTTCATCGTTTTGCTTTTGGTACTTACTGGTTTTCGCACTGCAGTGTTCCACGCAGTACCAGATTCACTTAAGTATTCAATCGGCGCCGGCATTGGCCTGTTCATTGCGTTAATCGGATTGGTTGATGCAGGAGTTGTTCGTCCCGGAGTTCCGCTAATTACTTTTGCAGTATTTGGTGAGCTTGCTGGATGGCCAATCTTTACTTTCGTATTTGGCCTGATGCTGATGATTATTTTGGTTGCGCTTCGTAAGCGCGCCGCGATTTTGATTAGTTTATTAGCAACGACTGTTATTGCAGTAGTGCTTGAATCAACGCAAAAAATTGGCGCTGCAAATACAGATCCAAGCCTGCCTGGTTTAGAAAACCCAACAGGTTGGGGACTTACGGTTCCAGCAATCCCAGAGACGGTAATTGGCTTTGTTGATCCAAGTCCGCTGTTTCAATTTGATATCTTTGGGGCCTTTGGTGCCATTGGCGTCTTAGCAGCTGGTCTTGCCGTGTTCTCACTTTTGCTTAGTGACTTCTTTGACACCATCGGAACAGTTACAGGTTTGGCTACCGAAGCTGATTTATTAACAGCTGATGGCGAAGTCCAGCACTTAGGACCAATCCTCACAGTTGACTCAATTGCTGCGATGGCAGGTGGTTTGGCTGGAACATCATCCAACACTGCATACATTGAATCAGCATCGGGAATTGGTGATGGCGCTCGCACTGGTATCGCCAGCTTGGTAACTGGATCCTTGTTCTTGCTTGCAATGTTTATTGCGCCACTAACAAAGATCGTGCCTTACGAAGCAGCAGCTCCAGCGTTAGTAATTGTTGGATTCTTGATGATGACGCAAATTCGTCACATCCCATTTGAAGACTATGCAATTGCGATTCCATCGTTCTTGACGATCATCTTGATGCCATTTACTTACTCGATCACTAACGGTATTGGCGCAGGCATGGTTTCCTTCGTTGCTATCAAGATCGCCCAAGGCAAGTCAAAGGAAATTTCTGGATTGATGTGGATTATTGCCGCAGCATTCGTGATTTACTTTGGCGTGCATCCACTGAAGGAACTCTTCGGCGTATAAGTAACACCCAATCTTTGGGGCGTACTGTGAAAAACGGTGCGCCCCATTGCTATGTCCAAGTGCATTTAGTTATGTATTAAAGTTGAGATATGAATTCTCGTACCCGGCGTGTTGTAACCATCATCGTTTTAGCTAGTTTCTTTATTGCAGTTGTAGCTGCAGCCGTCGCGCCACTTGTTTAGTGTGAAGTTTTAACGGGCCGAAACCAAGCAATAAAAATTGCCAAAATCATGCTGATTGGCACAATCGCGTAAGCGCTTTGAATGCCAATTTGATCAGCCATTGCTCCTAGTGCAAACGGTGCAATACCGCTGGCAAGTCCGGAACCAATTGACAATCGGCCACCGCCACGATCTGGACGCCCACCACTTGCTCGAAGCGCGCGCTCAAAGCCAAATGGAAAATGTAATGACATGCCAAGCCCAGTAACAGTCAGGGAAACTAGCATGACTGTCGCTGAAGAACTTAGCCAAAATCCTAAAAAGCCAACAAAAGAAATAACTAAGGAAGCGCGATACAAGCTCTCGGAATCAAACTTGGAAGTTAAGCGTGCTCCAACCAATCGACCAACCGACATTCCGCCAACGACCGTTGCCAGCGCAGCAGCGCTGGCGCCTTTAGTTAATCCACCTTGGGTAGTTAAAACTTCAGGCGACCAAAGCAACATCGAAAATTCCACACTTGCAGTGCAAACTACGGCAAGCCAAGACCACCAAAAAATACTTGGCATGTCTCCTGGCAGATCGTGATGGCCAGATTCCACATCAACTTGTGACTTAGGACCATAGGTATCAGTATCTTTACCTCGGGCAAATTCAATTAGCAATACACAAACGGCAGAGACTTGAATGCCTGGGCGCCAACCGAATCCAACCGTGACACCGATGCCAACTAGTACTGGTGCCAATAATCCGATCGAAGACGCGATTGCATGCAGTTCACTAATCGCTGCGGGCGCTGCTTGCTTTTGTTGGTAGGAAAGATAAGACGCTGTGCCCTGAATAATTAATGATCCAGCGCACGCTGTTAAGGCAACGCCGATCAAAGTAAATGGCAGTGATCGGCCTAAAGTGAAAAACAAAATTCCAGTAGCAAGCAAAATCGAACAATAGCGCAGCATCCGACCTCTACCGGTGCGCTTGATGATTGAGCTTGTTGCAATCCCAGCAGTTACTGAACCAAATGCCATAGCAAGGGAATGAAACGAAACTAGAGTTCGTGATAATTCGAGGTCTTCGCGCAAAAACTGCAGTGCGCCACCAAATCCAAAAATAAACCAAGCGAAACAAGTTGCTTGTAGGTAGGAAATCCAGGTGGTCTTATCTCGAACAGGTCGGCGATTAATCACTGACTAACTGTATCTAGTAACTACTTTAAATCCTTACTTGCCCAACTTGGTAATGATGTAATCGATACTTTTTAGCAGCTGCCGAACATCACTTGGCTCAACGGCAGGAAAGACCGAAATTCGAAGTTGATTGCGTCCAAGTTTGCGGTATGGCTCCGTATCAACGATGCCGTTAGCGCGCAAAACTTTGGCAACGTTTTCGGCATTGATTGACTCATCAAAATCTACGGTGGCAACAACTTGGGAACGCTTAGCTGGATCGGCAACGAATGGTGTGGCATGTGGACTCGCTGTTGCCCAGTCATAGATAGCATCGGATGATTCTTTTGTGCGAGCTACGCACCAATCCAATCCACCATTTGTGTTGAACCATTTAACTTGCTCGTTCATCATCACAATCGTCGCAACAGAAGGAGTGTTGTAGGTCTGCTCCAATCGCGAATTTTCAATGGCAGTTACTAAATCTAAGAATGCTGGAATGTAACGACCAGAAGCTTTAATCTCTTGCGCGCGAGCGATCGCCCGCGGCGACATGATTGCGATGAACAACCCACCATCAGATGCAAAACATTTTTGTGGGCTGAAGTAATAAACATCAACAACTGATAAATCAACAGGTAAGCCGCCAGCACCGGAAGTGGCATCAATAAGTACGAGCGCGTCTGCATCCGCGCCGGCTGGACGAACTGGTGGGATCGCAACTCCAGTTGAAGTCTCGTTATGCGGCGTGCAATACGCATCAATTCCGGATGCGGGCGCAAATGCAGGCGCACCACCAGGTTCGGCTTTGATTACTGATTGCTCACCCAAAAACGGAGCATCGATTGCACAACTTGCAAACTTAGTTCCAAATTCGCCAAAAGTTAAGAACTGCGCGCGATCGCGGATTAATCCAAAAGCGGCAATCTCCCAAAACGCAGTGGTGCCGCCATTGCCAATGACAATTTCGTAATCAGCAGGAATTGAGAACATTTTCGCAAGACCTGCGCACATTTCAGCAACTTCATTTTTTACAGGTGCTTGGCGATGGCTAGTACCAAGAATATTTTTAGATTTAGTAACCAGAGCCTGAATTTGTTCAGGGCGAACTTTAGAAGGCCCAGCGCCGAATCGACCATCGGCAGGAAGGAATTCAGCAGGTATTTTGATGTCTGGTATCTGGGCCATTTGTTAAGTTTAGATTAGTTAACGTATTCGTGCTGCCAACGGTTTGCAGGTATGAGCGTTTGTAATTTCGCGTGAAAGCACAGTTATACAATCGCAGTATGTATGGAAACCTTGGTCGTATCGGCGTCATCACACTTGCGACAGATACAAGTGTGCATCCAGAAATTCAACGCTTAATGCCAGAAGATGTTCACACTTATCCTGCGCCAATTTTGTTACCTCGCGGTGAAGTAGATGCGCAAGCACTTGCTGAGATGTTAGAAACTGATTCGTTAGAGAATGCAGCCTCCATTTTGACTTGGACTGGCGCAAAAACCATTTTGTTTGCGTGCACAACTGGCAGTTTGGTTCATGGTTTGGGCTGGGATAAAGAACTTGTGGATCGCGTGACTAAGGCATCTGGCCTTTCGGCAACCACAACTGCTACTGCAGTTTTGCGGGCGTTTAAGGCGCTTGGTGTAACCAAGTTGGCGGTCGTAACGCCCTACATAGATGAGTTAAATCAAATCGAAAAGAAGTTTTTTGAAGACAGCGGATTCGCTGTTAAAGACATAGTTGGTCTTGGATTAACAACAGATCCAGAAATTGGTGATCTTTATCCAAGTGACGCCCTGGCTAACATCGAAAAAATCTTTGATGAATCCTGTGATGGCATATTTATTTCTTGCACTGATTGGCACATTGTCGAACTAGTGCCGCAACTTGAAGCAAAGTATGGCGTTCCAGTTATCACTAGTAACTTAGCTGGGGCTTGGGCGGTACTTCGCGAAATTGGTTACACCACACCACAGCCAGAAAATGGCAGACTTTTTACTGTTTAATTTTTCGCTGGCACAAATTACGGGGAAAGACGAATTACTTTCCAGGCTGTTGCATCTGAGATGTCATGTGAGTTGCCGCTTCGCACAAAGCGCAATCGGTCATGTAACCGAGAACGACGGCCTTGCCAAAATTCGATTGTCTCAACAGTGATCAAGTAACCACCCCAAGCATCTGGCAATGGCACCTCGGATCCTTCGGGATACTGCCCTTGAAGTTCGGCCATTCGAGTTTCTAAAACTTCGCGAGAGTCAATTTCTGCAGACTGCGCGCTCACTATTGCGCCGAGCTTTGATCCATGTGGGCGAGTATCAAAGTAGGCGGCCGATTCCTCGCGCGAAACTTTTGTGGCAGTGCCAACAATGTTTACTTGGCGATGCAGGGGATACCACGGGAAAGTTACGCTAACTTGTGGGTTTTGCTCAATTGCATTTGATTTTGTCGAGCCGTAGTTTGTGTAAAAAGTTAAGCCGCGTGCATCAATGCCTTTTAATAAAACCGATCTCGTTGAGATCACATCATCTTGGGATCGAACTGCAATAACCATTGCATTTGGTTCAATCAATTCATCTTTGCCAACAGCGACGGCGTCATTTAGCCACTTAGTGAATTGTGCAAGAGGCGTACTAGCAAGATCTGCTTCGTCCAATTGATCTTTGTCGTAGTTGATGCGCATGTCGGCTGGGTTTGGCGTATCGATACTCATGGCTTAATTGTGGCGCAGAATCAAGTGCGATGCTGACCCAAGGAGTTGGCCAAGACGCTGGCCTAGATATGAACTCTGCGCCAGTTATGCCAGAGTGTGTCTGTGCCCAAGCTGTTACTTGACTTAACGCCGCTTCGGGAAATCCCGGCTTATCGCAGACTTTTCACTGCCGTTTCAATTAGCAATATTGGTCAGCAAATGGCTGCGGTCGCTGTTGGTATTCAGGTTTACGACATCACGAAATCCTCATTTGCGGTGGGACTAGTTGGGCTTTCGCAACTGGTGCCACTTATTTTGCTCGGGCTATTTGGTGGGGCAATGTCGGATTCCTATGACCGACGGATGATTGGGTTTATTTCCGCAGTCGGTATGGCTGGAGCCAGCGTTTTGCTTTTGATCCAGGCAGTCCAAGGCAACCAACAAGCCTGGCCACTTTATTTATTTGTTGCAATGTCATCTGGGTTTTATGCCATTGGCAATCCTGCGCGTCAAGCAATAATTCCGCGAATTGTTCCAACTGAGCAATTGCAAGCAGCAAATTCACTTTCATTTTTAACTTGGAATATTGGATTTACTCTTGGCCCACTTTTAGGTGGCGTCTTAATTGGTTTAACTGGCGAGGTTGCCGTGGCATACGCAGTAGACGTATTGGCTTTCACGGTAATGATGTGGGCAATGTGGACGTTGCCGAAACTGCCACCAATGGCAGGCGCGCCAGCCAAACCAAATCTGTCGAGTGTAAAAGAAGGTTTGCGATTTCTAAAAGGTAAGCGAAATATTCAAACAAGTTTTTATTTAGATTTAGTTGCCATGATCTTTGGGATGCCTCGCGCATTGTTTCCAGCGATCGCACTTCTTTGGTATGGCGACTCAGCAGTTTCTACTGCGTCGATAGTTGGTTTGTTGACGGCCGCTCCAGCATTTGGGGCTGCGCTTTCTGCAATTTTTAGTGGTCCACTGCAACGTATTTACATGCAAGGAACTGCCATAGTTTGGTCCATTGTTGGTTGGGGCGCAGCGATCACAGCATTTGGATTCACGCGCAATCTTTATGTTGCGCTGTTTTTTCTGGCGGTTGCAGGTGCGGCCGATAACATCAGCGCAATTTTTAGAACCACTATGTTGCAAGTGGTAATACCCGATGAATACCGCGGACGGCTACAAGGGCTATTCACAGTTGTAGTTGCTGGTGGCCCGCGCCTTGGCGACTTCGAAGCTGGAAGTGTGGCAGCAGTTGCTGGCGAAGAGTTCTCGGTAGTTAGTGGCGGCCTGGCTTGCATCGTGTTCACATACGCAATCGTTAGATGGCATAAACCATTTATGAAATACGATTCGCGCGCACCGATCGCTTAATTCAAGCGGTCTTACTCAAAGTCGTGAATTAGTTTTGCTTCTTCAGTAGCAGTGCGTTTCTTAGCTTTTGGAGCAGCCTTTACTTTCGGAACTTCAGTTTGTTGCGCGCCTTTCGGTAGCGCCTTGAGGCGATCAAGTGCTTCGATCCGTTCAGCTGCGTGATCCACGATTGGTTCAGGGTAACCATGATCAAGTCCGCCTAAAACTTTCCATGGCTCATGCACTTCAACACCTGGAATGTGAGCAAGCTCTGGAATGTATTTGCGCACGTAATCGCCGTTGGGATCAAACTTGGCGCCTTGGCCGAGCGGATTAAACACTCGGTAATAAGGCGACGCGTCGGTGCCGCAGCCGGCAGTCCATTGCCAGCCATGACTATTGCTGGCTAGATCGCCATCAAGTAACCATTCAAAGAAATAGTTTGCCCCACGTTGCCATTCGATATGTAAATCCTTAAGTAAGAACGATGCCACCACCATTCTCACTCGGTTATGCATCCAACCCTCAGCTCGAAGCTGGCGCATTCCCGCATCAACGAATGGGTAACCAGTTCGTCCTTCACACCAAGCAGCAAACTTTTCATCGGCCGCTTTGCCAGTGTCATATTTCATTTGGGCATAAAGCGGGTTGAAGTAATCGGTAATTGTGTCCGGACGTTGAAAAGCAATCTCGGCATAAAATTCGCGCCACGCAATCTCTTTGCGAAACACTTCTTGACCCGCACTATCGCCAAGACGAGCAAGCAAAGTCCGCGGATGAACTTCGCCCCACTTGAGCGCAATGCTGAGTTTGGAAGTGCCAGCAATGTCGGGACGGTTTCGGGCTTCGTCATAAGACTCGATTGGCCCAGCTAAGAAAGTTTCAAATAATTCAAGGGCCGCCGCTTCGCCCGCAGTGGGAAGCAAAACTCCGCGGGTATCCGGACGCTCTGGGAAACCATCGCAAGTGTCGCTGCCAATCCAAGTTGGCCACTTCGCTGGATCAGTTGCTGGCGCGCGCCAGCCATGAATTAACCAACGCTTATAAAACGGGGTGTAGACCTTGTAATACGTTCCGTCATCTTTAGTCACTCGCCCGGGCGCCACTGCGTAACCTGAACCAGTCTTTACAAAATCAATCCCGGCCTTTTTTAGCGTCGCAGCGATCTCGTTATCGCGGGCAATGCCGTAACCCGAGTAATCTGCGGCGCAATGCACCGAGGTTGCCTTGAATTCTTTAGCGATTGCAGGAATCACATCTTGGGCTTTGCCATGACGGATAACTAAGTTGCCGCCAAGAGAGGCATCCAAGCTGGTTAAGGAGTCGATCAAGTAAGCCTGCTTGGCCGGACCCCAAGTTGGCCATAGGCCTGGGTCGATCAAGACGACTGGGACGACGTTTCCATCGCCAGATTCAAAGGCCGCCGCAGTTGCAGCAACCAGCGCAGGGTTGTCGTGGATCCTAAGATCGCGCCGAAACCATAACACCGTAGTCATGTCCCCAAGTTACCTGCAGACATTGACGAGTGCATATCTGCATTGGACACCGGAAATACCTCCCATTGACTTGTATTCAATATCGCTCTAAATTTAGAGCGATGAGAGGAGGTAATTATGGATGAAGTACTAACCAAGGCGACTACAAGTATCAGCGAATTTAAGAAGAACCCGAATGAATTCGTAGCTAAAGCGGGAAATCAAGCCTTCGCAGTTCTGACAAATAACAAGCCATCGTTTTATGTTGTCCCGCCGGAACTATTTGACGAGATAGCCGAAATCCTGTGGGAACGCGAAATCACACCCATGGTCTTGGAGCGCATGAATGATGGCTCAAAACTCGTTCCAGTAAAGATCGAGGACATTTAGCAATGCCCTATGAACTTGAATTTCATGAAAAAGCTCTTGACGAACTAAATGATTTGGATGGCAGCATTCGGTCTATTTTAAGAAAACAACTCAATGCCCGATTATTGAACTCAAGAATCGCTTCAGCCAGACTTAAGGGCGACCTTGGAAACTTCTACAAACTTAAAGTTGCAACATGCGGGAATAAGGGTCATTTATTCCGTTCACGTCGCGGAGCATTTAGTGAAAGTTTGGTCGATAGGGAAAAGAGATGACAAAGCTGCATATCGAGCTGCCATCCTCAGGATCTTCGATGAAGGCTAAACCGCCCAAAAATCTCCGAATTCGGCGTGTCGCAAGGTGGGTTATATGTCACACGAATCGGACCACATTGTGAATCCACAGGGGGAAAACCCATTGTTTTGGTTAAGTTATCCACAGGTAGACCCGACATAGAAATTTAAGGTGATTGCTAAAAAGGCTTATAAATAGGCAAAAAGGTAGAATTAAGGAGTCGGTTCCACCCGGAAGCGATCTGTTCAGGGCGCCAAGTCTCACCACCTGTAACGGGAAGTAAACCTTTGGTGAGTGTGGGGGAACCACAGGTAAGTGGTCTGAATAAGACCTTGGGGTTAAGCCAGGAAACTGGCCGGCTGCCTTCCCAGAGCCGCACCCGACAGCTCACCCCACCGGCGCTGGGAGTCAAATGTCTAGTGCAAAGTCGCGCAGGTTAATCCAGCGCGCTATCTCGCTGCCAAAGGGTCTGCTGGACCGCTTTGAAGCAGGCCTTGACGCGCGTTTAGACGCTGGCTTCACTCGCACTGACGCGCTGCTAGAGCGCCAAGTCAAAGTTGTTAAGAATTCGCAACAGGGTTTAACTCGCATGATTGCCAACACCGCAAGTTTTACTGACCGAGCGTTGGAAGTTCGCATTCCGCAGCCCAGCACTTCAGCGCAGGTCGCCCAAAGATTTACCCGTGGACTTGCCAGCATGGTGCAGGCCACTGACACGGCGCTGGATAACCGAATTTCCCAGAATGACTCCGCAAGGATCAAAACTGCAACGCAGCGCATAGTTTCAAGTGCCAAGAAATTTGAATCCAGTTTTGATGCCAAGTTAACGCAAAACCTTCAGTCAATAGATCGCGCCACAAACCAGGTCCAGCTAGCCGCAACAGCCTCGTGGAATTTAGTGAATGTAAAAGCCCTTGCTTTTGAGCGGGTTATGGAACTTGGTATCTCGCGCATTGATTCGGGCATCGATAAAGGCGTGGCAACAGGGGCGGCCGCTAACCAAGCCCTAGCGGGTCTAATTAGCAACGCGGATCAGGGTTTAACTGGCCGCTTAGCAAGAGTTGATCGCAGTCTTAATGGCGCGATTGGCAAAGCGGCATCCTCTTACGCGCAAATTTCTGGGTATGCCACACGCAATCTAACAAGTGCTGATTCTCGTCTCGCAACAGGTCTAAAGACTGCGGATGCTGGCATTGATACGGCAGTAACTGCAATCGTTTCCGCCGCAACTGCAACAACGAGCTTTGCAACCCGAAGTGCGCAGGCAACTGATGCCACGTTGTGGCGAGGTGTGGCAAAAGTTGATAAACGTGTCGAAGTATTCGCAGGGCAAACCAACAGCAAAGCAAATCATGCTGGCAAACGTGCGACATCAGCGCCGGCGTGGGTCGCAGCTGGCTTGGCCTTGGTTTTAGGAACGCTAGGCACAGCAACTGGAACTTCCGTAGTTACAGCAGAAGCTGCGCCAGTTGAAATTGATAACTCAGCGCAGAGCGAAACTGTGGCTGCAAAGTCTGTCGTGTCCCAGTACATGTCGGTGCGCGAATCCTTTGCGACGTTGCAGGCCTCCCGCTCTCGCAGTATCGCGACGCTTGAAACGGAAATCGCCGAAGCTCAAGTCAAGGCGCAACAAACCACAATCGATGGCAACGCAGTTATTGACATTGCGAGCCAGTACGCAGGTGTTTCTTACTCACGTGGTGGCACAACTCCAAGGGGCTTTGACTGCTCTGGATTTACCACATTTGTCTATCGTCAAGTTGGTGTTTCACTTCCACGCACATCTGGCGAACAAGCTGCCTGGGCCGATCGCGTTGCTGACGCGGATCGCCAAGTTGGCGACTTAATGTTCTGGGCAGATCGTGGCGGCGTGCATCACGTTGCTATTTACGCTGGCGATGGCCTGATGTGGGATTCCCCGCGCCCTGGTCGTCGCGTTGGCAAGACCGGTATTTGGGGCGATCCGTTTTATGGCCGCGTACCAGCTGCAGCAGTAAACAAGGATGCCATCACAGAGGTCGTTGACAAAACTGCCGAGCTAGAAGAACTCAAAGCGGATGTGCCACAACTTGAAATCACGGTTGAACCAACTCCAGTTGATTAAATGCGAGATAGCTAAAAGAACCTCAAAACAAAACCCCCAGAGAATCTCTGGGGGTTTTGTTTTACTTACTTCAATTAGTTAGGCAGGTGGAGTGTTGGTGTTCACGGTAAAGGAAACCGCGGAACCAACTGCAATGCGACCAGACTGAACTTGCGTGGAAACCCCAGAGACAGCGTTCAATGTAGTTTGCGTCACCGTTCCAACCACAAACCCAGCAGCCACGATTGCAGCGCGTGCATCAGCCTCGGTAAGTCCGGTCAAAGTTGGCACAGTGTTAAAACCACTTGTGGCTTGGACGTAAAGCGTGGTGCGAGTTGTTCCAGCTAAATCTGCAATCCCTCGACGAAGACCAGCAATGTTTGTTCCAGACTCAGTGTCAGAAACTACAAGCGCGATCCCAGCAGCCAGTGCTGAATCAATTGGCGTGCCGTCAGCGCCTGTGAATCCAGCAGAAGTTAACGAAGCCTTAGTAGCAACAGCGGTAGCTCCAGCAGTTAGTGAAACAACTGGGTTGTAAATATCTTTACTGGTGTCCCTAACTTTGTTTAGCGCAACTGGAATTGGAATGATTTGTCTGGCGCGTGAGCTCGAGATGATGTCAGTAACCCACTGCGGCGTCGTACACATTGCAGCGCTGGTGCATGGATTTGTCATGCTGTTTCGGATGTTGCCCAGTGGGTCCTGCAAATAGACACCATCACCATTGGCATAAGTGGCAGTGACTGAGCCGTTAGTTAACTGCGCGCCAGGAGTATTACGAGTCCAATTGAAATATTCATACTCAGTGCTCGAAAGGGAATAACCTGCTGGGTTATCTAAGTAAATGATTCTGTGCTCACCAGGTTGCAAAACCATTGATCCAAATTTGTTAAGGCTTTGCATCCAACTATTTTCTGAACTCCAAAAGAAATTCAGTGAGTTATCGCGCAATGACCAATTAGTTAGATCCATCGCGGTACCACTCTGGTTTTGCAAAACTACATACTCGCCAAATGCTGGCTCAGTGTTACCTTCGATGGTTGGCGCATTGTCGTTAAACCACATAGCTGGAACGCCACCTGTTGCTTGGCCACAAAGATTTGGATTCCAAATTCCTACGCCTTGCGTCTTGGCAGTGTTCATCAAATCTAGGTATTCCTTGTTGTGAGCCCATTCCTCAGCAAGAGGCCACCAAAGGGACCAACCAGCTTTAATTTGCTCCGCTTGCACATCAATGTCAAAAGCGCCCGTTGCATTGTTAAGTTTGTAAACGCTCCGAGTTGGCCTAGAGCCGCCGCCCCAACTATTTGTGCCATTAACGATTGAGCGAAGTTGAACAATAGTTGTTTGCTCAGGCATTAAGTTCATGAAATTTTGATAGGCCTGTTCGGCGCCACATTGGGCAGGGTTAGCTCCCTTTGCGCGTTCAGGAGTTTGCAAGCCAATGTTACGAACTTCAACTAACTGATTCGTAGTGGTTTTGACATGGGTGGTGTCGCCATCTTCGTGCTTGTAGACAATTCCACATTCCCAAACATGCTCAATTGCACCTGATGCAGTTGTCACATTCGTGCCAGCGCCACAATTCAAAGTTGAAATGTCATTAACTAACCAAGCCAGCTGCGCGTCAGAGCGAATAACTACGGCTTGCGTTGTGTCGCGCACGACAGTTC
>Ga0209284_10002484_pt1 | contig 25109 bp, 20 predicted proteins | sample FRY03_FD_187211 | JGI IMG/M metagenome (GOLD analysis project Ga0209284, IMG submission 187211) | Freshwater microbial communities from Lake Fryxell liftoff mats and glacier meltwater in Antarctica - FRY-03 (SPAdes) (version 2) | ecosystem: Environmental > Aquatic > Freshwater > Ice > Glacier...
AGCAGGCGTAAATGTTCCAGTAATTAACTGTGGAGTACTACTTATACCCGTGTTAGCTACTATAGTATCCGTCATAGCGGTATCATTTGCTGTAAGACCATATCTGATACCTACATTTGAGTTCGTTGTAGTGGTTCCATCTTGGTTAGCATATACTGCAGCAGTATATGATGTACCTCCTGTTAATGTTATAGGTATAAATAACCAATCATCATTGGACCAAGGCAAGAAAGCGTTCCAGCTTCCTGTTCTTGGAGTTCTGCCGTATGAAGTCAATGTGTTATTAGCTTTCCAAGTTCCCGTACCAGTTACACTTTCTTGAGATAAACATCCAGCCACATCTGTGTTGTGTGTATATCCACTTTCAAAACCTTCTGTATATGGAATACTGAAAGCATTACAAGCAGTAGTAAATGATCCTTTAGTAGCCCAAGCACTTGTATCACCTACTCCACATATAGCTCTTACATAAAAATCATATTCTGTATCAGCCGCAAGACTACCAAGAGAATAAGGTTTAGAGCCAGTTAATATTCGGGTTCCATTGCCTTGAGTGAAACTAGCAGTATCCCACTCAATTTGCCAAGAGGTAGCCGTTCCGTTTTCTGTCCAAGTTATGTTAGCTGAATCTGAGGCAATGCTTGAAGTAGTTAGTGAACTTGGGCCTGGACAGTTTGGAGTAGCCTCTACTTTGAATGCGTCCATAGTAACACCATAACCGTAACCCGAATATGCTTCAAATGCAATATAATAATCTGTAGAAGCATTTGGCAGACTCATAGTCCTTTGAGTCCAAGAGGTAACACTATTGGAAAAAGACCCTAGGTATGTCCAAGAACTTGTAGATGAATCTCTATAATAAACTCCCAGCGTATCTTGATCACCACCCCAGTCAGCTTGCGAGTGTTGAAATATCAATCTTGGGTTAGACAATCCCGAGATATTCATTGCAGGGGTGATAAGTCTAGTTCTATTCCCATTGTAGTTAGCAGAGTAGAAATAGGCATTTTTACTGCCTGCAAAAGCAGATACTGAGCTGTTGTTATTTCCATTTCTTGATGTCCAGCCGCTTGATCCAGATATGGTATCTTGCGTCCAATTAGTCGGGGGGAAAGTGGTTCCTTCAAAACCTTCAGAGAAAGGGAAGGTAGTTACCTGTGCTTTGGTGTTCCACGCAAAAAGTAGTAGTGTAATTAACGTGATTAAAAAGTTTTTTTTCATAAAGTAAATTTTCTGTATTTTAATGTTTAAATTTTCGTAAAATCAATTGTAAACTATTTAAGGACCTTATATATTTCCAAAATTTTGGTGTATTAATAAAACCCAAACTTCAAAAGTAGTGACTTTGATAGTAGTCTGTATGTCACAATTCCGTATATCAAGTTAATATGACAATTAGATTGCATTTAAATAAGATAAGTTTTACTGGATTGTGAAAACTATTTTATTTGTGAATAAAGTGTAATATAGCAGGTATTTTGAGATTGCAAATTTGACTTGGAATGGGGAGTTTTTCTTGATTTGAGTTAACAGGAATAAAATAACATAACAGATGAAAACAAATATTTGATCAAGGGGGGGGAGTAGTGCAACAAGAAGAATTAAAAAGAACTGCTAATTATTCAATAATGATGTAGCCTATAGCATACCTAACTCCTTCACTAATAATGGGCCAGAGTATACAAAACCAGTATAGATTTCGATAAGGTCAGCACCGGCATCATACTTAGATTGGCCACTTGCTGCATCTTCTATGCCTCCTACGCCTATTATGGTCATATCAGATTTGGAGCGAATGTACTTTACGAAAGAGTTAGACACCTCTAATATAGGAGCTCCGCTTATGCCACCATCTCCTATTTCATCAATTATCTTTTTATTGCTGTTTTTTAAGATTGTACGGTCTATGCTTGTATTGGTAGCTACTATTCCTTCAAAGGCTATTTCGCTTTGCAGATCTATGATTTCATCTAGTTCTGCGAAACGGAGGTCTGGTGCTATCTTAAGATATAGAGGCTTCCATTTATCTTGAGTATCGCGTATGGCTATAAGAGCACTGAGTATTTTTTTTAGCTCCCCCTTGTTTTGTAGTTCACGCAGGTTGGGTGTATTTGGGCTGCTTACATTTACTATGAAAAAATCGGCTAAGCTATATAATCCTTCGTAGCATTTTACATAGTCGTCTACCGCATTTTCATTGGGTGTAGTCTTGTTTTTACCTATGTTGATGCCTATGAGCATATCGCAGTTTCTTTCTTTCTTTCGGAATGCCTGTAATCGAGTTCTCAATGCTTTTAGTCCTTCATTATTAAAACCCATTCTATTGATAAGGGCTCTGTCTTTTTTAAGTCTAAATAGACGTGGTTTTGGATTTCCACTTTGTGGTTTTGGTGTCACAGTACCTACTTCTATGAAACCAAAATTGAGGGTATGGAGCTCGGCTAGGAATTTCCCATCCTTATCAAATCCAGCGGCTAATCCTACTTTATTTTTGTAGGTAAGTCCGTCTAGGGTAGTGGGCTTAGACTCAAATTGGAATATGCTTTGTACAAATGGCAATTTACTCACGATTTTGAAGAGACCCATAGTGGTGTAGTGAGCCTTTTCTGCAGGCATTAAAAAAAATAGACTTCGAAGGATTTTGTACATCACGGGCAAAGTTGACTTAACATTTTATTAAATTCAACTATGGAGAAAGAAAAATGTATAAAAGTATAAAAGGAGTGTGATTTGAAGTCCTAGGAATTGAAAATAGCTACTCCGTGGTGTTATTTAATATTCGGATTAGAGCAAGTTAAATTTCGAACCTGAACTGTTATTAGTTTGATAAACAATCGAAATTTTTAAGATGTTATTTTAAAAACACAAGTTTTAAATGGTCGATTACGGGGTTTTATTTCATTTTTTTAACTGTAGATATTCAATATAAAATGGTCGCACATTGAATGACTGTATCAAAGATGAGGGAGATTAAAAGCAGCGAAAAAACGGAGTCGATTTGAGCAATATCTCTAGGGGTCTATTTAGAACGCTTTTAATATCAAAATAAAGTTAAGCCCCTTCTAAACACATTGTTAAATTTGTTGTTTTAAAAGTAATCAATATGTCAACCAAAAATCAAGGTTTAACAAGTATAGGAAGAAAAGTGATAATGGCACTCACAGGCTTCTTTTTGATGTTCTTTTTGCTACAGCATTTATCTATCAATATGATATCTGTCTTTAGTGCAAACTCGTTTAATGAGGTGTCCCACTTTATGGGTACCAATCCTATAGTACAGTACGTTCTGCAGCCAGTGCTTATCTTTTCGGTTATTTTTCATTTTGCTTGGGGGGTGTACCTAGAGTATCAAAATAACCAAGCCAGAGTAGTAAAGTATGCGATGTACAACGGTAGTGCAAATGCGAGCTGGATGAGTCGTAATATGATTATCTCAGGGTTAGCAGTTCTTGCATTCTTAGCACTACACTTCTATGATTTCTGGATTCCAGAAATTGCTTTAAAATATGGTGATGGAGACATGAGTGGCTTTATAAAAGGTACGCAAGATTTCAGATACCACGAGGAGCTAGTACACAAGTTTGCAGGACAGCCTATTAGAGTAGGGCTATATATTCTTTCTTTTGTAATGCTCTCGTTACACCTTTTACACGGATTTCAGTCTTCGTTTCAGTCTGTAGGATATAACAGTACAAAATATACGCCTATCATTAAAAAACTAGGAAACGTATTTGGGATAGCAATACCTGCAGGATTTGTACTTGTAGCTTTATTTCATTTTTTATCACATTAACCAAATTGTAACAACACATATATGTCAACATTAGACGGAAAAGTACCAGCGGGTCCCATTAAAGATAAATGGAAGACCTACAAGGATAAAGTGAATTTGGTAAACCCTGCCAATAAGCGAAATATAGATGTTATCGTAGTAGGTACAGGTCTAGCAGGAGGTAGTGCAGCAGCCACACTTGCAGAGCAAGGGTATAATGTCAAGGCATTTTGCTACCAAGATTCTCCACGTAGAGCTCACTCTATAGCAGCTCAAGGGGGTATCAATGCAGCCAAAAACTATCAAGGGGATGGAGACTCAGTGTACAGATTATTTTATGATACTGTAAAAGGGGGTGATTACAGAAGTAGAGAAGCTAATGTACACAGACTGGCAGAGGTTTCTGGTAATATCATAGACCAATGCGTAGCTCAAGGTGTTCCTTTTGCTCGTGATTATGGTGGGTTGTTAGACAATCGTTCGTTTGGAGGAGTACTTGTTTCTAGAACTTTCTATGCTAAAGGGCAGACAGGTCAGCAGTTATTATTAGGAGCGTATTCTGCGATGAATCGTCAGATAGCTAGAGGTAAAATACAAATGTTTAACCGTCACGAGATGCTTGACGTGGTAGTGGTAGACGGCAAAGCTCGTGGTATTATCGCTCGTAATCTAGTGACAGGTGAGATAGAAAGACATTCTGCACACGCAGTAGTACTGGGTACAGGCGGGTACGGAAACGTATTTTTCCTTAGCACCAATGCGATGGGGAGCAATGCATCTGCCGCTTGGAAAGCTCACAAACGTGGGGCCTATTTTGCAAATCCCTGCTATACGCAGATACACCCTACGTGTATTCCACGAAGTGGAGATTATCAGTCTAAGCTTACCCTAATGTCTGAGTCGCTCAGAAACGATGGACGTATCTGGGTGCCAGCTCTTAAAGAAGATATAACAGCCATACGATCAGGAAAATTAAAGCCTACAGCTATAGCAGAAGAAAACAGAGACTATTATTTAGAACGTAGATATCCAGCTTTTGGCAACTTAGTACCTCGCGATGTAGCGAGTAGAGCAGCCAAAGAAAGATGTGACGAAGGGTATGGTGTCAATGCTACAGGTGAGGCAGTTTACTTAGATTTTGCTTCAGCTATAATTAGATACGGCAAAGAGCAAGCTACGATAAAAGGAGAAGAAAATGCATCTGAAGCTCGTATACAAGAACTGGGCAAGGAGATAGTAAAGGCGAAATATGGTAATCTGTTTGATATGTATAAGCAGATAGCCGCAGAAAATCCGTATGAGACCCCTATGATGATATATCCCGCTGTGCACTATACTATGGGAGGTGTTTGGGTAGATTATAACCTAATGACCACCATACCTGGTTGCTACGCTATAGGAGAGGCTAACTTCTCAGATCACGGAGCCAACAGACTAGGAGCATCTGCTCTTATGCAAGGTCTAGCTGATGGATATTTCGTGCTACCGTATACTATCGGAGATTATCTATCTCACGACATACGTACTGGAAAAATCCCTACGGATACTTCAGAATTTGAAACTGCGGAGAAAGATGTAAAAGACAGACTAGAAGGTCTGGTCAATAATAAAGGAACTCACTCTGTAGACTATTACCACAAGAAACTGGGCAATATCATGTGGGAGAAATGTGGTATGAGCAGAAACGAGCAGGGCCTGAAAGAGGCAATAGCTGAAATCTCAGAACTTAGAGATGATTTCTGGAAAAATGTAAGCGTACCCGGCGGAGCGTATGAGCTAAACCAGCAATTAGAAAAGGCAGGAAGAGTTGCTGATTTCTTAGAGCTAGGAGAACTCTTTGCTAAGGATGCACTAGATAGAAACGAGAGCTGTGGAGGCCACTTCCGCGAGGAGTCTGCAGAGGTAGGTGGTCCGCAAGATGGAGAAGCCTTAAGAGACGATACTAACTACGCGTATGTATCTGCTTGGGAATATAAAGGCAATCCAAGTGATGCGGTGCTGCACAAGGAGCAGTTAGAGTTTAACGATATAAAATTGACACAAAGAAGCTATAAGTAATATGGATAACATGAACCTAACACTCAAAATCTGGAGACAGAAGGAAGCCAATGCTAAAGGTAAGATGGTGGACTACAAAGTAGGCGATATCTCCGAGCATATGTCTTTTCTAGAGATGATGGATGTGCTCAATGAGCAACTTATCAATAGTGGAGACGAACCCGTTTCTTTTGATCACGACTGTAGAGAAGGTATCTGTGGTAGCTGTTCTATGTTTATCAATGGAGAAGCTCACGGACCCGTAAAAGGGACTACCACTTGCCAGCTGCATATGCGTAGTTTCAAGGATGGCGATACTATATTCATAGAACCATTTAGAGCTAAGGCATTTCCAGTTATAAAAGACTTAGTAGTAGATAGAAGTGCATTTGACAGAATACAGCAGTCTGGCGGATTCATATCTGTAAATACAAGTGGTAATACACAAGATGCTAATGCTACTCCAATACCAAAGCACGACGCAGATTTAGCAATGGATGCTGCCGCTTGTATAGGCTGTGGTGCGTGTGTGGCTACGTGTAAAAATAGTAGTGCAATGCTATTCGTAGGAGCCAAAATATCTCAGTATGCTCTATTACCGCAAGGTAAGATAGAAGCAAAAACTAGAGCTCAAAATATGGTAGCTCAGATGGATGCAGAAGGATTTGGTAACTGTACCAATACGGGTGCTTGCGAAGTAGAATGTCCTAAAGGAATAGACCTTAGTAATATCGCGAGAATGAATCGTGAGTTATTGAGCGGGAGTATTAAATAAGAAAAATATCATTCGCACCTGCGAATAAATGTCAAATACAAAAAGGTAAACTCAAACTCAAATGTCAAACTCAAATTCAAAAGTTTTTGATCTGGAAGATAGATTAGTTGCTTATGCAGGAGAGATTGCACTGTTTGTAGAAAAACTGCCAAAAACATATCCTTGTGACTATTACGGGAAACAAGTAACTCGTTCATCAGGAGGAACGGCACTAAATTTCGGGGAGTTTCAAGGGACAATTTCTGATAAGGATTATGTTCATAAAATGAATCTAAGTGTAAAGGAGCTTAAAGAATCTAGGATGAGTATAAAGATTTTGAGGTATATCAAAGCTTACGATGCTACCGTTTTAGACAACATCCTTGATGAGACTCAGCAGCTTATAGCGATCCTTTCTAAAATTATAATCAATAAACAAAAGAAGATGAATGAGAAGTAGACGTTCTAGTTGTTTATTTTTGAGTTTGTATTTGTATTTGAGTTTTAAAAAATGTTCAGCGGAATAATTGAAACCATAGCCACCCTAAAGCAAATAGAGCAAAAGGGAACCAATATTACCTTCACTTTTGAAAGTAAGTATGCACATGAGCTCAAAGTAGACCAAAGTGTAGCCCATAATGGAGTGTGCCTCACAGTAGTAGCCATAGAAGGAGATGAGTATAAGGTGACTGCAATAAATGAGACTTTAAGACTCACGAACCTAGGGAAATTAAAGGTAGGCGGTAAGGTAAATTTCGAACGCTGCATTCGATTAAATGATAGGCTAGATGGCCACATAGTTCAAGGTCATGTAGACGGCAAGGCGACAGTACTTTCTATACTAGACAGAAACGGTAGCTGGGAGTATGAGTTTGAGATGGAAGCAGATTTTACAGATATCAATGGTCACGCACCAGAAAAGCTCATCATACACAAAGGATCTATTACTATCAATGGTACTAGCCTGACGGTAACCCATATCACAGACCGCAAATTTGGCGTAGCTATAATTCCCTATACGTATGAGCATACCAGCTTTCACACCTTGCAGGTAGGCCATACTGTCAATATAGAGTTAGACGTACTGGGTAAGTATGTGGCTAGGTTGACTCAGTAGTAAAATTTCAAGAAATCATCATCCACAAAAAAGCCTGAGTAAACTAAGTCTACTCAGGCTTTTCTTAATCTTAAATTCAGTTAGTTTTTAATCACCTTAGTTCTTATTACGGAGTCATTTACTCTAAATTCTAACAAGTATATACCATTGGTAAGTGCAGCAATATCAAGTGTGCCCATAAACTCATTGGAACCTTTAATTGAGGAAGTAGTATGAAGTGTCTTACCCGCAATATCTAAAATAGAGACGTGCATTACTCCAACTAGTGGATTGTCTAAGCTATAATTAAGCAGCCCAGATGATGGATTAGGATATAGAGTCATGTTTTTCCAAAGTGCTAAATCTGCTATTCCATTTACTTTTTTCGGAACCTTCACATTTATCGTGATACTACTATCCACATCACCACAATCATTTGTAGCGGTAAGCACTATAGTGTAGTCTGCAGAATCAGTGTAGATATGATATGGACTTACTTCTGTAGAGGTAGCTCCATCTCCAAAGTCCCACGAATAGCTAGTTGCTAGTTGTGACTTATTAGTAAAGACTAAAGAGTCTTTGAAATCTCTGTAGCTAAAAGCGGGAATAGGAAGTGGATTTATAGAAACCGTAATATCTTCAAAATCTTCGCATCCCTCTGCCGAGCGTATCACTACTTCGTATTTTGTCTTAGTAAGTGGTGACACTGCATTTTCTTGTGTCAGCACTCCGTTATTCCATTGGTACGAATCTCCACCATAGGCTTTCATCGTTAGTTCTGTACCTTCACATATGGTAGTATCAGAATCTATACTTCCCACAGGATTTAAAAATCTGCTAACGACCACAGTGTCATAGGACTTGCATCCATTTGCATTGCTAGCAATAAGAGAGAATATTTTTGCTGCTAACATCTGAAATTTCACACTATCGGCAGTTGATCCATTGCTCCATAAGTAGGAATCAGCAGTTCCTTTTGGTTTTATAGTTATGAACTTTGTGAAACAAGCCCCAGTATCATTCATAGGAGCGAGTTGTGGCGATTCTAATGCGGTAACCAGTACTGAGTCAGAAGCAATACATCCAAATGAATCTGTTCCTGTGACATACTTATAGGTTGTTTGGGTCACATCAAAAGTATACGAAGCCGTATTGGGACCATTTAGCCAAGTGTATGTGCTAGCACCACCTGCCGAAATACTAACAGGCAAACCACCGCATACTGTTGTATCTGCAGATATGGTGATAGTCGCTTTATTTAATGTTACCTCAGTACTAAAAGACTTTGAACAACCATTAGAGCTATCTACTAGCACATTGTAAATAGAGGTAGCTGCAGGAGTTACGGTCCAATCTGAGTTAGTAGGACCGTTTATCCATTTGTAGCTGGTGCCACCCGAAGCTTCTAAGGTTATAGATTTCCCTGCACAGATGGTTGTATCTGGAGTGACTGTAGCTGTAGGAGCTTTTTTGACAAATATGATGAGACTATCTGTGGCTGTAATACCACAGCCAAAATCGGCTACCACCTTTACTGTGGTGGTAGTATTGTAACTAGCTAATGTGGTTTGAGTACGGGGAGAAAAGGCTCCTGCAGCAGGAGTCCAACTAAATGATTCTCCTTGATCTGCTTGCAGAGTAAGTAGCTCCCCTGGGCAAATAGTGTCTTTAGTAGAGGAGATGTTTACTTCTCTATTTGCATTTACATTGCCAAAATTTAGTCTAATCAATAGTGTAACTGGGAAAGGGGGTGCATTGTTTTCCAATGCAGTCCAAGTAGTCCCATTACCATAGTAAGCGGTGTTCTCCTTAAAATAGTCTAATGTATAGCCTAAGCTCATGTTGTTTGTGTTAAGCTGCTCTACGCTTGCAAAATATTGATCAGGAACTGCTGGTACATGGCAATTTAACATAGCTGTATACCAATTTTGACCTGTGGCAAATACCACTGCATTCGAAGTTGTTATATCTGTGCCAGGGGCTGAATTAAAGTTACGTAGATGAACACGAACACTATCGCCGACTTTAGGAGAAGAAGAATAGAAAGTGATAGAAGTTATGGTGTCTGCTTCATATATCTGGAACCGTTGACCTATCTCTAAGGTTCCTCCATTATTTCCTATTCCCAAGGCAGTAGATCCTAGGTCTTCCCTGCCCATCACAGTATCGGTAACCATTATGCTTAGTGTATCTCTATTGTTAGTGTAGACAGATTCTGTTTCATTAGCAGTGGTATTAAATGCAAAAGTCTTTAGACCAGCAGTTGAAGTCATGTATTTTGTGCCGACGACTCCCGAGTCTGTAGCGAATGGGGCTATAGTATCTAAGTCTATAATGCCGGAGTATCCAGTAGAAGTAATAGAAACCTCTGTTTCTGTTATTTCATTTAAACCTTCATTTTTTACTTTAACTGAAAATTGTAATGAGTCAAATTGTAAAAGTGGGATTATGGGGTACTCTAAGTCTATAATGCGAGTCTCTAGAAGAATGGCATCTGCTAGTGCAGGACTAAATGTGTCAATAACGAAATTGTCGAATGCCATGTCAGTAGACCAGCTATTGCCCATCACTGCTCTAATTCTTATCTGTACACTGTCCGAATTGAAATTGGCAAGGTTTACAGAGTCCAATATCCAGGCTGAATCCTTTTCTCCTATTTGTGACCAAGCTCCCGAGGTCCAACTGCTAGTGCCAGAACGCACATCTATAAATAGATTGCCCATGGTTGTACCTAACATATGGTAGTTGAATTTAAGTTGGTAGTATTTGCTGGAAGCAGAAAAATCAAAATAAGGACTAATTAAATTTATGATGGAGCCAGCACATGGGTTGGCTCCTGAAGGAAAGGAACCTTCTGTGTATATGTATGTGCCGCCGGTAGTTCCTGGGTTTACATCTGTACCCACGCCCACGCCACTACTGGTACGCTTTGAGCCTGGTCCAGTACCAGTAGAAGGAGTGCCAGAAGTATCTGCACGCCAATCACCATCGTCGTTAGGGTCTTGTGTCCAACCCGTAAATGTGGCTCCAGAGGTCCCAAGATCACAACTTTGTGGTGTCTGCTGATGCACCGATGGACTTTCAAAGTCTTCAGTGTATGGATACGTTGTTACCTGAGCATAAGTGTAGAGTGAAGCAAATAGAGAGAAAACAGCTAAGATAAAAGGTAATTTCTTTTTCATTTGATTATGTTGATTATATAGTGCTAAAATATCATTTTATTGTCACAATAGCAAGTGCCATAGTATGATTACTTTCGCCCTATGAAATGGTTCAAGTTTATCGGAGTGTTTATGCTGTTTATTGGTGCTGGTTATTTTGGGATGATATGGATGGCCCCAGAAGAAGTAAGTGTGCAAGTAAATGAAGATATTAATGCTCCTATTTCGGAGGTTTTTGCGGCAGCTGCTGACTATCAAACTTTCCCTAAATGGATCAATGGGGTACAAGCAGCTAAGCAAGTAGCTGGAAACGGAGCTGAGGTAGGTAGCGAGTATGAACTCAATTTTAAAGGAGCAGGGAATATGGTAATGAACCATAAAGTAACAGCACTAGAAACCAATAAGCAATATACTTATGTGGGTACAGTGGTAGATTTTATGCAAAAGAACTCAAGTACATCCTTCGAGTCATTGGATAGCACGCATACGCGAGTAAAAACTAAACTTACACTTAAGCCGCTGAGCAATCGTATGAAAATGTTTATGTATACGGATGAAACGCACAAGAAAAATGAAGCTTCTAACCTTACTGCATTTAAAGAGTTTTTAGAAAAATAAGAAATATTTTCTGTTAGCTAGGCTATTTTTTCCCAAGCTTTATGCCCTTGTCGCTCAGAGATAAGTTGCTGCATATTTTTATGATTTTCTAGTTCAGGGTCTGCTTGCAACATTTCTACTACTGCTTTTCGAGCTACTTCTGCTATATGGCCATCTGTACCTAGCGATGCTAGTTTCAGCTGATCCAAACCACTTTGCCTAGTGCCCGCTATGTCTCCAAAACCTCTAAGTTGCATATCTATTTCACTTAGTTCAAAACCACTACTTGAGTTCACCATAGCTTTTAGCCTAGTTCGTGCGTTTTCGCTTAGCTTTTTGCTACTCAGTAAGATGCAGTAACTCTGCTCAGCACCACGGCCTACTCGGCCACGTAACTGGTGCAGCTGCGAAAGCCCAAATTTTTCGGAACTTTCTATTATCATAATGCTCGCATTGGGTACGTTGATTCCCACCTCTATTACGGTAGTACTTACTAGTATGTTAGTTTTGCCATCGGCAAAGTCTTTCATCTTAGCTTCCTTATCGGCTGGTTTCATTTTGCCGTGTAGCATTTCTACCTGATACTCTGGTCTAGGGAAAAAAAGTAGCAATTGATCATAGCCCGTATTCAAGTCTTTGTAGTGCAGTGTTTCACTTTCTTCTATAAGTGGATAGACTATATAGGCTTGTCGTCCTCTGGCTATTTCTTCTTTTACAAATGACCATACCTTTTCTCTGGCAAACCCAAATCGGTGAGCCGTTTTTATCTCTTTTCGCCCAGCAGGCATTTCATCTATTACACTATAATCTAAGTCGCCATATACACTCATAGCTAAGGTTCTAGGTATAGGAGTAGCAGTCATTACGAGGACGTGCGGGTTTAGTTTTCCCTTATCCATCAATTTAGCACGCTGTGCCACACCAAAGCGGTGCTGCTCATCGATAATGGTTAGGCCAAGGTTTTTGAATTTCACCACATCCTCTATGAGTGCATGTGTTCCTATCAAAAGTTTAATCTCGCCATTTTCTAATTTTTCATGCAGCACTCTGCGTTCTTTGGTTTTAGAAGAGCCTGTGAGTATACCTATCTCTATGCCTATTTTGTCTGCTAGTTCTTTTAACCCTATATAATGCTGTATAGCTAAGATTTCTGTGGGTGCCATTAGACTTGCTTGGTAGCCATTGTCTACAGCCATTAGCACAGATAAAAATGCCACTATCGTTTTGCCACTTCCTACATCTCCTTGCAGGAGCCTATTCATTTGCTTAGTAGAGCATAAGTCGCTTTTTATCTCGGAGAGTACTCGATCTTGAGCACCTGTTAGTTGAAAAGGTAGATGTTTAGTCGCAAACTCCTCGAACAAAGCATTCTGGGATCCGAAGAGAATTCCATCTGCAGAGTCTCCTCGTTTTATTTTTTGCTTGATAAAAGGCAATTGTAAGAAGAATAGTTCTTCGAACTTAAGTCTGTATTGAGCTGCATCTACATGTCTTGGAGTAGGGGGCATATGGATAAACTGGAACGCCTTTCTTCTCGGAATCAGTTTGTACTTTTCGCACATTTCAGCAGAGAATATTTCGGGAATATCCAGTTTCTCATCAGATAATACCGTTTGCATCATCTGGCGAATAGCCTTGCTTTCTACTCGGCGGTTTTTCATCTGCTCAGTAGTGTGGTATACGCCTTCTAGGGAGGCTGCTTTTTGCCTATTAGCTACGGTATCTATTTCTGGATGTGTAATGTTTACTGTGCCTTTATAGAAATTTGGCTTGCCAAACACCACTATCTCTTCTCCTAGCTTGAGCACACCTTTAATGTACTTTACGCTCTTAAACCAAAGTAAATCTATAACACTTTCACCATCCGTAAACTGGGCAATAAGTCTAGTCTTTAGTCGTGGACCTACTTCTTCTATATGGGTTACTTTACCTTTGAGTTGTATGAAACTAGTATCGTGGTCTACCTCAGCTATTTTATAAAATTTAGATCTATCTACATATCTGAAAGGGTACTGCTCTAGCAAATCACCAAAAGTAAATACGCCTAATTCTTTGTTCAGTATTTCGGCACGTACACCTCCTACACCTTTCAAAAACTTTATGTCTGTGCTAAGAAACTCGTTCACGGGTAAAAGTACTTGCTTATGAATGCACCAATCTCCATCATCCATGCTATGCCTACGTGCACGATTATACCACCTACGATACTGCGACTATAGTATGCTACTATACCTAGCAATGTGCCGCCAAAGAAGGAGCTAATTAACTCGCCCATAGGCTTATTCCAATGGATGACCACGTACATATATGCCATAGGAAGTATGGCCTTAGGACCTACTATGCCTACGAAAGCGAGTATGAGAAATCCTCTAAAAAAGAACTCTATGCTAAAAAAATCAAGCCCGTATAAAAACTCGTATAAAGCAAAATGTTTCCAATGTTCAGAATTCGCAAAATCTATTGACAGTAGTTTTTGTACTCTAGGGTAGGAGGTTAGGAAATCTGCTTGCGTACTGGCTGCTGCTATTAGCGGCACCATAATTAGCAGCATAACAAAGTAGGGTTTAGTATTAAAATTTTTGAGAGTAAATCCGTAGAAGGGTTGTTCTTTTTTGTCAGTAAAATACCAATATATCCAAATGGCTAAGAATAAGAAAAGGCCTCTTCCTACAGTGCTCGATATACTTTTTAGCCAATCGAGATGTTCATATTTTGCTAATGGTATCAGCCATTCATCTATAAGCAAACCTAAAACACTTCTTGAAGAAAAAATGGCTACACCAAAACACACTAGGAACCAAAACTTAGGTTCTTTCCAATACTCCCAATTGTTATGAAAAATACTACTCATTAAATAACCAAATAGGAGGGGTAAGCCATATAGCATCAAATGAAAACTATACCTAAAATCAGAAAAGTAGGCTTTGTACCACCAGTTGGTTAGAAGTGATAGTTCTCCCCATTCAGATGGGATATATTTATAAAACCTAAAAAAACAGAAAGCGGCCAAAAAAGTAAGGGCAACAATTAACTCACCCCACTTGAACTCTTCACGATAGAACTGCTTTAGGTATCCGATTATTTTTTTCACGAAATGCTTATCAGAGACAATATTAAAACAAAGAAACGTAAGGGAGTGAGATTCCCTTCTAGAATCCTTAAATATTATGTTTCGGAGTCTGAGCAGCTAATACCTTCTGTCAGTTTGAGTAAAATTGCCTTGGGTGATTTTCGTATCCATGCTTGCCGCAGGTAGGGACACGTGTAACAAATGGAACCTAGCTATTCCATTACTCAATTATTCAATCACACTTTCATTCAAAAATTCAACTATTATTTCATTCAATTATTCTGTAATTAGTTCATTCTGAACCTCCTAAAAAGTTATCCCTTTTTGCTGTGTAAAACACAAATAAAAAAGGAGTTAATTGACCTTAGAATTCAAGTATACTTGTGCACAGTTGTAATGATGAAATCATTGTCATTCACAGATTAAGTAGTAATTATTAGACCTTAGAAACATGCCAAGCTTTTCACACCTACACTGCCATAGTCAGTTTTCTTTATTAGACGGAGCATCGCCCATAGATGACATGTTTGCCAAAGCAAAGGCAGACGGTATGCGTGCTGTTGCTCTTACAGACCACGGCAATATGTTTGGGGCATTCAAGTTTGTAAACTCTGGTGTACGACACGGAGTGAAACCCATAGTAGGTTGTGAGTTTTATATGGTGGAGGATAGATTTAGACGCTCTTTTGTAGGAGATACTAAAGATAAACGGTATCATCAACTACTACTGGCCAAGAACCAAAAAGGGTACGAAAACCTTTCGCTACTTTGTTCTATAGGCTATATAGAAGGACTTTATGGCAAGTTCCCGCGTATAGACAAGGATATTCTAAAGAAGCATAGTGAGGGGCTCATTGCTACATCCTGCTGCATAGGTGCAGAGATTCCACAGGCTATTTTATTCAAAGGTGAGGCTGAAGCAGAAAAGCTAATAAAGGAGTACATTCAAATATTTGGAGAAGATTTTTATATAGAGCTACAGCGTCACGGTATAGAGAATATAGATGGCACGGGCATGAGCCAAGAGGATGTAAATCAAGTGCTTATCAGATTTGCAAAGAAGTATGATTTGAAAACCATCGCTACCAATGATTCTCACTACATGGAAGAAGAAGATGCACAGCCGCATGATATTCTGCTCTGCGTGAACACAGGCAGTAAAATGTCCGATCCAAAAGGGTATGGTAAGGGGATGCGTTTCGCTTTTCCTAATAGTGAGTTCTTCTTCAAAACTCAAGAAGAAATGGGACGTCTGTTTGCCGATATCCCAGAGGCTTTAGATAATACCAATATAATAGTAGATAGTATCACGACGCCCAAACTGACAAGGGATGTGTTGCTGCCTAACTTCATAATGCCGCCGGAGTTTAAAACTCAGGATGATTATTTGAAGTTTCTCACCTTTGAGGGAGCTAAAAAACGCTATCCTCAAATGACGATAGATACAGAGGAGCGATTGCTCTTTGAGCTGTCCGTGATTAAAGATTCGGGCTATCCAGGTTATTTTCTTATTGTACAAGATTTTACAAGTGTAGCTAGAGATATGGGCGTATCTGTAGGGCCAGGGCGTGGGTCTGCTGCTGGTAGTGCCGTAGCCTATTGCTTAGGAATCACTAATGTAGATCCTATAGCGTACGACTTGCTTTTTGAGCGTTTTTTGAATCCGGAGCGTGTGTCACTACCCGATATTGATATTGATTTTGATGATGAGGGAAGACAAAAAGTAATAGACTATGTGATAGATAAATATGGGCAAAAGCAAGTTGCTCAAATTATCACATACGGCAGTATGGCTGCTCGGTCTTCTATAAAAGATGTAGGCCGCGTGCTAGACGTGCCGTTGTCTGAGGTGAATAAGGTGACCAAGGCTTTCCCAGACCACCTGAGTGCTAATCTGAATAAAGTATTGGCTCCCGGTGGAGTACAAAAAAAGCTAAAAGATGCTATGAACGCTGAGCAAAATCAAGCAGCTGAAGAATTTAGGGTAATGGCCGAGCAAGACGATGAAATAGGCCAAATGATTCGTACCGCAAAAAGACTGGAAGGGTCGGTGCGAAATACAGGTATACATGCTTGCGGTGTTATTATCACTCCAGATGATATCACCAAGTATGTGCCCGTAACTACCGCCAAAGATTCTAACTTGCTAGTTACTCAGTTTGATAATAGTGTAGTAGAAGATGCAGGCCTGTTAAAGATGGATTTCTTGGGGCTTAAAACCCTTACTATCATCAAGGATGCTATAGCTCTTATAAAGATAAAACATGATGTTACCATTATCTCAGATGATATACCGCTAGATGATAAAAAGACCTTGGAGCTTTTCTCTAAAGGTAATACCAATGGCGTATTTCAGTTTGAGAGTTTAGGGATGCAGAAGCACCTTAAGGCCCTAAAACCAGATAAGTTTGAGGATTTGATTGCTATGAACGCCTTGTACCGTCCGGGGCCTATGGAGTATATCAAAGACTTCGTAGAGCGTAAACATGGCCGTCAAGAAATAAAGTATGACTTGGCCGATATGAAAGAATACCTGAACGATACGTATGGTATCACAGTGTACCAAGAGCAGGTGATGCTACTATCGCAAAAGCTAGCTGGATTTACCAAAGGTCAGGCAGATAGCTTGCGTAAGGCTATGGGTAAGAAAAAAATTGAAGAGATGAATAAACTCTTTGATCTTTTTATAGCACAAGGGGAAGAAAGAGGACATAGTCAAGAGATACTTAAGAAAGTATGGAAAGATTGGGAAGCATTTGCTTCGTATGCATTTAATAAGAGCCACAGTACGTGCTATGCATACTTAGCATTCCACACGGGATATCTCAAGGCACACTATCCGGCAGAGTTTATGGCATCTGTGCTTACTCATAATATGAATGATATTAAGAAAGTAAGTTTCTTTATGGATGAGTGCAAATGGATGGGAATACAGATTCTTGGCCCGAGCGTGAATGAAAGTGAGCAAAAATTCAGTGTAAATAAAGAGGGAGCTATTCGATTTGGTTTAGCAGCTATAAAAGGAGTAGGAGGTACTGCTGCTATAGAAATTATAAGGGAGCGAAAAGAGAATGGAGCATATGCTAGCATTTTTGAGATTTGTAGACGTGCAAACCAACGTGTGGTCAATAAAAAGTCTTTAGAGAATCTAGCTATTGGGGGTGCTTTTGACGAGTTTGGTGTCAATAGATCGAGCTATGTGACAGATCTAGGTCAAGGAATGGGAGTGGAGCTGGCCATACGATTTGGTAATCAAGTACAAAATGATGCTATGAATAGTCAAGCATCTCTCTTTGGGGAAGCAGGAACCTTAGAAATAAAAGAACCTGAGCTGCCAAAGATTGAACCTTGGAGCCTAATGGAAAAGTTGCAGCGGGAAAAAGAACTCGTGGGTATCTATATATCTGGTCATCCGCTTAATAATTTCAAGTTTGAAATAGATCACTTTACTACGCATACCTTACAAGATTTAGAAGAGCAAAACTTGAAACTAGAAGGAGCCGACATACGATTGGCAGGCTTAATTAATACAGTACGAGAAGCTGTTTCAAAAAACGGCAAGCCCTATTGTATTTTTACGCTGGAAGATTTTAGCGGCACGCGAGAGTTTGCCATGTTTGGTGAGCGATATACGGAGAATAAATCGTGGATAGAGCTCAATGCTCAAATTTTTATGGTGGCTAAAGGAGAAAAAAATTATCGTGATCCAGATAAACTAGATCTCAATATCCAGCAGATGACATTCTTAGAAGATACAGTAGCTAATCAGTTGAAAAAAGTAACTATAGACTTGCAAGTCGGGGAGGTGACTGAAGAAATAATGACCAAGCTGTTTGACTTAGTAGATGAAAGAGGGAAAGTAGGTTTGTGCTTTAAAATAAAGAGTGGAAATAAGGCTATAAGAGCAAGTTCTACACGATACAAAATCCAGATGGATGAGATTACAAAGGAAAAGCTCAATGAGTTAGGCTTGAACTTTAGGTTCAATTAAAAGTAGGATATACCAAGTACCTGTATCGTTACGTGGCCTGATTATTATATAGTTAGCTCTTCTCTCAGAGAGCTTTTGATTATATCTAGTAAGAATCGTTTGTTTTCTTGCGTTTTTTTAGGATTGAAAGAGAAATTTACAGTGCTTGTGAATTTGCAATTGTTTGGCACATCTATAGAAGTTGTCTGCACCATATTGCTTCTATTTACGTGGTTTATTTTGATGTGAATTTTTGTTTTGGTAAGGTGACATAATTACATTCTGGTTGTTAAAAATAGTTGCTCCATTCAGCACGACTTTGCTGGCATTCATACTATGTTCACATTGTCTATGTCAATAAAGATAGGAGATTTTAGCCCACTAATACAGCCGGTTGCAAGCATTATGAGATCAATGGTCAATGTTAAAAGAGTAAATTTTTTCATATTAGAAAAAATTTTCTATTTTTACACAAACCAAACTAATTAAAAATAATATTATGGGAAGGGCTTTCGGTAAAATTTTATTAGCATTCGACAATAGTGAAGAGGCTGTGGCTGCATTTCAAAGTGCTTACGGTATCTCTCTAAAATTTCAGTCTCATATTACTGCTCTGGTGGTGCCTGGTAAAGACACTAATCTTGAAGAATCGAGAGAGGCTTTAGACTCATATGCCAAGGACAAAAACCTATCTATTAGCGTAGTGGAAAAAAAAGGAGCAATGTATGACGAGATAATGAAATTACAGAAAGAAAGCGAATATGATATTATTTTGATGGGTTCGCACCGCAGCAGCGGTTGGAGCCAATCATGGCGTGGTAAAAATGCCTTTAAGGTGATCAGCAGCTCTAATTGTCCTGTAATTAGTGTTACGGCTAAGGCTAGTTCTCCAGAGCTAAAAAACATACTATTACCCATAGCAGATGCCAGAAACACACGACAAAAAGTGCCGTATTGTATTGCTTTGGCAAGAGAGTTTGGAGCTACCGTGCATATAGTTGGACTATCTAGAAGTAGCTCAAACGAAACAAAAAAAAATGTTACGGCTTATGTACATCAAACCGAAAAATTCTTAGCTGACAAAGGAATTAAATATACTTCTAAAATAAACCTAGGAGTAGATGTAGCAAAGGAGTGCATAAGCTATGCAGAAGAGATAGAAGCAGGATTAATGCTTATTATGAGTGAGACTGAAAGTGGAGGTTTATTTAAGGATTCCTACTCTCAGCAGCTTGTAAAACATAGTACTGTACCGGTCATGAGTATACACTCTAGAGATACCCGGTTAGCAGGTGCTGCTGGTTACTAAGAATATTTTACACTTTATTGCCTCCATTGTATTTCTCGCTAGATTGTATTTAGTAGAGATCAAGTGTCTATATAAATAGGTAATAATGAAAAAAACGTTTGATAACATATTGCTTGCCACAGATAGCCCGGCAGCCTCACTAGTCGCTATTCAGCGTACTTGTAATTTTGCTATTAAATTTGGTTCCGATATTACGGCCCTCTTTATAACCAGAGAGAAGGAAAAAGATTTTGAAGATTCAATTAATTATATAAAAGGTTACACTAGTTCAAAAGGAATTAAATTAGAAATAGTACATAAAAAAGGAGCTCTGAATACGGAAACTGTGAAGCAGCTAAGACAGGAAAGCTACTCACTAGTTATACTAGGTGCTAGCGAGAATTCAGTAAAAGTGAAATGGGGTAGCAGTGAAGTCTATAAGGTGATTACAAATACCAAATGTCCTGTGATATCCTATTGTGAAAATGCAGAAATCGCAAATGTAAAGGAGATAGTGCTTCCGCTTACAGACTCTCCAAATACTCGCCTAAAAGTACCTTATTGTGCTCTGTTGGCGAAAGCCTTTGGTTCTACGGTCCATATTTATGGGGTCTCGAAAAATGGGAGTAAGGATACACAGAAATTAATAGAATCATACATAAGACAAACGGAGAGATATTTTTTAGAACGGAGAGTAAAGTATTCGGTAGACTCAAATTACGGAGTAAAAGTGCCTGATTCAATTATTGCTTACGGTGAGCATTTAAAGGCTGATCTCGTGGTTACGATGACTGACTCAGAAAGTGCTACAATTTTTAGCAAATCATATGTGGAACAACTTGTTTATCAGTGTAATATCCCAGTAATGTACGTACAGTCTAGTGATGTTGGACTTGCTTTGGCCTCAGGTAACTAGAGACCTTTATCTCGAAATACTAAGCCTGCTGCGGGTTGAGCTGTAGGCATAATTGTAATTTCGTTTATGTTAACGTGCTTAGGTCTGCTCACTATGTACCATATAGCATCTGCTATATCTTGAGCTACTAAATTTTCAAATCCATCATACACACTAGCGGCTTTTGCTTTATCGCCATCTAGCCTTACTAAGGAGAATTCTGTTTCCACAGCTCCCGGATTTACGCCAGAAACACGTATTCCAGCTTCAGCTAGTTCTCTTCGCATAGCTTTATTTAGAGCATCTACCATATGCTTAGTGCCACAGTATACGTTACCACCCGTGTATACTTCTTTGCCTGCTATAGAGCCTATATTTACTATGTGACCTTTTGTTTTTTTAAGCAACGGAATAAGAGACTTAGTAATATGCAATAAGCCTTTAATGTTGGTGTCTATCATCCTATTCCAATGATCTAAATCTCCATCTTCTAGATTTCCAAGTCCTGCTGCTAGTCCAGCATTATTTACTAATACATCTATAGCTTCCCACTCCGCAGGTATGTTATTTACAAAAGTTTGTACTTGCTCTGCATCTCGCACGTCTACTTGCATGATATATGTTCTTATACCATACTTAATTTCTATGTCTTTAGCTTGCTTAGCTAGCCTATCGGCTCTGCGGCCATTGAGTATCAGGTTATACCCTTCCTTAGCAAAGGTATGTGCAGAAGCTTCTCCTATACCTGATGTAGTCCCCGTGATTAAGGCTATTTTACTCATTTTTTGGCCTTGCCTTTGAGCATATTTAAGATGGCCTCATCGCTCATTTCTAGCATACCTAAAGACAAGATTTGTTTTACCTCTGGAGCTAATTGGTGGTCCGGATATTCTGCTAAAAATTGATTATAATACTTTTTAGCTACCTCTATATCTTTAGCATATTCCCAAGCTACAAAACCTGCTCTATACAAGACATTGCCTCTTTTTTCATACTTAGGAAATTGGCGTACGGCCTGGTCTAAACTGCCTATGGCCTCATTGAAACTGCCGATGGCTGTGTAGGCCAGTGCTAGTCTTTCAAAATCCATTGGCTTTACATCCTTATCTGCTTCTATCTTTTGCTCATATATTTTTATTACATCCTGCCATTGTGCAGCTGTAGGTAGGTCATCTTCTAGCACTTTAGTTATGAGTTCATCTGCTTTGCCAAAATCAGCTGCTTTGGTATGCAATAAGGCTAAATTTACAGCAGCGTTTCTAAACCTGTCGGTACTGTCGTCTCGGCTTATGTACTCCGTAAGTAAGATTTGAGCTTCGCCTAAATTATTCTCGTAGAAGTAGTATTGCCCTGCTGCGTATAAGTAGTCATTTGCTTGAGCATCGGTATATTTCATGCCATATGCTTTGTGCAGTAGAGCTAGCTCTACTAGGCCTTCTTTTGTACCTGTTTTTTCTGATTTTTCAAACTCTGCTATCTTAGCTAGTGCAGATTCTTGACTCGGAGAGCACGCAGTCATCAGTAGACAAAGTGCAATTATTACGGTTATTTTTTTCATAAAATTTTTAGTATTGACTAGTTCGCAAAAGTACTAATGTACAGGCTTCTAAGGTTGCTATCTTTTGCGAATTTGCTAGCTCCATTAGTTCTGGGTTTTCAGTTCCAGGATTAAAGATAATTCGTTTGGGTTTTAAGGCTAAGATTCTATCATAAAAATCCTTTTGAATATTAGGATTGATATACAGCGTGACGGTATCAATGTCCTCGTCCGTAGGCCATTCGTTTAGAATGGTCAATTCGCCTATCTCACCTCTCTTTACTCCAAACGGGATTGCAGTGTGACCAAAGTCTATTAGCATTTCTGTAGCTATGTAGGCATATCGTTCTGGCTTAGGAGTAGCCCCTATGACTAGGGTCTTCTTACTCTGCGGCATATCCTAGATAGTTAAACGGAGTTATGTTGCTAATCTCCATTTTTACTGCATTGCTTACATCTAGTTTAGTCACAAAGGCAGCAATACTCTCAGCATTTATGCCATCGTTGGTTCTAGTAAGGTCTTTTAATAGTTCGTATGCACCTTCTATTTTTTCTCTACGCAATATGGTTTGAATAGCCTCTGCTGTCACCGCCCAGTTTCTATCTAAGTCTGCGTGTATTGCTTTCTCATTTAGTATCAGCTTGCCCATTCCTTTGTCTAGGCTTTTTAGAGCTATGAGAATATGCGAAAGGGGCACTCCCACATTTCTCAGTACAGTACTGTCTGTTAAGTCACGTTGTAGTCTGCTAATAGGTAACTTGTTACTCAGGTGGTCCAATAATGCATTGGCTATTCCTAGGTTTCCTTCAGCATTTTCGAAGTCGATAGGGTTTACCTTATGCGGCATGGCACTAGAGCCTACTTCCCCTGCTACTATCTTTTGTTTAAAGAAATCCATACTAACATACTGCCAAATGTCTTTAGCAAAATCCATCAGGATTACATTGATACGTCTCATAGCATCAAACACCGCTGCTAGTTGGTCGTAGTGATCTATCTGAGTAGTTGGGTAGCTTCTTATTAAGCCCAAGTCGGCAACTAGTTTATCTCCAAACTCTGGCCAGTTTATTTGCGGAAATGCTAAACGGTGAGCATTGAAAGCTCCTGTAGCTCCGCCAAACTTAGCACTGATAGGAGTTTCTATAAGTGTGTCTAACTGTACTCGTATACGCTCCGCAAATACGGCAAACTCCTTGCCTACAGTGGTAGGAGTAGCTGCTTGGCCGTGCGTACGACTAAGGAGTGGTATGTTTTTCCATTGCTCTGCAAAGGCATTTATTTTCTCTTGAATGTTTTTAATGTTCGGAATTATAACCTCGTCTATGCCCAGTTGCAGGCTAAAAGGAATGGCTGTATTATTTACATCTTGACTAGTAAGCCCAAAGTGTACAAACTCGCTGTATTCTTCTAGGGTAGTGCCTTTAAGTTTTTCTTTAATAAAATACTCTACTGCCTTTACATCGTGGTTAGTAGTCTTCTCTATATCTTTTATTTGCTGAGCATCTGCTTCGCTAAAATTGAGATATAAACCTTGCAGAAAGTCAGTATCTGTAGATGATATGCTAGGGAATTGTTCCAAATCAAGTTGAGATAAAGCAATGAAATATTCTATCTCCACCCATACACGGTATTTGAAAAGTCCGTATTCTGAGAAGTAAGGAGCAAGCTCTTGTACCTTACTTCTATATCTCCCGTCTATAGGGCTAATGGCTGATAATTGCGATAGCATAGTGCAAAGGTAATTTTAAGATAAGATTGTACTATATTTGAGCTGTAATTGTGAAAAACTTATGAAACTAATAATAATGGCCTTCTTTACGCTCTCTGTATTGAATCTCAAAGCTCAAACTGTTAGCTACGATATTGGCTTAGTACAGATGCCAATAGTAGATTCTATAAAGGGTGTCCCTTACACAAAAATGAAAGCTAGGCATTACAGATCAGTTTACGAGTCTGTATGGGGCGAAAATCTAGGAGTTAAAGTGATTTCTAAGCCGCTTAGTCGTACATATAAAGTAAAATTTAAAGGCATAGATTCAATGTGCAAATACAAAGGAAAGTATTTCATAATAGATGGGATCCTTACTAGTTATAAGCTTTCTGCTAAAAATGCATCTTCGTTTACGGATGTGAAAATTTTTGGTATTTTGGCGGATAACTTAGAAATCAAATTGCAGTTCTTTCAATCTGGTTATATAGGAAAGATAGAATGGAATGAAACAAGTAGTGAGACAAATAGAAACTACAACCTTCAGCTTATGTTGCCTGCAATTGAGGATTTAGGTAGTTTTTCTACAGAAGGACTATTACTAATTCTCCCTACTATAAAAAAAGTACGCTAAAATTACATCTCACAGTTACGTGAGTAGCCTATCTTCGCAGCAATGAGAAACATCACTATATTTCTAATTCTTTTAGTAGGATTAGCACAAGCACAGGTTACCCTATCTCTTAATCAATTAGATTTTGGAGATGTGCTTACCACTGCGGATAGGGAGCTAGCCATTAACGTTACCAATACGACATCCGTTGCATTAGAAATAGATGATGTGAATGTCTTTAATACAGATTTCACGTATAGTATACCCAACGCTACTATAGATGCAGGAGCTACTGAGAAAATCAGAGTGACTTTTAAGCCGAGACACAATCTTATGTACAATACAGAGTTAATTATTGTACTAAGTGATGGCTCAGAGCATAGACTAGATTTAATAGGGAACGGTAAATACGAGGGCACGTACTACGATGCTACGTTTAATAAAAGCTATCAAGACTTAAAAGATGAATTGAAAACGATACTCGCAGCAGGATATACTAACCTCGGATATACTGGTGCACGAGACAAGATGTACGGAGAGATAGATAATGATGCAGGTAAGGTAACTTGTGTGTATACAGGTAGAGTAGCCACATCTAATAATTTTATGG
>Ga0209284_10002488_pt1 | contig 25077 bp, 22 predicted proteins | sample FRY03_FD_187211 | JGI IMG/M metagenome (GOLD analysis project Ga0209284, IMG submission 187211) | Freshwater microbial communities from Lake Fryxell liftoff mats and glacier meltwater in Antarctica - FRY-03 (SPAdes) (version 2) | ecosystem: Environmental > Aquatic > Freshwater > Ice > Glacier...
TGGGTTGGTTTACTCACCATTCCTTTTAAAACCATTGGTGTTGAACAACCTGCCCAAGCATCTCTTTGGCGTGGAAATGTAAGTAGGATTCGAATTGAAAACAAAGACCAACTAGAAACTTCCCAGTGGTCTTTTAGTTCCAGCACCAAAATCCTTGATGACCCAAATGACTTTGGAGAATTTCATTTCAATACAGCAAAAGAAAAATAGAAGGCGGCTTGCAAATTTAATTCACTAAAAGTATTCGCACCTTTTCCTTGAATTGATCTTATCCTTGCCTAGAGAAAATAACGGTAACTGTTTGGTGAAAACCCTTTTTGCGGGGCATGTTAACCTTCGAGTTTTCAATAACTCGAGGGGAAAGAATCAGTGTCAATTAGAAGAAATCCCAGAACATAACCACGCTGGCGGATATGCTGACTAAATCACCAACTACTCCTGCAAATTAACTTCACACGCTTTGGCCAAGCAAGTAATTAAAAAACCTGATTGAATTCACTTTTTGGCACTAGTACTTCACCGAACGAACGCCAAACAGACAACTAATACCCTTTAATTCATAAACGAAAAAAGTTAGAATCCACTTGTCCTTGCCAATCGCAATCCAAAAAGATCAAAGCGGAGAGTAGGGGTTACAGAACCGCGGTTTGCAGAACGAACAACCGAGGCATTAACTCCAAAGCAACCACCCCTAAGTACTTTAGAACTGCCATTATTTGGCCCCTGCGGATCTGTAGAATCACCCTTGCTATATATTCCATACCAATCGCTACACCACTCCCAAACATTACCGTGCATATCATACAAACCAAAAGCATTAGGTTTATAACTTCCCACGGGAACGGGTTTACTAATACCACTAAAATTTGCATCTAAAGACTGCACCACTTCACCAAAATAATAAGAAGTTGTTGTACCTGCCCTACAAGAATATTCCCACTCCGCTTCTGTAGGCAATCGAAAACCTCCACTGGTTTTGCTGTTTAATATGGTAATGAAGTCCTGACAGTCCTCCCAATTAATATCTGTAACAGGAAAATTCGGCTCTGAATTTTCACTTGGATTCTTGCCCATCAAAGCTTCCCACTGCTCCTGAGTAACCGTAAAATTACTCATATAAAAATCTCGAGAAATAGTAACTTTGTGTTGAAACTCATCCTTGTAATGAAACCCATCTACTTCTGGAGAACCCATTAAAAATGTTCCAGAAGGGATGCGCATCATACGCAAAATTAAACCCTTACTAATTTCAACTGAATTCTCTGACGCATTTGTAGAATTCATAAGCCACCGTGGAGATAAAATGTAGGGAAGATAAATTTACAATAAAGTGTAAAATATTTTTAGCAATCAAAAAATAACCTAGATGCTTATTTTAGCAAAACAAAATAATGGCACTTAAATACTAATTATGTGCAGACATAATATAATATAATTGCTTTTAATAAGTTCAGCCGAACTAAATTTCCTTGAAATACTATTGCAGATCGCTTGAACTTATAAATTATTAAAAGGCCAAGGTAACGCAAACACATCGCCAAAGGGGAAATAGGTTGTGCAGGATTTACCTTTTAAAAGGCGATCACACCAAGAGGAAAAATTTAGGGTCGCACATAAAAATGTTCTATAATTCTTTTTTCATAAAGATTATTAAGTAGTTTGCACAACTAGACACCAAGATCAATCAGCAGTTTCGTAGAAAATAGAATCATTTAATTAATCAACCCATCAAAACTGCTCTTTTGCAATTGGAAATGAAACAAAGAAGAATATCACTAAAGTAATTAAAGAGGTAAAAACTATAGTAAAAATTAGAAAGTTTTAATTTTAAATCCATGAGGAAGTTTTGTATCAGTTAAATTGCATTCAGAAAGATCTGCCTGATCTAATTGTGCACCGGTAAGATCAGCGCCTGTAAGATTGGCCCGAAACAAATTTGCCCGCCTTAAATCAGCATCAGAAAGATCTGCCCCGGTTAAATTAGCTGAAGATAAATTTGCACCAACAAGGTTTACACCCTTCATCTTGGCATCTTTCATAATTGCCTGAATCAGCTTGCAACCAAAAAGATTGGCATTAACAAAATTACTTCCAGTCAGATCCGTCTTTGAAAAATTAGCTTCATACAAATTAGCCTGCTGAAAACTAGTATTCACTAGCAATGCTCCAGCTAAAGTAGTGAAGGATAAATCTTGCATAGAAAAATCTTTATTCGATAAGTCGGTTCTATCTGCAGCCATTGTAATTCCATATTCTTGAGAAGCAATTCACGAGCGTATAGTATTAATTATCTGAAAGATTAGTCACCAAGCAAGGGCACTTCCAGTTAATAACAAATAAGTTACAGTAATTGGTAAGCTTAAACAAGATTAAGAGTTTTAGCTTGTTGAAGAACTTGTAACCCATCTGGGCAGAAGCTATGGGTTAAAACAAGGTTTTCTAGTCGTTTTAGAGAAATAAATTCCCCCCTTACCACTTCTTCTTTCTGCAAAACAAAAGGCCCCTCGTGGAAACACCTAAAAACTTCTGCAAATACAATGGTTAATTCATCTTCATAACGAAAAGGAAACAAAAATTCGGGCTCAACATTAACCCCTAATTCTTCTTGTAATTCTCTATGAGCACCCATTTTAAAATCCTCACCTGCTGCAACTACTCCACCTGCACAAACATCCCAGTGCGATGAAAATATATCTTTGGTTGCAGTGCGCAAATGAATAAAAATCTCACCCTCACTATTAAAAACCAAAATATAGACGCAACGATGAGGCAACCGGCACAGCCTCATTTCTTTTCTGGTCGCAATTCCTACCACTTCACCAACCGAATTAAGCACATCAACCAATTCTTGTTTCACAGGCTCATTTCCCCAATTGGGTTGCAAGGTTTTCAACATCGGTAACCATACGATCCAAAAGCTTCAACCCAAGTTCCCAAAAAGTTGGATCATTTAAATTAATACCAAGTCTAGCTAATAAGTTTACAGGGGATTCAGAACCCCCTCTCGAAAGCAAGTCGAGGTACTTTGGAACAAAGGATTCTTTTTCCTGATCATATTTTTGAACCAAGGCAAGCACAAGTAATTCACCAAAGGAATAAGCATAACAATAAAAAGGTACATGAATAAAATGGCCAATATAAGACCACCAGTAACCATAATGCTCACCTAAATTAACCGAGTCGCCAAACATTGGTCTGTTAGCTTCCATCCAAAGCTCATTAAGCCTATCAGAAGAAAGTTCGCCTTCCTCTTTTCGAGCCTTATGCATTTTCTGTTCGAAACGAGTAAGAACAACTTGTCTAAAAACGGTGGCGAAGCTGTCTTCCAGTTTGCCACACAACAGAGCAAGTTTAACTTTAGGATCTTGATATTCTTCGAGAAGTTTTTTAAAGACGAGCATTTCCCCAAAAACGCTGGCAGTTTCTGCGGTGGTCAATGGTGTATCGCATTGCATATATCCAACTTTTCGGGAAAGAAATTGATGAAGGCCGTGCCCTAGTTCGTGGGCAAGGGTTGCAACATCACGCATTCTTCCCGTGTAACTCATAAGGATAAACGGGTGAGCAGAAGGAACAGCACTGGAAGAAAAAGCTCCGCCTCTTTTGCCCGGCCTGAGTTCTGCATCAATCCAATTATCATCAAAAAATTGATCGATAATTTTACCTGCTTCTGGAGAAAAAGTATGGTAACTATCACGCACCAACTTCGAAGCTTCTTGCCAAGAAACTTGTGGCATTTCTCCTTGGATAGGGGCGTAACGATCATAATCTTCAAGCGCGGGCAAACCAAGCAATCGCTTTTTAAGTTTATAATAACGCTGAACGGTAGAGCCGTACTTTTCAACAGAACTCATCAAAGCCTGAACCATTTGCGAAGAAGTTTCGTTTGCAAGGTGCCTCGAAGCCATAGGGTCGTGGAATCTGCGCATTTCATAATCGTTTTGATGATCAAGAACAAGGGTGTTAAAAAGATAGACAAGAAGTTTATTATGGTCTTTAAGGCCAAGGGTGATGCCTTCAGCGCCGGCTTTTCGAATATTGCGATCTGGGTCATAAAGCTTGGAATTGATTTCTTGAAAAGTAAGTTTTTTTTCAACCCCATCAAAAATAAAGGGGTAGGAAATAGAGGCAACAGTTTCATCAAAAAGCCGAACAAAGGCCGACCTACCAGTTAAGGATTTAACATCAAGAACTTTTTCTTCAGCTTCGGAAAGAAAATGAAGTTTCCAAGCCCGTTTTTGCTCTAAGAAATGTGGATACCGAGAAAGCAAAGGATTCGCAGCTAAGCTTTTTGCATCTTCTTCAGGAATAAGAATAAGTTCTAAGTCAAAAAAAAGAAGGTGCTGGTTCGTTTTAGAACGAGCCTCCCTAGTTTTTGCAACAAGAGCCCCGTGGGTTGGATCATCAGTTTTAGCAGAGTGAAGAAGTGAAGCAAAAATAGCAGGTCGGTCCATTTTTTCATAAATAGCTTCAATCTGCTGAATAGCAAAAAGAAGATAAGTAGCATCGTTGGCTTTAATATTTTTGATTTTGTCTCGGTGCTTTTCTTCAAAGTCCTTAGCCAACTGTAAAGATCCCTCGATATCACGGTTCAACTGAGGGTCGTCAATACTTAGGTAAAGATCGTTAAGGTTCCAAGCAACGCCATTAGAACCGCCATTAATTTGCATAGTCATTTTACTTTTAAATCCTTAGTAAATCACAAATAAATTCAACCGGTGCGAAACACCAAGTCAGTCAGTAAATCTGGGATCTTTTTCCCAGCGAACCACTCTAACGCCCGATTCTTTATTAAGAGTATTCAAAAAAGAATCGATAACATCTTTTTGATTAGTTGGGGAAAAAATTTTAGCAACGATTTCAAATTCCCTTAAATCCCCAAACTTTGTAGTAAGGATAGAACCTAAAGAAAGTTTAGGATTAGAATCTAAGAACTTGTTGAGGGCAATGCGAATATTGCTGTCCGATTCACTGGTAGAAACAACGGTTATAGAAAAGCTAAAATCTTGTTCAGAATATTTTCCTAGATGGCTAATCCAGTCAGAAATAGGCCGGAAAATAAAATGCACAAGCAAGATAGTAACGGTGCCTGCCAAGCCAAGGTTCCAGTAACCAGCGCCGCAAAGTGTGCCTACCGCAGCCGTACACCATAAAGTAGCAGCAGTATTCAAACCTCGAATATTAAGCCCTTGTTTGAGAATAACCCCACCACCCAGAAAACCAATACCGGTAATAATGCCGTGGGCTATTCGAGTTGGATCACCACCTTTGATCTCGTCATTTAATAAAGGGGTTAGCGCCATAAATAAAGCAGAACCAACACAAACGAGAGCATTAGTCCTTAAGCTAGCGGGGTGCTGCCTGAATTCTCTTTCTAGGCCAATAAGCAAACCCAGACCAAGGGCAGAATAGATATTGCCTAAAAAAATCCAGAATTCCATTGGATCATTCTCCTATCAAGAGACAAAAATAAAGTATTGCATTTTTGACCCTACTTGCTTTCAATAAACTAATCTATGTTATGATAATACCCTAGGGGTCATTTGTACCTCTGGAAAAAAGATTTAATTGAGGCAGGAAGCTATGGATTTGTTTATTCCTTTAATAACCTTAACCGCAATGGAAGTGGTGCTAGGAATCGATAACATCATTTTCTTAGCGATACTTGCGGGCAGGCTTCCTATAGAGCAACGGGCAAAAGCCAGACAAATAGGCCTTATCCTCGCATTGGGCACCCGGCTACTACTTTTATTTAGTATCCAATGGGTATTAAGTCTTCATCAAATAGTGTTCACACTTCCTGGATGGACTTTAAAAACCGAGGAAAGTAGGGAAATTTCTTGGAAGGATCTCATCCTGATCGCAGGGGGTATGTTCCTGATTGCCAAGAGTACTTTTGAAATCCATCATAAACTTGAAGACCATTCTAAAGAACAACCAGATAACGAAGCAGAGAAGAATGGCAAATCAAAATTTTTAATGGTATTAATTCAAATAGCGATTCTGGACATCATTTTTTCCCTAGATTCGGTTATCACCGCAGTAGGTATGGTTCAACACCTTGGTGTAATCGTTGTAGCAATGGTGCTAACCGTATTAATAATGCTTTGTTTTGCAAGGTCCGTAAGTAATTTCGTGGAAAAGCATCCGACTCTTAAAGTATTGGCCCTTAGTTTCCTAATTCTTATAGGTATGGTTTTAGTTGCAGAAGGAATGGGCCAGCATATCGACAAAGGATACATCTACTTTGTGATGGGATTTTCCTTCACAGTAGAGATGATTAATTTACGAGTTCGATCTTAGCCAAAGAATTAAGCAAGTAGAGGCGCAATTCTTTCTCGTGCCAACCGTGCAGCCTGATCTGGGTCTTCTACATAGGGATAAAGCTCGATGGTAACCCATTCTTTATAACCAATCGCTTTAATAGCATTGATAGCAGCTTTAAAATCAATCACCCCATCACCCGGAATAAGATGGTGATGAACACGGGTTGCAGCAATATCTTCTAAATGAAAATGGCGGATGTACTTCGCAAGCCTAGGAATGGTAGTAGCAGGGTCATCACCCACACAATACGAATGACCGATATCAAAATTGCACCCTACCGAAGGGGAATCAATATAGCCAATAAATTCAAGAAACTGATCTGCAGTTTCAATCAATAAACCAGGCTCTGGCTCGATGAGTAACAATACGCCTTCTTTTTCTGCATGTTCTATTACAGGTTTAAGCATCTCGACAAAAAGTTTAAGCCCTGCTTTCCAAGAACCACCTGGTTCAACTGGGCCACCCGGTTCTGTTGTAATGCAAGGCGAACCTAACTCTTTTGCCAAGGTCAAACAACGCATAGTATGATCGATACGGATTTGACGGTAATGTTTATCTGGCTCAATCCAAGATGGGTACCAGTAACGCTGCCTAGGGTCATTAACCGCGTGCATCATAAAAGCATTGATGTTAGAGATAGCCAGATTACTTGATTTCAAAGAATTACGAAGAGCTTGCTTGTGTTCATCCAGCATAAAAGCAGGCCAAGCGTGAGGAACATCAGCCATAATTTCGATGCCTTGATAACCAAGATTGCTAATCTTATGGGCAGCTTGGTCAAAAGAAAAACGAAGGTAGGCATTACTACTAAAAGCTAACTTCATGACTTTTCTCCCACAGCTTCAACATAGTCTCGTAACATTTCAAATTGTTGGAAGAAATCGTGATTGGTTTCGCCCATCGGCCCCTTGAAGAAGCAAGAAAGATGTTTCATTATACCTGATTCACCCCGTCGTTTTGCAAGCAATGCAAACCTTGCAAGGTCGATGACAAGAGGAGCAGCAAGAACCGAATCACACCCTTGCCAAATGAACTGAAGAATCATCGGTGTACCAAGAAAGCCCTGATAATGAATATGATTCCAAGCGGTTTTCCAATCGTCCATAGAAGGAATGTATTCAATGGTAACCAAAGTTTGGGGCTTGTAGCCAACGATAGAGGAAATGACCTGATCCTTGGTTTTGATTTTAGAAGCTTTGTTGGAAGGGTCATCCAAGACGATACCGTCGCGATTACCAAAGATATTATGTCCAACCCAACTAAGAATTTTCCAGTTACGAAGTGCAAACATTGGTGCAAGAACCGACTTCATAAGAGTTTCGCCTGTTTTACCGTCCTGCCCAGCAAGAGGAGCATTTTTAATTTTGGCAAGTTCTTGTATGGCAGGGAAGGATGCACCCATTGAAGGAGTAAAATTGACAAAAGGCATACCAAGTTCGACAGAAGCCCAGGCATAAAGTGAACTTGTAGGTAGGCATTTCTCATTGGCATCAAGTGCAGCGTTCATTGCTTTAAGAGTTTCGTGCATAGCCCCTGTTTGAAAAGGGGGTTCGGTAGAGGAAACATTAATAACTACGACTAATTCAAGATCGTTAGTTTTCTGAAAATTTTTCAAATCATTTTGAATGCGCTCGATTGTTTGACGATGAGTTTCTTGACTATTGGCTTTATCGAGGTCAGCCATTTTTGCAATCGTAGGCCCTGAATCAACAGCAGAACCTGGTTTAATATTCTTACTCCATTCCGCAAGATCTCTTTCAGACCCAGCAAGCATTGCAGCATCAAAAATCCTAGCCTTATGGTGCAAATCATTTGCTGATTCACCAAAAGACCCCTTTCGAATTTCGTGGCCTCCCACAACAAATGATTCTAACGCATCAAGCTTAAGACTTGCAAATAAAGGCAATTCAGTAACCAACGAAGTGGTATCAGAAAGTTTATTCTTGATAGCAGCTAGGCCTAGGGCAGCGGTCGTACCAACGCCACCACAAGCCCCTATTAACCAAAGGCCTACTTTTTTATTATTCATTTTAATTAGCTCCAAGATTACTCAAATCAAGCGGTGGAAGGATAGTAAATGTAACAACCTGCCATGTAATTCCATTAATATAATTTCTATTATCAGAAGCAGATGGTCTTAGGGCAAGCACTATAAATGATATGCTATAATGTTTTGCCTACTATAATAAAAATGAATGGTAGAAATTTAAAGGGTGGAGCCAAGTATGCCAGAAAATGACCCAGTATTTTGTTCCATTGAAGAAGCCCTCGAAGAAATTCGGCAAGGGCGTTTGCTTGTGGTTGTAGATGACCTTAACCGAGAAAATGAAGGTGATTTAGTAATCGCCGCCGAAAAAGCCACACCAGAAGCTATTAATTTTATGATGCGCAATGGTTGCGGGCTTGTTTGCCTAGCTATGTCAACCGCTATTTGCAATCGCCTTGGCCTCGAGGTTCTCCCCTCCGCAATTTCAGATAGTATGGGAACGCCATTTACTCCAAATATCGATGCCCGCACCGGAATAACCACCGGTACCTCGGCTTTTGATAGATCTCGAACCGTACAAGTTGCCATCGATGATGCCTCAAACTCGAGCGATTTAGTTAGGGGAAAAGGACATGTCCCTGGATTAAGAGCCCGCGATGGCGGGGTACTGGTTCGCGCTGGGCATACCGAGGGAAGCGTTGATCTTGCCCGACTTGCAGGCCTCAAAGAAGCAGCGGTTATTTGCGAAGTGGTCAACCCCGATGGAGGTATGGCCCGAATAGTAGACCTTATTCCCTACTGCAAAAAACACGGTTTAAAAATGTGCACAATCGAAGATTTAATCAAATATCGCAGGCAAAGAGAAAAATTAATTCAACGCGAACTGCTGTTAAAACTCCCCACAAAAATGGGTAACTTCGATCTCATTGCCTACTCCTCCGTTGTCGATGCCGAACCCCATCTTGCCCTTTGTATGGGTGGCATAGGTATTCCCAAAAATGGCCAAATCCCTATCCAAGAAGAACCCATTCTAGTGCGCATTCATAGCCAATGCCTCACAGGCGATATTTTTGAAAGTTTGTTATGTGATTGTGGTTCCCAGTTGCATCACGCAATGCATCAAATCGAAAAAACTGGAAAAGGAGTTTTGCTTTATATGCGCCAAGAAGGCAGAGGAATTGGTCTTCTTTCTAAGCTGAAAGCATACAAATTACAGCAAGAAGAAGGTTTAGATACCGTGGAAGCCAATCAAAAACTTGGATTTGGTGCAGACTTAAGGCATTACGGAATCGGGGCTCAAATATTAAATGACCTAGGCATCCGAGATATCAAACTGCTCACAAATAATCCAAAAAAAGTGGTCGGACTCGATGGCTATGGGCTCCGAATAACCGAACGAATCCCTATCCAGATAGTTCCCAACGATAATAACAGGCGTTATTTAGAAACTAAGAAAACCAAGCTTGGTCATCTTCTAGATCAAATCGAGCCAAACCCTGAATCTAAGTAGAAAACTTTAGCGGCCAGGTTTAGGCCCAGGAACAGGCATAGATCCCCCTCGCTGAAGAATAATATCTCGGACATGCCACTGTGTTAAGGCTAATTTAGCATCGTCTGTGTTCTCAGATTCAACAATTAAGCTTGCTTGAACTAAATATTTGGGGAAAAGCAAAAGCTTGCAATCAAACTCAAACTCCACCTTATTACCCGTGCGTTTGAAACGAGGAATCACACCGCTCTCCACTTGTAGCCATTCAGAATTTCCTGAAATTTGCTGAGTGGGAGTATGATCAGCGAGGGGATTAAAAGCGCGAGAAACTGCCGCTAAAATAGCAGGCTTCATAGTTGGATCCGACCAGAAATTATCACTCACTTTAACAAATTTTCCATCGAAAAGTATTTGGCAAGCCTGAAGAAATAACTTGTGTTCGTTAGATTCTGCAGCTTGGGCCAAAGCCCCACCAACCAAACTCAAACCCAAAGGAAGAGTTGGAGCTGCACCATTTAATAATGGTTGTCGGGCATCAAGAGGAATAACCCCAAAAACAGCCGGATCCCAAATTTTATTAGAAACTGCCATACACCATTTTGATACAAATTCGATGGCAGAAAGAGAAAGTTCAAACTTTTTAATAGACTCTGGGTTAGGCTTTAATTTCCCTTGTAAGCCAGAGCCATCTAGAATTATTTGCCATTGCCTGCCTTTAAAAGCCCCAGTAGGACTTTCTACCCCAAGTGCTGTTAAAGCAACCTCCAAGGTGCCATCTGGAATATCAACTTGATAAATAAGCCTTACCAAATACCCACCCATTTCATAAATGGGTGAGCTAGAAGATTTCAGCACAAACTTCGTAGTATTTTCAGAGCCAGATTGTACAAGCCTGATAAAATCCTTGGATTTAAAAGAAGAATAAGCACCTTTCGAAAGTGGATCACTTGCAATGTTATATGTTATTTCAAAAGTCGTTCGGAGGTTTGAATCTTCGGAAGGCCGTGGCGGTTTTAAAGTCAGTAGAAAAGCTTTATCGGTCTCACCTTTTGCAACAATTTCTAGCCATTGCTTTGCAAAAGTACCTGCCTGATTCCTAACAGCAAAATATGTACCCGCATAATTCGCAAGATAACAAAGAATAAATAAAGCAGTTATTCGTATCGCCCAAAGAGAAAGCTTTTCACCCCCAAGGGTATTTTCCGAAGCCTTGATTTGGGTATAAGCCAGAAAACTTAAAAGAATAGATGCCGCGGGCCAAACAACAATCCAAGGAGGCATAATCCAAGGGGTACCAAATATAAATGCCGCTGAAAAACCAACCACCATTGTAATAACAAATAATCCACCCAGAACTGCACCAAATATTGCAAGTATCGATAAAGGCTTATAGCCATAATCTTGATCCGTGGATAGAGGATCAACCGCAGAAGATTCGCTAGGAAATGCAGAAATCTTTTGAAAAGAACCCCGAGGTTTCTCGTTTGAATCACTCATAAAGTAGATCCGCCGAACTTGTTAGTATTAGAAAAGCTTTATACTTTCTAAAACCTAATCTACTTGAAAAAGTTAATCAACTTAAAAAACTTATCAACTCTAAAAGTTAATCAACTCTAAAAGTTAATCAACTCTAAAAGTTAATCAACTCCGAGGTCGCCAGAAACATCACCTGCCATCGCCCTGCGTGCTGCATCCGATTCACTATTCGCACGGGCAATTACTGCACCAGTACTATCAAGGTAAATCTTATCGTTAAGAATTTCCTGCAAAACAATCGCCATCTTGTCATTATGCCTAGTCTGAACCAAAGGCTTAGCACCTTGGCTTAACATAGCTAATCTTTTTTGAATTAAAGTGGAAAGCTTGAAGCGTCCACCAACCCGGTTAACAATAGCTTCTTCTTTAAGTTCATCTAGCATTTGCAATTACCTTTCTAAAAATAACGGGTTAACTAACAACTTAAGGCTGGCAACAGCCTTATCCAAATCATCATTAACGACTTTAAAGTCATATTCCTGAGATCGATCCAATTCGTTTTTAGAACTACTTAGCCTTTTGGCAATAGTTTCTTCGGTTTCAGTGCCTCGGGCTCGCAACCTAAGTTCACAAGCGCTCCAGTCGGGTGGCATAATAAAAACACTTAAACTTACATCGCCCGATTTTCGAATCTGCCCTGCACCTTGTACATCGATTTCCAAAACAACCCCTGCACCCCGACTCCTTCGTGCTTCAACCTCAGCTTTTAATGTACCATAAAAATTCCCATAGACCTCTGCCCACTCAAGAAAAGCTTGGTTAGAAACTTCGTTTTGGAATTTCTCCTTGTCCCAAAAATAGTAGTCCTTACCGTCTTTTTCCCCTGCCCTGATCTTTCTTGTCGTTGCAGAAATAGCCAGTTCAAGAGGCAAAGACTTCTCTTTTAGAAGCTCCCGGACCAGGGTTGATTTTCCACTGCCACTTGGCCCAGATATTATAATTAAAGGACCCCGAAAAGCTTGTTTTACACTATTCAACATTCTGGATTAACTCCCGAATGCGTTCCAAATCGCCTTTTATCTCCATCACATGCTGCGTAATTTTCACATCCGCAGCCTTCGAACCCATTGTGTTCGTTTCTCGAACCATCTCTTGGGTCAGAAACTCTAACTTTCTACCCGCTCCCTCTTCCTGATCCAACACCTTCCCAAATTGCTCTAGATGGCAATCTAATCGTGTCACTTCCTCTGCTATATCCGACCTTTCAGCAAATACCGTTACTTCGCGGATTAGATCCGATGGCTGAATCACAGCATCGGTACCCTCCAGCAATTTTTTAACCCTTTCCAATAATTTATCCCTATAAGTTTCAATAACCATAGGAATCAATACTTTTACCGCTGCTAACTGATCAACAATACGGTTTCTTAGCGACAACAACTCTGCAGCCATATTGGCACCTTCCGTAAGGCGCATAACTTGCAGTTTTCCTAACGCAAGGCTCAGAGTCTTTTCAATCTGAACCCAGTCTTCTTCAAGGTTCTTGGTTCCAATCTGACTCTCAGGCACAATTCCAGGCAATTGCAAAACATTACCCATCAGCAAATTTCTAGCTTCCTGAGGCAACTTCAGTTCCTCACCAACTTTCGCCATCTGGTTCAAATAACCCTTTAAAACCTCGATGCTTAAAACTTGCTCCCTAGCCGCTTTAATATGCTGCAGGCGCAGCGATACTTGTATAGTCCCCCTGCGCACCAACTTACGAACAACCTTCTCAAAATCCGGTTCAAGAACCTGATACGATTCAGGCGCTCGTAACGAAACCTTTAAATAGCGGTTATTTACTGAGCGCAGTTCAACTGCAACAACAAGGGTTTCTCCCTGGTGGGAAGACTCACCATAGCCAGTCATGCTATAGAGCACGGGCTTATCCACGGCCTTTTAAATAGGCCGTGCCTCACTTAGTTCTTTTTGATTTCGCCTTTTTCAGTACTGCCCTTTGGCTCAACCTTAGGTACTTCCTTGACTGGTTCTTTCTTCTCTACTTTAGGTTCAACCTTGGGTACTTCCTTGACTGGTTCTTTCTTCTCTACTTTAGGTTCAACCTTGGGTACTTCCTTGACTGGTTCTTTCTTCTCTACCTTAGGCTCAACTTTTGGTGAATCATCCTTAGGAGTTTCTTTCGAACCTTCTTTAGTTTCGCCTGAAGTTTCGGCTTCAGACTTAGGAGCACCTTCTATTGGTGTACCATCTTTGGTAATTACTGGAGTTTCATTTGGACTAGAAATTACAGACTTAGGTTGAACCAGCCAAATCATCACAATGATAAGTGCTACCCAAACGCCTGCGACATATAAAGTGATCTTAGTAAAAGCATCAGCGGTTTTAGAACCAAAAGCACTTTGGCCACCGGGGCCACCAAAAGCCCCCGCCAAGCCCCCGCCTTTTCCTTTTTGAATAAGAATTAAAAGGATTAGAAATACGCTGACTAACCAAATCAGCACATTCAAAATTGGGGGAAACCATTCCATAACTGCAAAGGTTGCTGTCATCGTTCTTTTTCAACCTGTAAAAATTAGGCCAAGAATCATATCAACGCATCGATACTATTATCAAACTCATTTGCTAATTATAGAAATTTGATGGCATTCTGAGAAGATGCATAATGTTTAAGTTGTTTAATGGAGATTATTTTCCAAAGTAGAAGCCACCCTTTGGATAAAAGTTTCGTCCAAATCTTCCAAAGGTCGAACCTCTCCCGAAGCAGTAGTAATTATTAAAAAGTGCAACCATTGCCTTCTTCTTTTTGAAATCCACCAAACTAGAATTTGACGGAAGATCAATGCCTGTATGGTAGTTATAAACAATGCCAAGCCAAAATTAAGCAAACTTTCTGGATTTCCGGCCCCAATTCCTCGAAGAACAAAAAACGGATTGATTCCCATCGTCCAAAAACAAAAATTCCCAATCATTACTAAAAACAACATTCCCTCTAGCAGTGTAAAAAAACACACATAAAGAAAGAGAGACTTCCCGCTTGCCTGCGGATAAACAGGGTTAGACCCCCTTCTTACCGAAGTAATTCCATTAAGCGCAATAGTTTGCTTAGGCAATTTCAGAAGGGCTTCTGTAATCACAATTCCTTTTTCATTGAACAGAATTTTCCCCGATCCTTCCGACACAGTCACCCCTCTTCAAAAATGACAATCCAACTATATTCTTTTTAACAAATCTAAACCAGCACCGCTCAATAATTCCTCACCAACTGTTAAATTACCAACCCTTACAAAAGTCCCAACCGCTTCCTTAACAAACATCGCCCCTATAAAATTTATCTTGCTGGCTTCACCTCCTGATTTAGTGTAAAGTTTTAATAGATAAATTAGTCACAAGTAAGAAACCAACAACTAATGCGACCTCTAATCGTTTGCCTAATTCTTTTTTTAATTCAAACTTCATCTTATTTATTGGCTCAATCAACCCCAGACATCTCTATTCCCATATCAATTCGTACCGAATTCAAGCTCGACCCCTTCTACCAAAAATTCGCCGATGCTAACGGTTTACCCGTGGTGGGATCGGCTAAAGTTTCAACCAACGCACTTAATGAAGCAGCTTTTATTGTCAAACAAATGCTAGGGCATCGCCCCGATATTATTCAAGCTATGAAAGAAACCAAAGTCCGAATTGCGGTGATGGCTGCCAATGAATACACCACAGATATCCCGGAACATTCCAAACTTACCCCAAAACTATTTTGGGATCGCAGGGCCCGTGGCTTGGGCGCTACGCCTTCAAACCCAGCAGCTAGTTGTGGCGAAGAAAATCTGCTCGGCTTTCCTCGTGACCCCTACCCCAACGAAAACATCTTTATTCACGAATTTGCCCACGCAATCCATTTAACAGGCCTCAACAAAATTGACCCTACCTTTGATCAACGGCTTCAGGCATCTTTTAAAGCCGCACTTGACCGCGGACTTTGGAAAAATACCTACGCTGCTTCAAACCCCGGGGAATACTGGGCCGAGGGTACGCAATCCTGGTTCGATGACAACGCTCCGCCCGATGCGCTACACAACGATATCCGCACTCGCGATAAGCTTAAGCTTTACGACCCAGCACTTGCCTTGCTTTGCAAAGAAGTGTTTGGCGATTTAAATTGGCGCTACCTTCGCCCTGCATATCGCAAGGCTAACGACCAAGCCCATTTATTTGATTATAACCCAAAAAAACTTCCTCAATTCACTTGGCGATTTGCACCCCTCATCGATAAACCCAAAGTCACTATGCAGACGGAACTAGGCGATTTCGATATTTTGCTTGATGCAGTTGCAGCACCTCAAGCATCTGAAACCTTTCTAAAAATTGCTTTGGAAGGTGGGTATCATAGTGGCAAATTCCATCTTGTTTCTCAACAGAATCAGAAACCACAAGTAGGATGGATTGAAGCCCAAGTCAATCCATCGTGGAAACAAAATTTCGCATCCAATATCAAACTTAAAGAACTTTCCCCAAGCAAAATCCCCTTTGCAGGTAACACCGTTACAGAAAACACCATTGCACTACTTCAAAATAAATCTAACCCCGGCGCTTTTATCATCCTTTTAGGCGCACCTTCCACACCCAATCCCAATTTCATCCCTTTTGGAAAGGTTGTTAAAAACTCAGAAGTAATCGCTAAAATCCTTGATGGCAAAACCAACGGCATTACCCTCATTAAGCCGGTTGATATCAAACGAGTTATCCGCACCGAATAAATGGTTAACCTTTTCCAAAATATCCTTTTTACAACTTATGTCTAATATTCAGGTCAACTAAAATGAAATACACGATCTTTTTTTCTTTCGCATTCTTAATCACATTCCCAGACTTGATCAAAGCGCAATCTTCTTTTCTACCTAAGCAAGAAATCCTAGAGAAAGAAACTTTTTGGGATAACAAAGATTGGGATTGGTATAAATCAAACATCCCTTTCTTTGAATGCCCAGACTTAGAGATCCAAACAACTTATTACTATCGTTGGGAACTTCTAACCAAACACCTAACCTATGGCTCTGCAAATTCCGGATACTCCTTCACAGAGTTTATCGATCGACCTTTTTGGTCGGGAACCTATGGCGCTATCTCGTGCCCCGCTGGCCACCAACTTTACGAAGCACGCTGGCTTAAAGATAAACGCTTTGCACAAGATTATTCTCGCTATTGGTTTCGCACCCCAGGGGCCCAACCTCGCAACTACAGCACCTGGATTGCGGATTCCGTTTGGGCTTTGCACTGCGTTCACCCAGATAATGCCTTTACTAAAAGCCTTCTACCCGACCTAAAAAAGAATCACGAAGGCTGGGAAAAACGATACTTTGTTCCAGAAGTCGGCCTCTTCTGGCAAAACGGGCACAACGATGGCATGGAATTTAATATCAACAGCAGACAAACAAAAGATATTTTAAGAGGGGCACCGGGGTTTCGACCCACTACGAACGCTTACCTATGGGCCGACGCCATCGCAATTGCAAAAATCGCAGAACTTTCAGGCGACAAAGCAACTTCAATTTCATTTCGATCCAAAGTCGATTCATTAAAAGATAATCTTCAAAAGAAACTTTGGGACCCCAAACGCAAATTCTTTTTCCCACTTTCCCAACGCGATGAAGAAGCCGAGGGCTTTAAAACCAACGCCCTTACTCTCACCTACCAATCAGGAAAATATGCAGGAAGCGAATATGGCAGAGAACTAATTGGCTATATTCCTTGGCAATTCAACCTGCCCGATGCAGATAAAGGATTCGAGGTCGCTTGGAAAAAACTCTTGCAAGCAGATGGATTCAAAGCCCCTTTTGGCCCCAGTACCGTCGAACGAAACGACCCGATGTTCCTTCTGAAAAAATCTTGTTGCTGGTGGAGCGGACAATCTTGGCCCTATGCTACAAGCCAAACTTTAAAAGCCCTTGCCAACCTTCTTCAAAACTACAAACAAAACGAGGTCACTAGCTCCGACTATTTCGAACTCTTTAAAACCTTTTCTAAAACACACCGAAAAAATGGCTCGCCCTACCTCGCAGAAGCCTGTAACCCTGACACCGGATCTTTCGAAGGACACGATGCCTACAACCATAGCGAACACTATTTTCATTCCTCCTTCAACGACCTTTTAATCACCGGTTTGGTTGGCATCGTCCCTCGAGATGACAACACCCTCGAAGTGAAACCGCTGGCACCAACCTCTTGGCCTTACTTTGCACTTTCTGATGTACCATACAAAGATCATATTATTAGTATTATTTGGGACCGAGATGGCAGCCGCTATAATAAAGGCAAGGGCCTCAGGCTATTTGCAAACGGCAAGGAAATCGCCAGTAGCCCAGATCTTGGCCCCCTTTCTGCAAAACTCCCACTGCTTGATAAAAACGCCATCAAGCCTAATCTTGTCTCGGTCAATTATGCAGTTAATAACGATGGCGATTATTACCCCAGATTGGCCTCTTCTTTTGTAAACCCAAAAACTCCGATTTCAAAGCTCATCGATGGAAACTACTGGTACCATATTTCTCCGCCCAACCGTTGGACCTGCGAAGGCTCCCCTAACCCAACAGACTGGGTCTCCATCGATCTAGGCAGCAAGCGCAAAGTACATTCCGTTAAACTTTATCTTCTCGACGACGGCAAGAATGTTGCACCACCTTCCCAACTCACCCTTGAACACTGGGCTAACAACGCTTGGGTTATCATTCCCAACCAAACACTTTCCACAGGTAAACCCATAGGCAGAAAGGCAAATACTATTACTTTTCCCGAAATGGAATTGAGCAAAATTCGAGTCACGCTTCATCACTCAGAAAATGCCAAGGCGGGTCTCTCGGAAATCGAAATTTGGGGCGACACCCTTTTGCCCATTCCACAACCACTCAATCCGCCGGGCAATATTGCCTTTAATCCGGGCAACCTACCCTTTCCCAAAGCTTCAGCATCTTATGCCGACCGCTTTGGGGGCAAACCCGCCTCTGCTATCGATGGAAAAACTAACTTCCTACCATCTCCAACCAACCGCTGGACCAGTTACGAATCTCCGAACCCCTCGGATTGGCTTGAAGTCGATTTTGGTACCGAAAAATCCTTCAATAAAATCGAACTTGCGATCTATGATGACCGCGGGGGCGTTCAACCCCCCACACTTTATGATGTCCAATTCTGGAATGGCACTGAATGGAAAGAAGTTCTCTCTTCCAAAAAGTTTCCCGAAAAACCCACCGGCGGGCAGTTCAACCTAATTACTTTCACCCCAGTGAAAGCCACGAAGGTTAGGGTTGTTTTCACTCACGCAGGTAAAGCCCGCAGCGGCATTTCCGAAATCCTTATTTGGAATGAATAGTAAGATGCAAAATCTTTTTTGCATTTCGCCTTGTGATCACTTATGCTAGTTATTACTGCTTTTGGGCCGGCAAAACCTCACACCTGCAAAGGCTAATTATGCCACATAGAAATGCGGGCGACTGGATGCCTTACGCCCGCGAAACCAAGGAAATAAAAGATCGCCCTGCTGTTTGGGTTATTTACGAACCAAACGAAGTCAAATAAAAATAAGGAATCGCCGCACAAAAAAGCTTAAAACAAAATACATCCAAACCCATTAGATCTAAGCTGTGATGAAAATATAATCCTTTGAAGCATTTTTATTTTCAACAGTTACCAACAGCCAAAATCTGCTTCATTATTACATTAAATTGAGAACTACCTGCTTGTTAAGTTTACACCAAAATGCTCTTGGAATTCTTAACTTTACTACAAGAACATTTTAGGTGGCTATCAATCTTTTCGCCGTTCGAATACCAGCCATGAAAGCGGAACTAGTCTTCAGAAGATAACGCATCAGGTAAGACCTTTTTGAACTCTTGAAGCGTCCCACGGGGGCCTTTGAACCTCGATGTACAAAAACATATGATGCAAAAGCGTTGAGAAACAGTCTTCGCAAAAATGGGCATAGCTAATTTGGCTTTGATGGGCTAACCGCTAACCTTAGATAATGCCGGTGCCACTTGAGATAAATCACCCTGCCAGCCGATCACATCAAGCGTCTTGCCCATCCATTTTTGCGGATTTTCCAGTTGAATTGCGACCTAACGGCCTATGTCGTAGGTTCCACTAAAGCCCGACATACATTACGCCCAACTTTATCTGTAGAATTGAGTACGAGATTTTTGCTTAAAACGAGCAGACACCAAAAAGGTATATTCCCAAAAAGGCAATATTTGTTTAATAAAATTCAATTTTTTGTTTTTCTCACTTGCTTTTAATAAATTTTAAACTAAGGTTATAACTATTGACATATCTAATTTCCAATGAGCTTTTTATGACTTCTCTCCAATTCTTTCCTTGTAACTTTTCTTTTACTCTCCCAACATTCATGGTTTTAACACTTATGCTTGTGGGTTGCACCACCCCACCAAATCTTCCACCAGTATCGGGGCAATTACTGCTCAACGGCCTGCCTGTCACCACCGACAAAACTAAAACAGCCACCATTAACTATCATCCCGATGCTTCCAAAGGAAACACGGCCAAGTCAATTGCAGTCGCCTCAGTAACCGAAACTGGTCAGTACAGCCTAATTTATAACGGCAAATCTGGCATTCCTGAAGGTTGGTACAAAGTCACGGTTCACTATTCAGAACCCTTAAATCCTACAGATCCTTACTCCGTACCGAAACAATTAATTAGCGAAAAATATAACGCTAAAGAATCAACCCAGCTTTCTGTGGAAGTAAAAGCTAATGCCCCAGCGAGCAATTACGAACTAAAAGTGACCAAATAAATTGGAATTCTATTGATATTCTTTTTTCAACCATTCTTTTTTTGCGAGGTGCTCCTATGTTCAGGTCAAATGCAAGAAGCAAGGGTTTTACCCTAATCGAATTACTGGTGGTGATCGCAATCATCGCCATTTTGATCGGCCTGCTGTTACCTGCAGTTCAAAAGGTGCGCGAGGCTGCTGCTCGCATGACATGCACTAATAACCTCAAACAAATCGCCCTTGCAGTTCACGGTTTTCAAGATTCGCAAAATCAAATCCCTTACAATTTAAGCCCTAATACTTATGGTTACGATGATAATGGTCGTTCTTGGAGTTGGCTAGTTCGCATTCTTCCATTCATTGAACAGGCAGGCCTTTTCAACAAGCTTGGCCAAGATAGCTTTGGAGCAACACCCGCGGTCGCAGATGTCCCAACCTTTAATAGTTTGGCCGCCACACAAGCAACGGTTATTAAAACCTATGTATGCCCTAGCGATCCAGGCGGCGGCACGATTAGCAGAAACCGAGCCAACGGCAGTACTGGTTCTGGAACAGGCCCAACTAACTATAAGGGCGTTGCAGGCAATAACTGGGCATGGGGCAGTTTCCAAAATACTCCTCCAGGAGGCAGCAATAACGGCCTAGATGTTGGCAATGGCATTTTCTACCGCTCAGACAATACTCGGGCCCTGCAATTGAACAGAATCACAGATGGAACAAGCAATACCCTAATGATTGGTGAAGACCTAATGGATATTAATGTTCACTGCGGATGGGTTCGTTCCAATTATGCCACAGGCACTTGCGCCATACCTCTTTAACAATGGATTGGTTACGGGGCAACCAGGGTTCAATAATCCAGGGGATTGGCCCAACGTTTATTCATTCCGAAGCAGGCATACCGCAGGTGGGAACTTTGCTTTTGCCGATGGAAGTGTCAAGTTTATAGTTGAAGCAATCGATCTGAACTTATATCGAAACCTTGCCACCCATTCGGGTGGCGAAGCTACCGGCCCCCTACCCTAATCGGTTGCGATTATTAATACCGATTCTATTAAGAAGGAGCTAGGGTAAATCTAGCTCCTTGCATTTTTTCAGCCCAATCACAACGCCCGTTTTTTAAGCTATCAACCATTTACACCAATTCAATCTATAAGCCTAAAGGTGCAAATGGATCAGTTGCAGCGGGGCTTTCCCGTCGCAACTGATCCGGTTTTAAACAAACCCACATCAATAAACTGCAATTTGTAGTAAAACCAACACCCCCTGCTAGCAAAGCAAAGGGCCCTCTTCCCAGCGGAAAGAGGGTTGGGAGTAGGGAGAAGGAAGAAAAAAGTAAAATAAAAATAAAAGTAAGTCCCTATTTGTTAAAAACTTCAAAGGCTAATCTGCCTTGTTAGAAAAATGTGCTCAAAAGATTACAAATTTTTCATTATTCTAGTCCCAGTATCCACCCTTGAATAAAAGCTTGTTTCTGTTCGGTGCAATTTAGTTCGGGTTGAAAAAATCCTAAAAAATTTCCTGCCAAATCATAAGGCTGGGTTTTGATGGTGAAATAATAATCACTTTGATTTTGCTAAGCGCAAGCCAATTACAACATTTCGAAAATCAGGTGCTATAAAATCACGAGCAGAGGAGCGCAGGAAATGTAAATCAGCAAAAAATGAACCGCCCCGCAATACATAGTCTCTTCCATTTATAACACCAATAGGATTCTTTGCCACGCCCGCAGGATATTTACCATACCAATCAGAACAAAATTCCCAGACATTGCCATGCATATCATACAAACCAAAGGCATTAGGATTGTAACTACCCACTGGCTTTAGACCACCCTTGGCATTTTCATAATTGGCATCGTTCTTCGTGATTTTATCATTAAAGCTAAATGCAGATTTTGCACCGGCTCGACATGCGAACTCCCACTCTGCTTCGGTTGGTAACCGATAATTGCCATCGGTCTTTGCATTTAATTTTTCAATAAAGCTTTGGCAATCAAACCATGAAATATTCGTAACTGGTAACTTAGAACCCTTTGTTTGACAAGGGTTATTACCCATTACGGCTTCCCATTGCTCCTGCAAAACTTCATACTTTCCAATGAAAAAGGGTACAGAAATAACAACCAGATGCTGAGTTTCATCATCTTTATGGCCTGGTTCTGAACGAGGAGACCCCATGACAAATTCCCCACTAGGAATCAGGATCATCTCAAGGTTGACACCTTGGCCAAGATTAACTTTGTTTTCCACCACCAAGCCTAAAGTCCTCGCTAAATCTTGTTGCGCAATCTGTGCTTGGTGATTATCAAAAGGTAGGTCAAGAAAAACTTCCTGAACAGCACTGGTTTTATTGAGATCATAAGGTTTTGAGATAAGTGAATCAACTTTTTCATCTGCACTCTTTTTTATCCAAAGTATCATAAAAAGCAAACAAACCCCAACGAAAATCCAAGGGTAAAACAGCGTCATCTTTTTATTGGCAAACACCCCGTTTGAAGCGATCGGCTTGACCTCTGGATTCTTTTTTATCTCTTTTGAAAGATCATCTAGATCAAGAAAATTAATACCATTAACCTGAAATGGATTTAATGCTGGGGCTTCTATTAATGGATTTAGACTTGGAGTTTCTTTTTTCCACGCTTCCAAATCTAAAATCAATTCCACCATACTTTGATACCGATCTTCCACTTTCTTTGCGACCATCTTAATATAAATAGCATCAAGTTTTTGTGGAATATCGTTGCGAAGGGCTTTCATCAATGGAATAGGGGCCTGCCTATGGGAGAGCAACTTCGATAGTGCGGTTTTTTGCGGATACATCACCTGTGCAGTCAATAGAAAATAAAAGGTAGCACCTAAACTGTAAATATCAGTGCGGGCATCCACATCTTTTGTAGAAACTGTTTGTTCAGGGGACATAAAATCCGCAGAACCCATAATCACATTGTTAGTGGTTAGCATCGATACGATTTGTTCGTTATCCATTGCGCGGAACTTAGCCAGCCCCATATCGACTAATTTCAAAAACCCTTTTGAATCTGCAATAAGATTCGCAGGTTTAACATCCCGGTGTATTACACCATTTGTATGGGCAAACTCGAGGGCTTTTGCAGCCTGAATAATGTAAGCAACAGCTTCATTAACCTGCAGTTTCCCGTTATCATTGATAAGTTCAAAAAGGTCTTTTCCGTCAAGTAACTCCATCACCATAAACAGTTTGCCATTAATACAGTTCGAATCAAGCACTGTGATGATGTTGGGATGAATCAGTTTTTCTGTAGCTTTAACTTCTCTTTGAAATCTTTTGATAGAGTTTTCATCCACTTTCCCTTGGAAAAGAACAACTTTGATTGCAACTAATTCATCTGTTTCTGGCTTGTATGCTTTATAAACCTGCCCCATACCACCTGCGCCAAGTTTTTCTTGAACAATGTATTGGCCGATAAAAAGGCCGTCGGCTTTACCTTCGATTATTTTTTCCGCTTGAAATTTAGTTAGCACTTTTGATTGGATAAGATCATGAATAAACGCATCAACTTCTTGATGCTGGTCTTTCATCTGATCAATGAATTTTAAATTTTGATCTGATAGTATTCCAGAATCGAACAATCGTTGCAGAAATGTTTCGTAGTCAACCGCCATTAGATCCCATCTTCAATCTTTAATTCATCATAATGGGAATTAATTATTGCGATATTTTTATCAAAGGCAGTTGCGGTTTTAGTTTCAGCCCTACAAGCATATTCCCACTCTGCTTCGATAAGCAAATGGTATTCATCCTTGGTTTTTATTTTCAAAACCTTGATGAATTCTTTACATTCACCCCAAGAGGCATTCGTAACAGGTAATATTAGCCCGCCATTATTGCTGCAGTTTTTACCCATCAGCAATTCCCATTGCTCCAGAGTTACTTCATACTTTCCCAGCGAAAACCTTTTGGTAAGGATTACATCGTGCTGAATTTCATTGCTTTTGCGGCCTTTTTTAGATTTGGGGGAACCCATTTTAAATTTGCCCGGCTTCGCTTCCTGGGCCGTTACAAAAAAGCAAACAATAAGGCTTATCGCAAACACGATTACAAATAAATTTTTCATGGTTTATCCCAATAGAAAAACCGTAGATCTTAGTATGTTAAAACAATATTCATGCACTGTCAATCAGCAAAGCAAATTAATCAATAAGCCCCCTCCCAAACTTTTTTCTTGCTGCTTCGGTAAGAATTATTGCAGCCGTTTCATATCGGTTAATTTTAATACGAAGTCACTGACCTCTTTTTTGATTTAAAGTTTCCCAGAAACCAAACTCTCTGCGGTTTGATTCTCGCAATGTTAAGTTAACTTTCGTAAGCGGTTTCCCCGAAGTGTTAATTAACACAATAACCGAACCCTTCTCACTAGTTATTAGTCTTGCGCTTACATCTGGAGGATCAAATTGGCAAAGAGGTAATCCCACGGTTGCAAATTAGGGATTATAATTAAATTAAACTCATAGTTGTTGTTAAACAAGGAATAATGCTTATTTTAAATCTTTTGTTGGGTCACCATGGTAGACTAATTAGTTAGGTAAACCCCTCCTTCATGGTTTCTATCGAGGATTTTTGTGATGAATTCAAACAATACTTCCCCCCGCCGTGAGTTCTTGAAAACATCGACCCTTACTACCACAGTAGGTGCCATCACCTTGGCATCAAATTTTTCTCCCTCTGTTTTTGCTGCTGGAGATGACACGATAAAAGTCGGATTAATCGGGTGTGGTGGCAGGGGCACTGGGGCTGCTTCTCAGGCACTTGCAACCGATAGTCGTGTCAAACTTGTTGCAATGGGTGATGTTTTTGAAGATCGACTTCAATCTAGTCTTAAAACCCTTCAGGCTATCGAGGGGATGGAGCGCAAGATAAATGTTCCTCCCGAGATGCGGTTCATTGGCTTTGATGCGTATAAGAAAGTGATTGCCAGCGGCGTAGATGTTGTGTTACTTACCACGCCCCCTTATTTTCGACCTATGCATATTC
>Ga0209284_10002500_pt1 | contig 25008 bp, 24 predicted proteins | sample FRY03_FD_187211 | JGI IMG/M metagenome (GOLD analysis project Ga0209284, IMG submission 187211) | Freshwater microbial communities from Lake Fryxell liftoff mats and glacier meltwater in Antarctica - FRY-03 (SPAdes) (version 2) | ecosystem: Environmental > Aquatic > Freshwater > Ice > Glacier...
CCACCAGCAAATCGCTGTAAGCCCGGGCTTCGGCAGGGGTGTCGACATTGGCGTAATGGCGGTAGTAGGCCAGCCAAATGAGTCGCTCTTTGATGCGGAGCACGCTTAAATTAAAGACTACGAATTGCGTACTGCCCCTTTGGGTTTCTTGCAGGAGGATGTTAAAGGAGCGTACATCTTCCATGGGCTGGTAGGCGTCAAGTAAAAGAGGCTTTTCAAGCGAAAACGAATCATTTGGAAGTGTTAACAACTCCTTTATATCCTTCCAATCGCCGCGCTCAAAATAGCCGCCCAGCTCGCGGGCTATTTCATCGAAGGCCTTGCTTCCAAAACGCTGGTTGGAGAGGCTGTTGGTGGTATAAAGCTTGAGGTAATCGTCGAAAACCAACCAGGCAATGCTATCGGCCTGGGCATACGTAGCCTCGTTGAGATAAAAAGCCTGCACCGAATTACCGGCAAACTCGTACAAATCGGCCAAATCCTTCACTGCTGGCTGCTGGTAACATTCTACCTTGCCTTCGATGGCGGGCAAACACAAGGGAGTCCCCCAAAAAGGCACCACGCGTACGCACAGGCTGGAGTCGATTTGGGCCTGAGCCAGTTGCAGCGCTCCCCATAAAACACATCCGAGTAAAAGACTAAAAAAACGGCGCATGCATTCAATTGAAGCCACAAAGTAACCATTCCTGCTCAAAATCCCGCACCACCAGCCTCCTTTGCACCATTTCTCCACAAGCCTCCCAGCGCTAGCTCCTTACGCTTATCTTTAGGGCATGCCGCAAATCTACACCGTTAGCCAGCTCAACCAAGTGGTGAAAGCCCTGCTCGAAAGTGCGCCTTTTTTGCAGCAGATTGAGGTAAAGGGCGAAATCAGCAACCTCACTCGGCACAGCTCGGGGCATTATTATTTTTCGTTGAAGGACGAGGGGAGTCAGCTGAGCTGCGTCATGTTTAAGCAATCGGCCACCAGTCTACTGTTTGAGCCCATGGCCGGCGACCAGGTAACGGCCACCGCCGATATCAGTGTATATGTGCCCCGCGGCAACTACCAATTGCAGGTACACAAACTCGAAAAAGAAGGCATGGGTAGTCTGTACCAGCGCTTTTTAGAGCTCAAAGCGCGCCTTGAGCGGGAAGGATTGTTTGATGCGAGCCGCAAAAAGTCCCTTCCACGCTTTCCAAGGACCGTCGGGGTGGTGACCTCTCCCACTGGCGCCGTGATTCGCGACATCACCCATACCCTTGAGCGGCGTTTTCCTGCCAGCAAAGTCCTGTTGGCGCCCAGTAAGGTGCAAGGCGAAGATGCGGTGCCACAGTTGATTGCGGCTTTACAAGCACTCGACAAACAACCGGAGGTAGATCTCATCCTTTTGGCACGCGGTGGCGGCAGCATCGAAGATTTATGGTGCTTCAACAGCGAGGCTTTGGTGCGCTGTATATCCAAGCTCAAAAAGCCCTTGATTTCGGCGGTGGGGCACGAAACTGATATTACCTTGGCCGATTTTGTGGCTGACCGCCGCGCCCCTACCCCTACCGCTGCTGCTGAAATGGCGAGTCCCGACCAGCTCGAACTCCTGCAAATGCTCGACGAAAGCGCCGACCAATTGGCGCATGCTTTGCGGGGACAACTCAGCGATTATCAGAACTATTTGGTCGATTTGCAGCAGCAGCTGGGGATGGGCCTTCGGCAGCAAATAAGGCTACGCAAGCAGGAGCTCGCCGCCCTGGCTGATCGATTGGCCGCCCTCGATTACCGATCTGTGCTAAACCGGGGCTTCAGTATTACCAGCATAGCAGGCGAGCGGGTGCAAAGTGTGAAACAGGTGCGGGCAGGACAAGCCATCCGCACCTTTGTGGCAGATGGCAGCTTTGAGGCGGAGGTTAAATAGCAGGCTTCATCGCTTTCAAACAGCGTCTTTGGCGTGTTGAAACCAAAGTTTCACAGCTCCGCGGCGGCGGCACTTACTGCCGGAGCAATCTATTTCTGTCTCAAAATTACATTTCCATGTGCTATTAAATTACACATCTAGCCTTTTAGGATAAAAATGAGCGATCGGGTGCCAGCGTTTTAAAGCAATCGGCTTTACCCCTTTCGCAACACTGAAACTAGCTGTAGAAATCTGGTTCCCGGCACAAACAAGCGCAGTTTAATTGCCGAAGACAGCACTGGCACAGTACCTAATATTGTGAATGCTGCCAGCTTAAGCTATTAAAAAGAAGTCTATTAAAATCCCGGAATGAATTCATTCCACTCAAGCTACCTCAACATTAACCAACTCAATGCCTTTTTAGATTCCCATGTCGACCTCTTTTGGGGAGGAACTTCTACCTGATGCATGCGTTTTTCAGCATATAGTACCGCCACTTTATTCCATGTCTCAAAAGTTTCATGCTAGTTGTCCAAGCTAATTATTGTCCCTTGATCTCTGTAAAATGCTGAAAAGCTTTAAAAAACAGCGTTAGCCAGTCCCTATTTACGTGTAACTCAAAAGTAGGTGCAAAAAAAGACAGGCCTGAAGTAAGGCCTGTCTTTTTGAAATTTGTGGAGATTAGCTGAAAAAGGCTTTTTTGACGCCAAAAAAGGCAACTAAGCCAATTAAGCCGAAGTAAGCATAAATTACATTGAATGAGCTTAAGTTAATCACTTTCGCTTGAACTGGTGCCTTCATTTGGAATTTCTGTTGCAAAGCCACTTTCAAATCTTGTTCGAACGCACGATCAATGTTCATCCCTTTGGCAGCTGCGTAAGCATGCGCATCAAATTTTTCTTCTACCGCCACTTCTAAAGCCTCCTGTACTTGTGGTACATTCTGTAAGTTGCTACCGTGACCAGCACTAAACAACACCACCAAGAGGGCCATGGCTAAGGCACCAATTTTAAGTACTGATAAAATGTGCTTTTGAAAAGAGGTAAAGTTTGCGTTGGAGGCCATTTGATTTTTCATGACTGCGTTGCTTTGTATTCCAAAAGTAAAAAAAGTAACCAATTAAATATCGTGCCAAAAAAATATTTAAACGAATCAAATATTTATCTATCCTTTACTTTAAATTCGAAAGCGAGTTAACAATTGATTTTGGAATAATATTATTTCACAAATTATTTGTATTTAACATTAATTAACAGTTTAATGCAAACGAAAATTGGAGTCATAAATAAGCTATAGTTTCCCAAATAAAGAAATAAGTATAAAAATGAACCGTAAGTCTATTTAACAGTCTTCAAGTAATGCCTTCCCAACGTGTACAGCATCCCTAAAGAAATAGCTACATTCGCACATGACATCTCCCACCCGCCAATGGCTCAGCTGGTTAGCCGCGATCAGCCTGTTGATCTTCAGTTTTATATACCTGAGTCATATTTGGATGTACCTGATGGCCTCCCTCATTCTTAGCTTTATTGGCAACCCCATTGTTGATTGGCTTAGCGGACAACGAATCAAAGGCTTTACGCCGCAACGGTCGATAGCCGCCCTCCTTACCCTGGTGCTATTGCTGGCAAGCTTTTTTGGCTTATTTGCCTTAATACTGCCCATGATTTCAACGCAAGTAGCCATGCTGAGTCAAATTAACCCAACAGAGGTTTACAACAACCTTCAACTTCAATTTAGCCAGCTAGCCGCTACTTTGGAAGTACAAGGACTGTGGCCAACTCCCGAACAATGGGACCAACTCAATCAAAAAGCCCTAGGCATGCTTTCTACAGAAAATATGGGTCTTTACTTTGGCGGCGCCATCAACTTTACACTCGACTTGCTGATTGCCGTGTTTTCAATTCTTTTTATCAGCTTTTATATGTTGAAGGAAGATGGCATTGCTGGTAGGGTGTTGCGTGCGTTTACCCCCGACACCCGGCTCCGTCAAATGAACGGAGCCATTACCGAAAGCCGCAGTTTGCTAAGTCGCTATTTTATTGGCTTGCTCATTCAAGTTTTGGTAGTAGGCGTGTTGGTGTCGGTTGGCTTGTCGATTTTAGGCGTGCAATATGCCGTGACCTTGGGCATCGTTGCCAGTATTTTCAACCTCATCCCGTACATAGGTCCTTATATAGGTGGGCTACTAGGCGTATTGATTGCCCTCACCGCCGAATTGGCCATGGGAAGCAGTTTGCCCTTGCTCCCCTACGGCTTAAAAATCATGGGCGTTTTCGTGCTTGTACAACTACTCGACAACTTCGTGTTACAGCCGCTCATTTTTTCGAAAAGTGTGATGGCGCATCCATTGGAGATTTTTTTGGTGATATTGGTAGCAGGAAGTCTTTTTGGCGTTGTTGGTATGCTTGCAGCCATTCCCGTTTACACCATCTTCAGAGTAGTAATCAAAGCCTTTTTCGCCCATACCAAATGGGTACAGGAGCTAACGTCGAGCATGACAAGACCATCTTAAATACCCAACTATGACCCTGCCCACGTCCAAACGACTCCCTGCCATCGATTTGCTGCGCGGCTTGGTGATGGTGGTGATGGCGCTCGACCATGTGCGTGATTATTTTCATGCAGATGCCTTTTTATTTGAGCCCAACAACTTGGATCGCGCTTCCCCTTGGCTGTTTTTTACGCGCTGGATTACCCATTTTTGTGCCCCCACTTTTGTGTTGTTGGCGGGTGCTGCGGCATATTTATATGGAAAAAAGCACACCAAACCTGAACTAGCACTTTATTTACTGAGTCGGGGCCTGTGGCTGATTGTGCTCGAGTTCACGGTAATCAATTTCGCCTGGTTTTTCAATCCCACTTTCGAGCACCAATTATTGGTTGTGATTTGGGTGATTGGCGCCTCGATGATGCTGTTAGCGGCGGTGATTTGGTTACCGCTGCGCTATATCGCTGGCTTTGGCTTGTTGCTAATTTTCGGTCACCATTTACTAGACGATATGCAACTCAGCGGCAACGGTACGGCAAGCGTCATATGGGCGATTGTACACCAAACCAATTTTTTCATCTTCGAAAAAGGAAGTCTGTTTGCCGCCTACCCCCTCGTGCCTTGGACCGGCGTTTTACTGGTAGGTTACGCCATTGGCAGTTGGTTTGCACCCGGATTTCCGGCCGACTTGCGCAAACGCTGGCTCAGCAATAGCGGCTATTTTGCAGTGCTACTTTTTATACTGCTGCGCTTTACAGGCGTTTATGGCGATCCTTTCGTATGGGTGCAATACGAGCAGCCCCTGTACACGCTGCTGTCGTTTTTTAATCTCACCAAATACCCGCCTTCGCTGTTGTACTTATTAATGACCTTAGGGCCTGCCTTGTTGTTATTAGCCCATTGGGAAAAGCTTTCTGCTCCCAAAAAATGGCACCAACCTTTGATTACCATTGGTAGGGTACCGCTCTTTTATTATGTAGTGCACTTATTTGTGATTCATTTATTGGCATTAGGGGCCGCTGAACTCACTGGCTTTGGCTGGCAAAGCATGCTGCTCAAGGGCTGGGTAAGCCTCGAGCCGCAGTTAAAGGGCTATGGCTTTTCGTTGGGAATGGTATACGTGGTTTGGCTCGGACTTTTGGCTATATTATATCCCCTAAGTGCATTTTGGCTTAAATTCAAAGGCAAACACCGCAACAAGTGGTGGGTAAGCTACGTTTGAGGCGGCAAAAAATCGCGACCATGGGTGAGTTTCATGAGTTGGCGACCTAAAAAAGGCCAGGAGGCCACCCCATATAACAAAGGTGTAGTGAGGGCATTGCGGCCAAACAACCCCTGTATGCGGTAGCTCACGGCGGTACGCAGCTTAAATTGCTTTTTCCAAGTCCGGTCATAGGCGGCCGCTAGCTCCCTTTCGGGTAATGCTCCTTGCCGTACCTCCGTTAGCTTTTGATGTAACAGGTAGGCCGCATGCAAAGCCATGCTCATGCCGTTGCCCGCCAGCGGTGCAATGCTTCCAGCCGCATCGCCGAGCAAAAACACCCCTTCGTGGACCGTAGTTTTGGGACTAAAGCTGACTTGCGAAATGGTGAGTGGCGCCTCCCAAACGGGTGAAAGTGTTTCAAGTTGTTTGTGGAGGTAAGGGTTCTCTTGTCGAATGGCCTGTTCCAAAGCGGTAATGCTGCCTGCGGCTTTGAGGCGCTCGCTATCGACCAAATAACAAAAACAACTGAGGTCATCTTCGATGCGCGACATGCCCGCATAGCCCCCTTCAAAATTATGCAAAGCAATCAAATCGGGCGGCATATGGCCTTGGAGGTGCCACTTGATACCTACAAAATTGCGAGTTTGCGGATTTTGTTTGTATAAAGCCGACCGCCTACCCCAGCTTCCGGCAGCTTTTCCGGCCTCAAAACTACCATCGTCTGTTTGCAAAGTAAAACCACCTGCATGCTGCTGCACCAGCTGTACGCTGCAATTGGCATGTAGCTGTACGCCTGCTTGAAGGGCCAATGCGACCAATGCTGCCTCGAGCTTAAAGCGACTTACGCCAAATCCCCCTAAATCTAACGGAAGTTCGATTTTTTTAACTGGTGAACTGAGGTGCAAACGGGTTAGGATTGGCAGCTCCCAGCTTTCAAGCGGTACGCCCAAGGAGCTCAAAAAGCGCCAACTTTCGAGGCTGATGTACTCACCACAGACCTTGTGGGCGGGATATTGTTTCTTCTCAAAAAGCAGCACCTGTTGTCCGGCGCGGGCTTCGAGGATGGCCAGCGATAAACCCGCTAGTCCCCCTCCGATAATGGCGATATCGGCTTTCATTGCTCTTGCTTTTGTGGCCAAACACACAACTGGTGCCGAAAGGCCCAGCGGTACTCTATTTTGTAATGGATGCCGGGCACATTCGCCAGTAAGCGCTCCCAATCGCTGCGCACAAATGCCCGTTCTACGCTCAGCGGCGCATCGTGTCGCACGAGGTACGAGGCCCCCGGCCACAGACGGGTAAGTAGCGCAATACTTTGGCGCGCAAAGCGGTGTCGCTCGAGATCGTTGATGATGAGGGCGTGACCTGCAGCTGTTATTTCACGCAGAAACCCGATGATTTCGTCGTTTTTGAAGTGATGGAAAAACAGACTGGCATGAAACAAGACGCCGGGTGGACGCTGGCGTACTGCCTCCCTGAAATCGCCTAAATGCCAGGTGATGCGCGGATGTGCAAAGTGCTTTTGCGCAAAGTTCAAGCAGTCCTCCTTGAGGTCCCAGCCCTCCACCTGCAGCTCCGTTGGCAACTGAGGCAACAGTCGGTGCAAGGTATCGCCCCCGCCACAGCCAATATCAATAAAGGTATGGAATCGGAAATGCGGCTTTATGGCTTCCAGCGCCAACTCCGAGATGCGGTAGCCCCCAAGCCACTGGTTGACCACGGCCAGCTCGCGCAAATTACTGTGCAGTGCTGGTACAGGCAAATCTTCGGCATCGAGGAGTTCGAGTCGGTTACTACGTACTGGGTAATGCCAAAAACTCATGCGGATAGCGGCTTTACGACACGGGCTGTTGCCAATTCCATGCAGAGTCCGGGACCAAAAGCAGCCAGCACCATTCGTTCACCAACCGCGGGTTGCGCTTGCAAGAGTTTTTGCAATACAAATAAAATGGTTGCCGACGACATATTGCCACAATCGCGAAGCACCTCATAAGCCGTTGCCAATTGGTTGGGCGGCAGCTGTAAGCCGGATTGAAGTTTTTCGAGGATGCTCTTACCCCCAGGGTGCAGCACCCAGTGTGCAATGGATGACTTTTGCAAACCCCAGCGCTCCCAAGCTCCTGCCAATGCTTGATCGAGGTGTTGCGCCAGTAGCGCCGGCACATAGCTGCTCAACTTCATTTCAAAGCCCATAGCGCTGAGGTCCCAGCTCATATCACTTTCGCCTCCGGGTAACAAACTAGCGTAAAAGCCATCGAGTGATACCAAAGCCTGTGCTGAATACTCAGCGCCACACAACATCAAAGCCGCTGAGCCATCCCCAAAGAGCAAATTAGACAACAGGGCATCGTCGTGCGTAGCTTCCTGGTAATGCAGCGAACAAAGCTCGGTGCACACCACCAAAACGCGGGCCTCAGGCTCTGCTTCACAGATGTAGTGGGCCGTCCGCAAAGCATGTAAGGCCGCAAAACAGCCCATAAAATTAACCGTATGGCGAAACGTACTTTCGGGCAGGCCGAGTGCACGAATAATTTGCACTTCCATGCCTGGCGCCGACAAACCGGTGCAACTGGTGTAAACCAAATGCGTGGGCGGCAGCGGATGTTGCTCCAAAACCGGCCGGATAGCACGCAACGACAACTTTAGGGCTTCCTCCCGATAAATGTGCATGCGTGTTTGAATGGGGGCATCGTGCCACTGGCCTTGCTGCCAGTAGAGCTTCGCTTGGTTTCGGTCGGCATAATCGGGAATTGCTGCAAAACGTTGCTTGATGCCGGTGCGGCCCGACAAAAACCGGAGTTTCCGCAGGGCATCGGTTTCGGTGGGGTGCCGGGCCGCGACGAAGGCCTCAAAATCGGCTGCTCTGATTTCAAAATCTGGAACAGCGGTGTGTATAGCGGTGAGAAAACTCATAAATTCAATAATAAAAGTAGGCCTAGCGCCAGATTCAAACTCGTGGACGCCAACAAATTCATGCGCATCGTATTACGAAAATTAGCTGCGGCAACGTTTCGGCGACTGCCGTTCCACCACCAAAAAAAATAGAGTAGCACAGGCAGCAGTGCGCTGCCCACAAGCAACAACGCTTCGATTCTGTTTGCTTGCCAAAGCGGAAAAAGCAAAGCGGGGCCACCCAAAGCAAAGGCCGCAGCGCAAAAACGAAAGGTACCTTCAATTCCCAGCACCGAACTCAAACTACGCACCCCATCCTTTTTATCTGCTTCGTGCTGGTAGATTTGTGTGAGGGGATAGCTGCCCCCCAAAACCAACGCCGCCGCCAAGTAAAACAAACCGGGTGCCGCTGCTTGCTCCCAACTAAAGACCGGCGGCACAAAAAGAGCCACCAATAACATCACCCAAGGTCCTTGAAACAATAAAACAGTTAAAAAGCCTGCCCAAGGATACTTTTTTAAGCGAATAACCCGCCAACTGTAGGCTCGTGAGGCCAAAATGTAAATGAGCAAGCCTATCCCCAAGGCCCAATGCTGCCAAAAACCCATGGTTAGGGCCAAGGCATCGAGCCCAAAACTGATGGGCCGCAAGATCGATGGGGCTTTTGGAGGCCGTTCCATGCCCCCAATGGGTCCTTCATCCTGGTCCTGCAAGCTATTAAACGCATTGCTGCTGGGGTACACCAAAAAATGCAGTACAAAAAACAAAAGCAGGGCATGCGCCACGTTTATCTCTGGCACCGCGAGCAATCCTATAAAAAAAGCAGGCATCAAAAACCACGAAAAAGGCAATCGCAAATGGCGGAAGGCAGGGGTTTTCCAAAACATCATCTCACAAGCAGACCAATAAACAACACTTCAGCGAACAATTAAGTTAAGCAAAACTAAAATTAACTAATTAAGAGCACCTTTGCCTATAATTTTGCTTTTAAAACCCGTGGGGTGTTGTGCAGCTAGCGGTTAGCGCCAATTGGCCGAGGCCTGTAAGTTTGACCACTTAAGATACAGTAAAAGCACCAACAACGCTCACCGCCCTACTGCTGACCGCATTTGTGCACGATACGACTTAAACACTGGCCAAAGCATACTTAAAGGTGGCGCTGGCGTGCCTTGCAACTGCATCCATCGGGCTTGCTGCCACATCAGCCGCTGAAAACGGAGCGATTCGAGCAGCGTTTTCAGAAACGGTATTGCCGGATCATAAATATGGGCAGGCTCCGCATTGGCGCCATTGATTTCGATGACTTTGATGGCCGTGGGCTCCCAAAGGGCCTGAGGATCGGCTACAAGCACATCTAGTCGACCAAAACGAAAGCCAGTATTATCTTTCAACAGTTGGTGCATACTCTGATGTAAATCTGCATTGATTAGGGCGTTGGCATCTATAAAAGCGGCGCCACAACAATGGTTTCCAGAAAAATGTAGCGCTTGCCACTCGCCCGCCGGGGGTACTGTTTGCAACAAAGTCGCCGAAAAAGTAGCCAAAAGTTGTGGAAAACGCTGGGCCCTGGCATGTACTGCTAAAAGCTGCGTCACCGTCGACACCCCGTCGCCCATCACCCCTAAAGGCACCTTCCATGTTAATGACAGCACTTCAAAACGATCAGTTTGGGTGGATTTTGAGACGAAAACTCCAAATTCAAAGGGCAATTCCAAAAATTCCTGTAATAAATATTCACCGGGAGGTATTAAGCTTAGCTTTTGTTGCAAATCGCGGTCGCATGAAAGCCTGTAAACATCCCTGCCGCGCTCGCCTTGGTCGGGCTTAAGAACCATTGGCCACGCCCAACCCAGCGTGTGCAGTTGTGCTAACAGGTCTTGCTCAGGCATGGGCCAGTTAAAAGCCAATTCAGCGGCCTTATTGCCAGGTGGTAAACTGGCCATAGCCGCCGACTTGGAATAAGCGAGCATGCCACCCCACGCCATGCCGGGATTTACACGGGCAAACCAAGTGAGGCCGCCCGACCACAAGCCCAAAGGAATCCCTTGCCCGTACAAAGCCGTTTGCAGTACCCAAGGCGGCCAAAATTCAGAGGCCTTGGTGTGGTAGCTTTTTCGGCGATCAAAAAAGGGAATAAGCATGTTGTTGCGGGCTATCGATTTCTAAATAACGCAATTGCAAGGTGTTGTTTTGTTTGGCTAACGAGCTAATGCTGGTAGTGCGTACTATTCCACGGTCCATTACCAAATCAAGCGATGGATCGCCTACACCCGCCTGTTGGTGGAAGCGAAAAATGGCCTCTTGACTAAAGGAACCTGCTTGGGCAACCAGCCAAGCATCGAACCACTGCTTTTTAACAGCAGCCTGTTCGTGTGTATAAAGCGTGGCCGACGACCATAAGTGTGGTTTGTTAGCATCTCGTTCGCGCCGGTGTAGCTCGTTCCCGTCCCAACGCAACTCACACAATTCATTAGTGTTGGCGCCATAGTTTACCACTAAGAAAGTAAACGGCTCCATGCCACCAAATTTATAGGTATTTAAAAAGGCGGTAAGGCCTCCCAGCTCCAAAAAATCAGGAATGAGTCGCCCGCGACTGCGGCTGTAAGGCGGCAGGTGTTGGTGCTTTACAAAGGCACCGTTGAGTATGCACAAAGCCCACTGCGCTCCATCTGTACCGAACCAACTGCCTCCTGATTGGGGGTCGCTAGGCCCAAACCACCGGCTGCCAGCATCCACCTGCCAGTTGGGCAAGCGGGCAGGTCGCGTGGGTGTTTCGTCGCGGTTAGAAGTGAAAATAAAATCAGCCCCAGCCCCGCCTGCAGGCAAAAAACTCACTGTGCACATGGTGCAGAGCGGTGTTGCGAAGTGGCGTATGCCATTCCGAAATTTTCAGAAAACCAAAGGCCCTCCATCCCAAAACAACCAACTTTGATTAAGGCCATGTGGTGTACCATGTGTTCGTACGCGTAAAAAAGCTCGCGGTGTAAACTGCTATACACAGGTGTTGCTTCAGCAAACACAGCGGCATCTACCAAAAGGGGACGGTCGGCTAGTGGCGATGCCAAGAAGCGTGAAAGCTGATCTATCACATCTAGCGCCTGCTGTGGCATGGTCTCGAGTTGTATTTCGCGATTGCGGGCGTCATAATTAATTGCCTCCTCGGTGCTTGCCGCCAGCAACTGCCGGTAAAATTCTAAAATGTGGCGCACGTGTTTTCCAATGGTACCACCATACAGCTGCGGGTATGCTTCTTGGTAGCGATCTTCGGGTACTTGCTGGACAAATCGACTGAGTGCCTCGAGGCAACCCAGGGTTTGAATGGTGAGGATGTTCATGACTTCAGGGTCAGGTTAATTTTTATGTTTACGTCGTCGCTGAGCATAAAACTGCTGCCGCCAACGCCAAAATCGCGTCGGTTGAGCTCAAAAGAGACCGAAAACTGGCCTTGATCTTGCACAACTTTCCATACGTACGGTATTTCGTAGGTTTTGGATTTACCGCGGATGGTGATGTTAAATTTAGCGGTTTTGTCGTTGATGCTCAACAGCTGCATCCGCAATTCAGGAAAAGCGGCAGCGTTAAAGTAGTCTTTCCCTTGCAAATGGCTGTCGCGCAGACCGATGCCTGTATCGATGCTTTTGACCTTCGCCGTGCCGATTACTAACACGGGCATCGACCGCTGATCGGTCACAAAAGTGCCTTTCACATCGTCAAACTTACCTTCCACTTCCAAGCCGGCATTTCGGATGTAGAAACGGATATCGGTTTTAACTGCCGTCCAGTTTTTTTGCTGTGCCTCCACTTGGGCAAACCCAAGCATCCCGAAAAACAACAACAGAAAAAAGCGCGCCCTTACCATCGGTACGTAATTCCCAGCATGGCTTGCGCACTTTTGCGACGAAAACGATCGTTTGCAAAAGCCAACTCCTGACTGGTGGTGTATTCTGTAAAAAGGTAAGCCATGCCAAGCTTTAGTCCCCAATGCTCTTGCAGCTGATATTGTAGGCTAAAGTTGGATGCCAAAGTGCCTCGGTCGTTATCGCCAACAAGCAAGGCGTTTAAAGGGGTTGGTGTAGCTTGATAATTGCCATCGAGGCCTAGCTGGTCAGTTGAGGTAAAAAGACCTGCCCTTTCCGACCCTATGGTGGCCCCTATTAAATCGATGTCGAACACAAAGCTCAGTTTCTGCGTGATTTGATAGCCTAAAGCCAAATAAATGTTGAAGGCATGGGTGGCAGCAGCGGCCATGGTAAAGGTGTCGAGTTTTTCGTCTAAAGTAAGTGCCGCTGGTGCGGTTATAAAATCGATGTTACTGCCGCGATAGCCATTGTATCGCAATCCGTAACCCACCAAAAGACGGTCCTTTTTGCCAAATTGGTGTTGACGGCCCAGGCCAAGTGCCCCGCTAAACTCTGCTGGTGCAAAGGAGACTTGGGCGCTTGCCACCCAAGCTTTGGGCATTTCTTGGGCATTTACAAGGGAAGAGCCTAGCCACAAGGCCAAGCCAAAACTTATTAAGATTGATGTTTTCATACTAAAAGATTTATTTGTTGTGCCATTGGTCTGCTAAATCTAAATATCCTGACAGCTTACCAATATTTTTTTTTCATCCCCAAAATCACTTAGTTTTAGGCCCCATGAATCCCATTGAGTCCCAACAACTACAAGTATTGCTCGAAGCGCACGGTGACGCGCTGTACAACTACGCGCGCTTAAAGACCGGCGATGCGACGGTTGCTGCAGATTTGGTGCAAGATACATTTGAAGCTGCCATCAAAGGCTTTGCCAAGTTCAGAGGCGAAAGTAAAGGACGCACTTGGCTTTTTAGCATATTACGGAATAAGATAATGGATTATTACAAGGCCAACTACCGCCGCCAAGCCCTAGAAACGGAGCTTGAAGCCGATCTTGATGCCTACTTTACCGTTGATGGCGGTTGGAAAAGCGCGCCTTTAAACGATGTGCCAGCTTCGAGCGAAGCACTGCTTGACCAACCTGAATTTTTAAAAGTGCTGTATGCTTGCCTCGACAAACTCCCCCTTCTCTGGAAATCGGTGCTTGAAAGTAAATACCTGCTAAATAAAGAAACGTCATTACTTTGTCAGGATTTGCAGCTCACGCAGACGAATTATTGGCAGATCAACCGCAGGGCCAAACTGGCCATGCAGCAATGTCTGCAATTCAATTGGTTTAAATGAAAATAAAACAAATTGTCCTTGCGTGGCTGATGATTTCATGCCGCGAATCTACCCGATTATCCGAAATCAAATTAAGCCTTGGCATCAACAGCTGGCTGCAATTCAAGTTAAGTTTGCACCAGCGGCTGTGTGTGTATTGCAAATATTATGAAAACCAAAGCTTGCTCATTGACCAAGCCTTAGCGCGGCAGGACGCCCCAGTAATTTTTAAGCTGGATGATGCCTCTAAGGAAAAAATCAAAAACTTACTGGTTACAAAAGGCAAATGATTTGTCAGGATGTGCTGCCATCGCATACTCACTAAGCAAAACATCCTCATGAATCGTAAAATCACCAGGATTGTATTGCCCTTGGCCTTAGCGATCCTACTCCTTGGCGGCGGTATTGCCTATTATTTATTCAACATGTCACATCGCGATGTTGCTGGCAGCGAGGTTGACCTGGAAATCAGCGCCACAGAACTCGTCAATACCTTCCTTGAGGATGTTCCGGCCGCAAACAAGCGGTTTTTAAGCACCGACGGCGACTCGAAAATTTTAGCCATCCGTGGCCGAGTCAAATCCATTGAAACAGATTTTGCAGGTGCGCCCTTGCTCCTGCTATTTGGTTCAGCTGGAAAGTCCGATGTATTGGTGCAGCTCCAGGCCGGCCATGCTATCCGTTCACTCCATATCGGAAATGAAGTAGTAATCAAAGGCGCCATCACCTCTGGCGCTGGTTACGATGCCGACCTAGACCTCTACACACCTGTGACGATTGCGCAAGCCGTGCTGATTGGTAACCAATAATCCTTATCCCATGTTAAAAAAAATTATTCAAAGCAGCTTGCTAGGCGGACTGCTCCTCACCACCTTAGCCTTTTTACCTGCCGAAAAGCTCAGCAGCAACAAAACACATATTCGTTTTTTCTCCCACACCCCTGTTGAAGACATCGAAGCGCACAACTACCAAAGCATCAGCAGCTTGCACACTGGTACTGGCGAAGTGGTGTTTTCGGTGCCCATGCAAGGCTTCCAATTCGAAAAAGCCCTCATGCAAAAACACTTTAATCAACCCAACTTTCTCGACAGCCAACAACATCCCAAGGCGAAGTTTGTAGGTCAAATCACCAATTTGACCGACATCAACTTCCAAAAAGACGGGGAATATGCTGCGGCGGTGGCGGGGAAAATGACCATTAAGGGCAAAACCAATGCTATCAGCGACAAGGGAATGGTAAAAGTTTCGGGCAAAAACATCATCCTTGATGCCAAGTTTACGCTTACTTTGGCTGATTACGACGTTGCTTTTGAAAAAGGAAAACCCTCGAGCAACATCGCCAAAACCATTGAAGTAACTGTAGAAGCCATTTATACCCAGCCATGATGAACAAAATACTGCTCTTACTGCTGCCCTTGCTGTTACTTGGGTGGATTGGCATCAGAGTAATGCAGGCTAAAAATTATGCCAATACCCCCGATGAACTCGGCATCCAGTTTTTTGAGGGCAGCTATGCCGATGCCTTGGCCAAAGCCAAAGCTGAAAACAAAATGTTGTTTGTAGACATTTACGCCAGCTGGTGCGGACCTTGCAAGCGGCTAAAAGCCACTACTTTTCGTGACCCGGCGGTAGGCGCCTACTTCAAAGAGCATTTTATAAGCTTTGCCATCGATGGTGAAAAAGGAGAAGGCCCGGCATTGGCGCGTCAATTGGCGCTGCGTGCCTACCCTAGTTTGTATTGGATAAAAGCCGACGGTAGCTTAGCAAAACAAAATGTCGGCTTCGTAAATGCCGCGCAGTTGTTAAACATTTCTAAAGAACAAATAAACGTACAATGAAGACATTGATCCTCCTCCTTACCTTCGGCATGAGTAGCCTTTGGGCGCAAGGCCAGCACAAATCCGTATTAGAAACCGCAGGTTTGCCTGTGGGCGCGCAGGTAGCCTCCTTTTCGGCCTTAAATCAACTAGGCGAAGAGGTGATTTTAGCGGAAGAAATTGCCCAAGGGCCTGTTTTACTCGTTTTTTACCGTGGGCAGTGGTGTCCGTACTGCAACCGGCACCTCAGCGATTTGCAAGACAGTTTAGCGCTGCTGCAAGCCAAGGGCGTACGTGTATTTGCCATCTCCCCCGAAAAACCTGAATTTTTACAAAAGATGCAGGAAAAAACCAAGGCTACCTTTACGTTTTTGTGGGACGAAGGGCATGCCATAGGAAAGGCTTTTGACGTTACCCACCAGCCGGAACAAGCTACGCGCAAAAAGTACAACGCCCTGTTGCGTGCGCGCTTAGCCGAAGCCTCTGGCGACCAAAGTGAGCAGTTGCCTGTGCCCGCCACGTATTTAATTGGTACGGACGGAACGGTGTTGTGGCGGCATTTTGACCAAGACTACCGCTTACGCAGCAGCGTAGCCGCTATTCTTTCCCACTTACCCTAGCCGCATGCCTTGAAAAATCGGCAGAAAGCTGTATGTTAGCAACCTGAATTCCCATAATCTATAAGATGAACCGTACTTCTATCCTTTTTTCCATTCTGTTGGCCGTTGGCTTTTCAGGGGGATTTGCCAAAGCGCAAACGCAACTAAAAAACACGCACCTTTCTTTTCAAAACAGCAGTGTGAGCATTTCTGTCCAATCGGCTGAGGAGTTGCGTTTGAATTGGGAAAAATTAGCTGTTTTTGAAGGCAAGAAGTATTTTATACTGAGTTTTGAAAAGCTTCCGATGCAACAAACTTTCGATCGTTTGCAAGCCGCTGGTTTGTATTTTGAAGGTTTCATCGCACAAGCATCCTATTTTGTGTCTGCCAAGAGCAATTTCAACCTGGCACTTTTAGCAGGAAGTAAGGTGCTTTCGATTTCGGCTGTACCTGAGCCTGCCAAATTAGATCCAGCTTTGGTAAAGCCCCAAGAACACCGCCCTCTCGAAAAGAACGGCGACCGCATTTTGGTGAGCATTCAGGCTTTTGAATCGGCTGATTTGACCAAATTGAATCACTTTATTTGGAGCACCTCCAGTTTTAGTCCTGCCAAAAACCGCTACAGTGCGCATTTGGTGAGTGGCTTTGTGCATCCCCGAGACTTAAAAGTACTTACTGCCCATCCGGCTATTCAATTTATAGAGCCGGCCACACCTTTGGGGGAACCCGAAGACCGCGAAGGTCGCTCGTTACACCGCTCACACAGCATCGATAACCTGATGCAGGGTGGTCGTAAATATGACGGTACTGGCGTAAACATGGGCATTGCCGACGATGGCGCCATTGGCCCACACATCGACTTTAAAGGCCGGCTTACCCAATACACTACTGATTTTTCTTTAGGTAACACGCATGGCGACATGGTTTCAGGTATCGCAGTGGGTGCTGCTAACCTCGACCCAACCAAAAAAGGCATGGCACCAGGGGCCTATTTGCATTTGTATAGTATCAGCAGCTATCCGCACGTGGTGTCTGCCGTGGCCAATTACGCTACTTTAGGCACTACCATTACCTCTACTTCTTACAGTCAGGGTACTGGTGGCGTGTATACGGCTGATGCGGCAACCATCGATGATCAAATACGCAACAACGCCATGTTGATGCACGTGTTTTCGGCAGGTAACGCCGGTACGGCCAATCACAACTACGGTGCAGGTGCAGGCTGGGGCAACATTACGGGCGGCTACAAAGCAGCTAAAAACGTCATGGCCGTGGCCAATTTGCGCAATACAGATCAGTTAGAAAACAGCAGTAGTAGAGGCCCGGCCCTAGACGGTCGCATCAAGCCAGACATTGCTGCCAACGGTTTCAACCAATTGTCGACCGGACCCAACAACACCTATTTGGTAGGTGGCGGAACCTCCGCAGCTTCCCCTGGTATAGGAGGTATTTTTGCCCAATTGAGCCATGCCTATCGTGCTAACAACAACGACTCAGTGCCGCCTTCGGCCTTTATAAAAGCAGTAATGCTCAACACCGCCGAAGATTTAGGCAATCCTGGTCCCGATTATCGCTTTGGCTGGGGCCGCATCAACGCCCTGCGTGCCGTTCAAACCATCGAGAACAACCGCTTTTTTACGGGAAACATCAGTCAGGGCGATAGCGCCGTTCATAATTTACTCTTGCCTGCCAATGTAAAACAATTGCGGGTAATGGTGTATTGGGCCGACAAAGCTGGCGTTACCAATGCCACCAAGGCTCTGGTAAACAACCTCGACTTGCGCTTAAATGCGCCCGGTGGCAGTGTGGTATTGCCATGGGTGCTTGATCCTACGCCAACCGTTGCGGCACTTAACAGTGTAGCCGTGCGCGGTATTGATACCCTTAATAACGCCGAACAAGTAACCATTAACGACCCAATTGAAGGCAATTACAGCATTCGTTTGCAGGGAACCGCGGTGCCTTTTGGTCCGCAGAAGTATTGGATTGTGTACGAATGGTACACCGAAGAGCTTCTTGTTGCGTATCCCATGGGCGGTGAAGGCTTTGTACCTGGTGAAACGGAGTTGATTCGTTGGGATGCCGTTGGCGTGCCAGGCACCTTTACAGTGCAGTTTACTACTAACAATGGAGGCAGTTGGACCAACATCGCTTCTAATTTAGCCAATAATATTCGCCATGTAAGCTGGACAGTTCCGAACAACATCACTGGACAAGCACGCATCCGTGTTATGGCAGGGACCGATTCAGCGGAGTCAGCTCAAAACTTCACCATCATTCCCTTGGTAAGCAACTTAACGTACTCATTTATTTGCCCTACCGAACTTGGCTTGAGCTGGAACCCTCTTACAAATGCGGAAGGATATATCGTTTACCGTTTGGGCCAGCGCTACATGGATTCTATAGGCACTACAGCCACCACCAACTTTACTTTCGCAGGTACTACACCTAGCGATACCGATTGGTTTGCTGTGGCACCCTTTGGTAATAACGGCATTAAAGGCAGGCGTTCTTTGGCAGTTATAAAGCCCCTGAACTCAGTATTTGGTTGTCAGTCAGCGCCGTCGGCAAATTTTGTAGCCAGTAACACGGCTGCTTGTCCGAACCAAGAGATTATTTTAACCGACCAAAGCATGAATGGCGCTACCCAATGGCGTTGGAGTATTTCGCCGAGCACCTTTACTTTTATGAATGCTACGAACGACAGCAGCCAGAACCCTGTTGTAGCCTTCAGCTCTGCTGGCAGTTACAATGTTCAACTCATCGCAGCCAACCAATTTGGTGCCGATACCATTATCCAAAACAATTACATTGTGGTGGGTAACGGATTGGTTATACCTATTAGTGAGAATTTTCCAACGGCTAGCTTACCAGTAAACTGGAACATCGAAAACCCCGATAACAACGACACCTGGGAATTCCGTTTAGGTAGTGGCCCAGGAGGCGTGGCGAATACCGGAATGACTTGGATGAACTTTTTCAGCTACAATGCAGCTGGGCAGCTCGACAACCTAACCAGTCCCGTAATCGACCTCACCGGAGGTGTTATTGCCCCTTATTTGTATTTTGACGTGGCTTATGCGCAATACAGCGGCACCTTGTTTGATGGCTTGCGTATTGAAATATCGAGTGATTGTGGCAGCACGTTTTTGCCCAGCAGCTACTTTAAAGAAGGCCTCGCCTTGAGTACTGCAGGCACCCTTACGGCAACTTTCACGCCTTCTACTGCGGCACAATGGCGTCGTGATTCTGTGGATTTGACTCCCTACATTGGCAACCGCATCCGCATTAAGTTTGTAGGCATTTGTGGCTACGGTAACAACTTATACCTTAGTAATTTTATGGTAAGCACCAGCAATGGCATGTCGGTTGGATTTGATTTAAATGGCAACAATTGCACCGATACCGACATCAGCTTTGAGAGCAGCAGCGCTGGCAACATTAGCAGCTACAGCTGGAGTTTTGGAGCCGATGCCACGCCAGCCACTGCTAATACTGCTGGTCCCCACCTGGTACGTTACAGCACAACAGGTGCTAAACTGGCTAGCTTGAGCATTACAGGTCCATTGGGCAGCATCAATGCCGACCAAAACTTCAGCATTGAATTGCCTGCTACCGCTGGTTTTAGCTTTAGCACTTTAGGCACGGAAGTGCTTTTTACTTCTACAGCCATCAATGCGAGTGCATATCGTTGGAATTTTGGTGATGGCAATACATCAACCAGCCAAAACCCTACGCATACCTATGCCACGGCCGGTGTTTACGACGTTAGACACATCGCTGTTAGCAGTTGTGAATCGGACACCCTCACCCAATCGCTTTCTGTTTTTGCTACTTCCGTAGCAGAAATAGATGCTATGAAAGCAGTCATTTTCCCCAATCCTGGCCAAGGCAGCTTCCAGATTCGGTTAAACGGACTCGATGCCACGGCTTCGAGCACGTTAGAAGTGCGCGATTTGCAAGGCCGCTTGGTGTACAACGAAAACATTGCCGCCGGCTTGAGTGATGCGCAGCATCGTTTTAACCTGGATTTCCTAGCAGCTGGCATGTATGTAGTAAACTGGACCAACGCTGGTCGCCTCCTCAACCTGCCGTTGGTAGTTAGTGAGTAATAAGGCTGAAGCTGTCATACAATCAAAAAGCCCGGGCCATGTGCTCGGGCTTTTTCTATGTAAGCGTAAAAGGTATTTTTTTTTGATATGGATACCCAGATCTAGTCCTAAAATAGAAATAGGAGCAACAATTAGTGCGGGGTTGGGAGCCAACCGTAACCAGCCACAGACTGCTTTGCACTGTTGTTTAATGCACTCACTTTCGGCGCTTTAACAGCGGAAAGAAACGAATTGGCCGCTATTACAGCCAGTAATTCAAACCAAGCGTGCGCTAAAAACTTTACCGCTTGAACCGATCGATCTCGAAAGTTAAAGTTTGCGTGGAGGTATATTCGGTAAATACATACGAAAGGCCAAATTTTAACTGCCATTTATCGCGAAAGCGGCGATGTGCCATCCGCGTTGAATTCAAACTTCCAGCGTCGTTGTTGCCTATCAGCAATGCATTTAGTACTGTTGGATTGGCTGCATACAAGCCATCAAAAGCAGGTTAATCCGAACCACTGAAGGTCCCACCTTTATCTCCTTCAACCTAAAAACAGACGGCATCGCTGTCAAAAAAAATCGACTCTTGCTCATGCGACCGATACTCAAGGGCCACATAAGCATAGAGCATACGCAACGCTGGATTTCCGATGGCTAAAGGACCCGGATTTTCGTTAATCAGCGTGCTAAAAAAATAGGTGACCCTGTTCGTCCTGTACTCAAATCAGCCGGTGCCGTTACATGCGATACCTCTCTGCCCAAATAGCCCTTTAGCAACCCCTTTCCCATGGCAAACGCTGCGTATTTCCAAGGTAACGTACTCTACCAAGGCCCAAATGAACATTCGATTCTCCCAAATCGGAGGCTACACCGGCATCAACATGCCATTCATTGCACTTGAGGCGGCTAAGGAGCACTAAAAAACAAAGCCGTTGAAAGGATGTTGCTTCTCCTCCTTTCAATTATTGGTTAAAATTAGCTATCCCAAAGCCCCTCGAAAAACGCTTACACCAAATCAACACGCTAGAAAAATCTTTCAAACGATTATCTGTATCGGTATAAGCATAACTGAAGTTTCCATCATGGCCTTTGATATCCCCTAAATCAATAAAACTACTTGTGCTTTGGCCTGTGGTTATCCAAACATCCACGTCGGGACCATTCGAGGCAAAGAAATCAATAAATCGGAATTCATATTGATTTCCGTCCTTCCACACGTCCAGTTTTCCAGTGACTGTGTAACCATTTAACGAAGTAAAGTTCGAGGAGCTAATAAGCGCAAAGGAATCGCTTAGCGGGGGCAATGGCGTAGGTGCCACATTTTCGGTTTTTTGACATGCCAACAACAAACTAAATGCCAACACCATCCATAATTTCTGTACCATAACGTTTTGTATTTTTAGAATGAGTCATCTTAGGTGCTGTTTCCTGACATTTTTTTTGTGTTTTTATCCATTTTTAATATGATCTTCCGCTTAAGGCAGGGCTATTTAATGCGTGCTCCTCTCAGCGCCTTCGGTTTTAACTAATGAAGCCTATCAAAGCAAAACCATGCGTTTCTTCATGGCTTGGCTCCAGCCATTTATTGCATAAAAAATACATTTCAAGCTACCAAGCCAGCTTTTTCACTTTTGCAAGTAGCAAAAAAGCCTCTTTTATGTGCTCGGCATGCTCAGCGGTTAAAAAGCAGAAAGCGCGTTCGAACACGCGCTAGGTTAACAGGCACACCTCCGGATAAGCATGTTCTTTCATCCGCTCTCGGGCTAAACAACACCCCCTATTTTTAGCATACCAGAGGCAGGGTGGATTGTATTCAAAAAAGCACTAAAAATCGCAAGTATCTGCTATCAGCGGTGATTGAGAAGTTTGTTAAAAGAGGTTGATTTTGACGTGACTTGCATTTTACTAAACACCGAAGCTCCCGCTATAAGTTTTTTACTCCAACAAAACATCGCAGGCCATGTTCGGGTATTTTTTGCGTATCATCAAATAAAGCCGTCGCCTCTTTAGCAACTAAAACGCCTCCGTAACCGAAAAGTAAAAGCTGCTCGAACCCCTACCAATGCCATAATCGAGGCGGATGTTAAGGCGCTCCGATTTGTTCATGGCGTAACGTAAACCTCCCCCAAAACTGTACTTCAGCAAATCGAGCCGCAGGTCTTGCGGCTTCCGAAACACATCTCCCACGCCTATAAAAGCTACGGCGCCAAAACGATTGTACAGCGGCAGGCGGAGTTCCGCCTGGGTTCCTATAAAGTGTTGGTCCCGGTAGCGGTTGGCGGCATAACCCCGCAGCATTTCTTCCCCCCCAGCTTTGGCCATGTCTAAAAAAGGCACCTCCCCAAAGTTAAGGTTGATGCGGGAGTTGGTGGCTAAAATCCAGCCTGGACGCACCTCCGTATAAGAATTGTAAATGCCATTAAGTGTCACAAAATTAAAGGAGCCGCCAAAAGTTTTGTTAAAGAAGTAGGACGAAAACTCAAAAAAACGACCTTTGTAAGCGTTTATTACGTTGTCGCGACTATCAAACGACACCACGCCCCCAAAGGCCGAACCGATGCCCCCAGCGGCACCGGGAATTGTACCCAGCACCAAGTTTTTATCGTCGTAATATTCAAAATTGTATTCCCGACGCAAATGGTAATCAAAACCAGCAAAAAGATACTTGCCAAACCGCTTCATAAACAAAGCCTTGAAGCTCAGCAAATCGTAATAATAACGCTCCACATCTGCCTCGCTGCTGTTGTTACCAATGCCATAAAAGCGGTCTGGAAAATTCCGGTAGCGCATTTCACCACGCAGCAGGTAGTCCTCATTGTTGGTAAAAACCGACCACACCGCCCACAAATCCAGTTGCTGATTTTGCGTGTAGTCGCCGAGCGCCTGTATGTACGACAGCCGCGGCTCTGGCACACTGTCGCGCGTGCTCTTAGTACGAAAATAATAAACCCCAGCTGCCCCGAGAGCAAAACGGGTATCGGGCGTGTAATACAAAAGCGGAATCACTGTAAAACCCTCCTTTTTAGTGGTATCGGTAGGCAACACCCCTGCCATACTTTTGAGTGCCATCAAAAATAAACTGCAAAAAAAAGTTCGTTGTAAAAACCTGTTCATCTAAAGAGAGAACAATTTAGCGTACAAAACCGAAGCTTGCTTCCTCGTGTTATAAATAAAGAACTAAAACTGCCACAGCAATAGGTAGGCGTGTTTGCTTTTTAGAGGCCTGACCAAGGAACTTATATTGCTTTTCCCGACTTTTAAGTGCATGAACTACCTCGCGCATTTATATTTATCGGGCCATGCGTCCGACTTGATGCTAGGTAACTTTATCGCCGATCACCTCAAAGGCGCCGATCGCAAGCGCCTTTATTCCCAAAACGTACAAGCTGGTATTGCCTTGCACCGCAGCATCGACACCTTCACAGACGCCCATCCTGTAGTAACCGAAAGTAAGGTACGGGTGCGGCAGCAATTCGGTAAATACGCGCCCGTGATTGTAGATGTGTTTTACGACCATTTTTTAGCTGCCAATTGGCCAAACTACCATCCCCTGCCGCTTGCTACTTACGCAGCAAATACTTATGCCTACTTGCAAAGCAGATTTGAAGAGCTACCAGCAGGTGCACAGCACATGCTGCCGTATATGACGCAGCACGACTGGCTCACTGGCTATGCGCAGCTCGATGGCATTCAGCGGGTGATGGGCGGGATGAGTCGCCGCAGTAAATTCGACTCCCGCATGCACGAAGCACCCGCTTTACTCGCCAGCGCTTATGCAGATTTCGAAGCAGAATTCAATCGCTTCTTTCCCGATTTAGAGGCGCATGTAGCCGCCTTTCGCGCAGACTAAGCCTGAGCACTTTCTTTTTTCTTCACCAAATAATTGGCCGTGCGCAGGGCCAGTAACACCGGTATCATGCCAAAAAAGAAAGGAAAGCGCCGCATTACCTCCAAATTAAACAGCCAATCAATGCCAAAAGCCAAGGCGGCAAATAAAAAAACGAAAAGCAATCGGTAGCGGGTTCGCAAGCTCATGGTCAAAAATAATTCTTTTTTTGTGCTTATCCGACTGATTACGTCAAATTATAAAACGACTAGGACCCCGGCGAATCGGCTTTTTTTTAACCGCGTAGGCGCAAAGGTGAGGTTTTCCCTTTGCAAATTCTTTGTCCCGAAACGACGTCAAAAGGCATCGAAAGGCTTTTTTAAGTGCCACCACCAGCGGCTTTTGAGTTCGCGAGGTAACACCGTATTTCCCATACATCAATATGAAGTTCAACGCTCATCTCAATGCGATATGATTCAATTTTATTCGCCAAATATACAAAGACACTGATACGACAGGAGCCTATTTAATCCGATACGGATCTGGCCAAAAGCCTTTCAGTGTAAAAAAACTGGCCCAACTAAATCACTTCATTTTTTCACCTTTAGCCTAATCCATACTTCTTGGAGCGCCGCATACCTTTTGAACGAGCATAAAAATGAAACTATTCAAATCCCTTTCGATCAGCGCGTTCATCCTCACCGGCACCCTTACTTTTACCGATTTTCAAACCAAAACCAAGATTCCTGAGCCAGCTCCGCTCCGCCAGCTTTTCTTGCAACTTCAACATTGGTCAGTTGGGAGGCGGCAAACTTGGAGCGGTAACCAATATAACCGGCACCATGACCATTACCGAAACCGCTGCTGACCGTTCGTTCGCAAACACCGAATGGCATAGCATCCTCAAAGGCTCGGTTTGCTTTAGTACATGCACACGAAGCAAAAGGTCTATCAACCACCCCAAATGGCACACCTTACAACGAAACCCCCAAGGCTAAAGTGCTAACCTTGGCGCCTACTGACCAAGGCCACGACAT